>ERZ773103.2177-NODE-2177-length-18779-cov-9.299936_pt1 | contig 18779 bp, 15 predicted proteins | sample MGYA00511118_ERZ773103 | MGnify/ENA primary metagenome ERZ773103 (study PRJEB29015, sample SAMEA2737821) | human gut metagenome | biome: human gut; feature: human-associated habitat; material: faeces | place: China | collected 2012 ... | reverse complement strand
ACACCGTGCGCAGAAGCTGCAGCAGACGGCGGAAAAAATCAAAACTGTGTATGAAAAACTTCTATAAAAACAGACTGGAAAATTTCTGATTTCAATCAATCAAAAATTACCGGAAAAATGTCAAAATAAGGTGTGACAACCTCTTTGGAATGTGATAAAATAGCTTTCGTTTGAAACGAAGATAAAACTAATTTTACCATCATTCTGAGGAGGTTTTTTCATGGAAAGAGATATGACAAAGGGCAGTCCGCTGCCGGTCATTCTGCGGTTTACGCTGCCGCTGATTATCGGAAATATTTTCCAGCAGCTCTACAACATGGCAGACACGATTATCGTTGGCCGATATGTCGGAGCGGATGCACTGGCTGCAGTTGGTTCTACGGGAACGATTATGTTCCTGGTGCTTGGATTTGCGCAGGGCATCACAGCAGGCTTTACGGTTCTGACGTCGCAGCGGTTCGGTGCAAAGGATACGCGCGGAGTAAAGCGAAGTGTGGCAAACGGCATTCTACTGGCTCTCCTTTTCACGGTTGTCCTGACATTCTTCAGCATGATCTCCATGCGGCCGCTGCTGCATCTCATGAACACACCGGAGAATATTTTTCAGGATGCTTATACCTATAATGCCAGAGATGAGGTATTCTGTAATGCCCAGACAGGAAACGTAGTACTTATGAGCCAGCATTTTATGGCAGGGCAGTGGATGGCAGGATTGAGTTACTTCTTTCCTATCATTTTCTTTGCTTTGGGTGTATGGGTTGCCGAGAAAATACAGGGAAAATTTAAATATGCCAGGAAACTTCACTGGAGACAGGGAATCCTTGCAGCAGAAATCCTGATTTTATTTATTGTTGGCTTTATACCTACCGAATATAATATGTTGGCAAACGCAATGGCATCTTTTGCCTGTGCGATGCAGGTACAGTCCTTCCGAAAAGTAAACGGATATTCCTATGCAAGCACTATGTGCATTGGAAACCTTCGCAGTGGTACAGCGGCTTTATCCGGATACTTCCGTGAAAAGAAGCCGAAACAGATGGAGCAGGCGATGTATTATTTTGGAATCATCTTTATGTTTGCACTGGGAGCCGGTATCGGTGGAAATCTCTCTATCCATTTCGGAACAAGAATGATCTGGGTATCCTGTGTGTTCCTTACGATAAGTTTTCTCTTAATGTTCGTTGAAAAATATAAACATTTTCACGAGGAACATGAACATATGAGTATTTAACCAAATCAGACCAAATAACAAAAGCGGATGATTTTATCTGCCTGACAATTCAAAAAGTATACAAAAAGTATAAAAGTGAAAACGCTGTCCCATGGAAAGAACTTCCGAGACAGCGTTTTCGCCTTTTTTCTAAAAGTTCAACCAAATCTGCGAAGTAGTTATTGATGCAGTTTAAATAACAAAATAAGATTGAGAAATTTAGTTCAATTCAAGGTCTTCCAGTTCCTTTGCAGGAAGTTTCTCGGTGGAAGAAGCAAGATAGCTCTTTAATGCTTTGGAAGCTTTTGCAAACGGTGCATTTGTTCCGGCACCACCCATGCATCCTCCCGGACAGGCCATGCCTTCGATCATACATCCATTTAACTTGCCAACCTTTGCGAGTGTCAACATCTTTTTACATTCTGCAAGACTCTCTGCATGTTCAATATGAACCGGTACATCCGGATAGTATTCCTTGAGACATGCTTCGATTGCACCGGCAACACCTCCGGCAACTGCGTATCCACGTCCGGCTGCAGTAGCATTATGAAGACTTGCAGATGGCTCTATTTCAGCCGGATTAATTTCTTTTGCATCAAAAAGTCCCCACAATTCTTCAAACGTAATAACAAAATCAACATCACTTCGAACAGAAGTGCGCATTGCTTCCAATTTTTTGGCTGCGCAAGGTCCGATGAATACGACTTTTGCATTCGGATGCTCTTTTTTGACACTTCTTGCAGTTGCAACCATCGGAGTCAGCTCTCTGGAAATATTGTCGATCATTGCAGGGAACTGCTTCTTGGCAAGCATAGACCAGGAAGGACAGCAGGAAGTAAGTAAAAATGGAAGATGTCCGGTAGCCACTTCATTCGCATAATGATGCGCCTCGCTGATTGCACCGATATCTGCACCAAGTGCCACTTCATATACATCGGTAAAACCAAGTGCCGCTAAAGCTGCATGGAACTTTCCAGGTGTCACGTCATCACCAAACTGACTGATATAAGCAGGCGCAACTTCAGCAATAATTTCATTTCCCTCACGAAGCGCATGCGCAAGCTGGAAAATCTGAGATTTATCAGAAATAGCTCCGAAAGGACAGCTTACCATACACATACCACAGGAAACACATTTGCTCTGGTTAATCTGTGCACGTCCCTGTTCATCGCTTTCAATAGCTTTTACACCACAGGCGCGTTCGCATGGACGTTCTTTATGGGCAATGGCATCATATGGACAGACAGACTTGCATTTTCCGCATTTAATGCACTTCGACTGATCGATATGTGACTTACCATTTACCATGGAAATCGCACCCTTAGGACAGACCTGCATACATGGATGAGCAACACATCCTCTGCACATATTGCTGACTTCGTACATATTAGACGGACAGGCTGAGCATGCAGAAGGAATCACCTGCATAAGCGGCGGTTCATAATATTTCTCATCGATGTTAGAAGCCTCAACTCCGGCAGTCAGATGAACAGCTTTGTTTTCAGGACGTAAAGAAAGTCCCATTGCCAGTCGCACACGCTCGCTGGCTACGGCACGTTCACGGTAAATACTTTCACGATACTGTGCACGCTCTTGTACGATATTATAAGGAATTGCCTCAATATCGTGGATCAGAGATGCATCTGTAGACTGAAAGCCAAGCTTTGCAACTTCTGCAAAAATCTTACGCCGGATCTGTTTTACGGGTGTGTCAAGAGTTCTCATATTTTGTTAATCTCCTATTATATTTATTTCCGCGCTTTTTCTACACTAAAAATATATCAAATAATGGTAAAAATGTCATGTTTTTTATTTAACACACCTGTTAAAGAAATTGCTTTTCAATTCCAAACATTAACGAACAATATAAATCTATAAAAGATAATAGTAAATAAATTTCAGAAAATTGTAAAAATGATATTGTGTAAATTAACCATATATTGTATAATGTCAGCAGCACATATGTTGAAAATAACTAAAGCTGCGTGGGAATCAAAAAACATATTTTTAAGGAGGGAACCGAATGTTAGACCAGTCTTATTACAGAAAAGCGGATGAGATTATCGAGCACTACGGACGTACAGCGGCATCGCTGATTCCGATCATGCAGGATATTCAGGCAGAATACCGTTACCTGCCGGGAGAACTGCTGACTTATGTAGCTGCCGAAATCGGAGTAAAAGAGGCTAAGGCCTACAGTGTCGCTACATTCTATGAGAACTTTTCCTTTGAGCCGAAAGGAAAATATATCATTAAAGTGTGTGATGGAACAGCCTGTCACGTAAGAAAGTCTATGCCTGTTAAAGAGGCCCTGATGAAAGAACTGGGACTGAGCCACAAGAAACATACAACAGACGATATGCTTTTTACGGTAGAAACTGTATCCTGTCTTGGTGCCTGCGGACTTGCACCGACAATGACTGTTAATGACGAAGTACACCCGAAGATGACTCCTGAGAAAGCTGTTGAACTTTTGAATGAATTGAGAGGTGAGTGCGTATGAGTATTAAGAGCAGGGAAGACCTGTTAAATAAACAGGCAGAGGTAAATGAGCAGATCAAATCTTACACCTGTCGAGTTCTTGTCTGTTCTGGTACAGGATGTATCGCATCCGGAGCTCAGAAAATTTATGACGAAATGGCAAGGCTTTGTGAAGACATTGATGGTGTTACTGTAGAAATGCAGAAAGATGTGCCACATGTAGGCGTAATAAAAACAGGATGCCAGGGCTTATGCGAACTTGGACCTTTAATGAGAATTGAACCTTATGATTATCAGTACGTTCATGTACAGCCTGAAGACTGTAAGGAAATCGTAGAGAGGACTGTACTGGAAGGCAAACCGGTAGAGAGACTGTTTTATCGTGATCATGATACTGTCTGTCCACATCCGGATGATATTCCTTTCCTGAATCAGCAGACCCGTATCGTTCTTGAGAATTGTGGTAAGATCGATGCAGAATCTATCGAGGAATATATTGCTGTCGGTGGCTATCAGGCACTTGCAAAAGTAATAGGAAGCATGTCTCCTCAGGAAGTTATTGATGAAGTTACCAGGTCAGGTCTTCGTGGCCGTGGTGGTGCCGGATTCCCGGCCGGTAAGAAATGGTCCCAGGTTGCCCGTCAGGCAGAAAAGACCCGTTATGTGGTATGTAATGGTGATGAAGGTGACCCTGGTGCATTTATGGATGGTTCCGTAATGGAAGGCGATCCATATAAGATGATTGAAGGTATGACGATTGCAGCTTATGCAGTAGGCGCAGAGAATGGATATATTTATGTTCGTGCGGAATATCCGCTTTCTGTAAAGAGACTGAGAATGGCAATTGAACAGGCCGAAAAATATGGTCTGTTAGGTGATAACATTTTAGATTCCGGTGTAAATTTCCATTTACATATCAACAGAGGTGCCGGAGCTTTCGTATGTGGTGAAGGATCTGCCCTTACTGCATCCATCGAAGGAAACAGAGGCATGCCACGTGTAAAACCACCTCGTACAGTAGAGAAAGGTTTATGGGGCAAGCCTACTGTTCTTAATAACGTAGAAACTTATGCTAATGTACCAAAGATCATTCTTGAGGGAGCCAACTGGTTCCGTACGATCGGTACAGAAGGAAGTCCGGGAACCAAGACATTCTCACTGACCGGTTCTATCGAGAATACAGGCCTGATCGAAGTTCCAATGGGAACTACGCTTCGCCATATTATCTATGATATCGGCGGCGGCTTAAAGAGTGGTGCGGCATTTAAGGGTGTTCAGATCGGTGGTCCGTCCGGCGGATGCCTGATCCTTGATCAGCTGGATGCACCTCTTGATTTTGATTCTGTAAAGAAATTAGATGCAATCATGGGCTCCGGTGGTCTGGTAGTTATGGACGAGAATACCTGTATGGTAGAGGTTGCCAGATTCTTTATGAACTTTACTCAGCGTGAGAGCTGCGGTAAATGTGTTCCATGTCGTGAAGGCACCAAGCGTATGCTTGAGATCCTTGAGAGAATTGTTGCCGGAAAAGGCGCGATGTCTGATCTGGATGAACTGGAAGAACTTGCAAATATGGTTCAGAATATGGCTCTGTGTGGCCTTGGCAAGAGTGCGCCTCTTCCTGTTATCAGTACGCTCAAACGTTTCCGTGATGAATATGAGGAACATATCCTTGATAAGAAATGCCGTGCAAAAGTATGTACAGCACTTCGTCAGTTCCACATTAATCCTGAATTCTGTATCGGCTGTGGTAAATGCGCGAAGAACTGCCCGGCGGGAGCTATTTCAGGTAAGATCAAACATCCACATCACATTAATAACGATATCTGTATCAAGTGCGGTGCATGTAAAGATAACTGTAACTTTGATGCTGTATACGTGGAAGCATAGAAGGGAGGATACACTATGGGCCATATGATAATTGACGGTAGAAAGGTAGAATTTACCGATGAAAAAAATGTCCTGTCTGTCATCCGCAAGGCAGGAATCAATATTCCGACACTGTGCTACCACTCAGAGGTATCCACTTTCGGTGCCTGCCGTTTATGTACAGTAGAAGACGACAGAGGCAAAACTTTTGCATCCTGTTCAGAAGAACCACGAGACGGAATGGTAATCTATACGAATTCCGGACGTATCAAAAAATACAGAAAACTGATTGTTGAACTGCTTCTGGCAGCCCACTGCCGCGACTGTACAACCTGTGTTAAGAGCGGTGAATGTATTTTACAGGAACTGGCACATCGTCTGGGTGTACAGAATATTCGTTTTGAGAATACCAGAGAACATCATGAACTGGATACAAGTTCTCCGTCTCTGGTACGTGATCCGAACAAATGTATTCTCTGTGGTGACTGTGTGCGTGCCTGCGAGGAGCTTCAGGGAATCGGTGCTTTAGGTTTCGCATTCCGTGGAACAGAAGCTATGGTAATGCCTGCATTTAATAAGAAAATTGCAGAAACAGAGTGCGTAAACTGTGGACAGTGTCGTGTATTCTGCCCGACTGGTGCAATTTCCATTAAAACGCATATGGATGAGGCCTGGGAGGCACTTGCTGATCCAAATATCCGTGTAGTTGCACAGGTTGCTCCGGCGGTACGTGTAGCGGTAGGCGACCACTATGGACTTACCAAAGGTAAGAGTGTAATGGGTAAGATTGTTAATGCGCTTCACAGAATGGGATTTGATGAAGTTTATGATACTTCTTTCAGTGCTGACCTTACTATCATGGAAGAAAGTGCCGAATTCCTCGACCGGATTAAGAAAGGCGAGAAACTTCCTCTTCTTACATCCTGCTGTCCTGCATGGGTAAAATTTATTACAGACCAGTACAAAGATTACATTCCAAATCTTTCTACATGCCGTTCCCCACAGGGAATGCTTTCTGCAGTAATCAAAGAATATTTCCGTGAACCGGAACATGCAGCAGGCAAGAAGACTGTTATGATTTCTATTATGCCATGTACAGCAAAGAAAGCAGAAGCAATCCGTCCGAACAGCTTTACAGATGGCGAACAGGATACAGATATTGTTATCACAACTACAGAATTACTCCGTATGATCGATAACTTCGGTATTGATTTTGCAGCTCTCGATCCGGAAGCATGTGATATGCCATTCGGATTCGGATCCGGCGGTGGTGTTATCTTTGGCGTTACCGGTGGTGTTACAGAGGCAGTACTTCGTCGACTCACACCAGATCACAGCAAAGAATCCATGCATGAAATTGCTGAATGCGGCGTTCGTGGAGACGATGGTATCAAGGAATTTACAGTTCCATATGAGGGTATGAATCTCAATATCTGCGTTGCCAGCGGTCTTGCAAACGCAAGAAAAGTTATGGATCAGGTTAAGAATGGAGAGAAAGAATATCATCTGATCGAAGTTATGGCATGTCGTCGTGGATGTATCATGGGTGGCGGACAGCCGACAAGAGCCGGTGACAGAACGAAGTTCTTAAGAGCTAAGGGGCTGTATAATGCAGATAATACTACTATTATCAAGAAATCCGATGAGAATCCGTTAGTTCTCGAACTCTACAACGGATTGCTTAAAGGTAAAGAACATCATTTGCTGCACAATGATTCTTATTGATAGAAGAAATTTTGACTTAATATCTGATGCCATAGTGTATTATGCTAGTATAGCAGGCTGTATGTTTGAATATACTGAAATTTAAGGTTACCGGGCACAGAATGAACAGTAACAATTTAAGAGAGCAGGTCCTGCATTGTTTTGTAAGCAATGCAAGGCCTGTTTTTATAGGAATAACAGGAAGTCCTTCTGCATATTTTATAGCAATACATGAACGTTATGTGTAAATATGCAAGGGGGCTATTTTTATGGAAAATTTTCAGGTGTACCGTGATATTCAGGCCCGCACCGAGGGCGATATATACATAGGGGTCGTAGGACCTGTCCGTACAGGAAAATCTACTTTTATACGCAGATTTATGGAAGTCGTGGCATTACCGCAGATGTCAGAGAGTCGTCAGGCAGAAATCAGGGATCAGCTTCCATTGAGCGGATCAGGAAAGATCATTACTACCGTAGAAACAAAATTTATTCCCAAAGAAGCAATTCCCATCACTCTTGGGGAAGACCAGAAAGTAAAGATACGCCTGATCGACAGCGTGGGATTTCTGGTAAAAGACGCCTCCGGACATACTGAAGAGGGCAAAGAGCGAATGGTAAAAACTCCCTGGTTTGAACAGGCAATTCCATTTCGGGAAGCGGCCCGTATCGGAACTCAGAAAGTAATTGAAGAACATTCCACGATAGGAATCGTAATTACGTCCGATGGAAGTTTCGGTGAACTGCCAAGAGAAAATTTTGTGGAAGCAGAAGAGAAGACGATACAAGAACTAAAAAAACAGCAGAAACCATTTATTGTCCTGGTCAATTCGCAGATGCCGTATAAAGATGAGGCTTTAAAGACAGCAGAAGAAATTCAGCAAAAACATCAGGTCACTGCTTTAACAGTAAACTGCGATCAGTTAAGAAAAGAGGATATCACCCGTATTTTGGAAAAAGTTTTATATGAATTTCCAGTTAGCCAGATTCAGTTTTTCATCCCGCGATGGGTAGAAATGCTCCCGATGGATCACGAGTTAAAACAACAGCTTCTTACCCAGATCAGGGAGAAAATGAAGCAAATGCAGCATATTCGTGATATCACAAAGGAATTTATACAATTATCAGGACCATATGTGCAGGATTCACTTCTGGAAGATGTGGGATTATCTGATGGAACAGTAAAAGTCAGAATACGAATCAAGGATGAATATTATTACCAGATGCTCAGTCAGATGAGTGGAATTAAAATGGAAAGCGAGTATGAATTAATCCATACTATGCGGGAACTGGTACATATGAAAGAAGAGTATGTGAAAGTACAGGCAGCACTGGAATCCGTACGGGGAACCGGGTACGGAGTAGTTGTTCCAAATCTGGATGAAATTGAAATCGCGCAGCCGGAAGTGATCAGACAGGGAAATAAATATGGAGTGAAAATAAAATCCAAGAGCCCGTCCATTCATATGATCAGGGCAAACATAGAAACAGAAATTGCTCCGATCGTAGGAACAGAGCAGCAGGCAAAAGATCTGATAAAATATATTGATGAGGGAAACCAGAGAGGAGAGAGTATCTGGGAAACAAATATTTTCGGTAAATCCATTGAGCAGCTGGTGCAGGATGGTATCCGAAGCAAAATAACAGCAATCAGTGAGGAAAGCCAGGTAAAACTTCAGGATACCATGCAGAAAATTGTCAATGACAGTAAGGGCGGACTTGTTTGTATTATTATATAAATATAGCATATTCAATCGGATATTCGCAATCCGCTTTCGCTACTTGCTCATAACCAAATAACTGCTTCGCAGTTTATCAGAAGGGGCTTGTACCCCTTCTGATACAAGCAAGTCCCCACCCACTGCTTATTGCTCTTCGCAATTGAAGCAGGGGACTTACTTGATTTGGTTAAAAAGCTTATATAAAAGCAATAGACCTATAACTTGTCAGAAGATATGAATTATGACAACCTGAAGAAAAAGCAGATTAGGTTACTGCATCAATAGATGGTTGATTCGTATCTCCTGAATCCGAGTTTTTATTACCTTCAATAACAACCTTATTAGGGAGGCATACGATAGTGCCTCCTTTTTCGTCGATTGATTTCTGCTTCATACATAAATGATCCGGACAGTCAGCCGAGAGCATGTATGCCTTTCCATCTTTAATTTCGCATACGTTAGTATCATTGATTTTAATAATCTGATCTTTTGACAAAGAATAAGTACCGTATTCCTGCCCATCTACTGTGATTTTAATAGATCCATGCCTGCCTTTATTTACAAAAGACATACCACCCCACAACGCAAGTGCCAGAATAAGAATAGCACTTATAAAAATGATTTCTTTTTTCTTCAAGATTTTTACCATCTTTCTCAATTTTTTATGACTGCATCATAACATGAACAAAAAATAATAGCAACTGACTTCTGTTTGTGGTATGGTTATTTATAGACTGATAAGAAAAAGGAGAGGTTTTTATGGGAAAATATATTATGGCGCTGGATGCCGGAACAACCAGCAACCGGTGCATTTTATTCAATGAAAAAGGAGAACGCTGCAGTGTAGCCCAGAGAGAATTCACACAGTATTTTCCAAAACCAGGCTGGGTAGAACATGACGCAGATGAAATATGGGCCAGTATGCTTGGTGTTGCTGTAGAGGCAATGACTAAGATCGGAGCAGATGCCTCACAGATTGCAGCCATCGGAATTACTAATCAACGTGAGACGGCAATCGTATGGGATAAGAATACCGGAGTACCTGTCTATCATGCTATTGTATGGCAGTGCCGCAGAACGTCAGAATACTGTGACTCACTGAAAGCTAAAGGATTAACTGAGAAATTCCGTAAAAAAACCGGGCTGGTAATAGATGCTTATTTCTCAGCAACCAAAATAAAATGGATTCTTGACCATGTGGATGGAGCCAGGGAGAAGGCAGAAAAGGGAGAGCTTTTATTCGGCACAGTAGAAACCTGGCTGATCTGGAAACTGACAAAGGGAAAAGTACATGTTACCGATTATTCCAATGCCTCAAGAACGATGCTGTTTAACATTAATACTTTGCAATGGGATCAGGAGATCCTTGATGAACTTGGTATTCCTAAATCCATGCTTCCGAAACCAATGCCGTCCAGCTGCATTTATGGAAAATCAGATCCGTCAGTTTTTGGAGGGGCAATTCCGATTGCCGGGGCAGCAGGTGACCAGCAGGCAGCTTTATTTGGACAGACATGCTTTAGCGCGGGTGAAGCAAAAAATACTTATGGCACCGGTTGTTTTCTTTTGATGAATACAGGAGACAAACCAGTATTTTCAGAAAATGGCCTTGTAACTACAATTGCCTGGGGACTGAATGGAAAAGTCACTTATGCCCTGGAAGGTTCTATTTTTGTTGCAGGTGCTGCAATTCAATGGTTGCGTGACGAATTAAAAGTAATCGATTCTTCCGAAGATTCAGAATATATGGCAAATAAAGTATCAGATACGCATGGCTGTTATGTAGTACCGGCATTTACCGGACTGGGAGCACCTCACTGGGATCAGTATGCAAGGGGAACTATCGTAGGAATTACCCGCGGTGTAAATAAATATCACATCATTCGTGCAACTCTGGAATCTATTGCCTACCAGGTAAATGATGTATTAAATGCCATGAAAGCAGATTCAGGTATCAATCTGGCTTCTTTGAAAGTAGATGGCGGAGCCAGTGCCAACAATTTCCTGATGCAGACACAGGCCGATATTATCAATGCACCAGTCAACCGCCCATGCTGTGTGGAAACAACTGCAATGGGGGCAGCTTATCTGGCCGGACTGGCAGTAGGTTATTGGAGCAGTAAGGAAGAAGTGCGTAAAAACTGGTCCATTGATCAGAAATTTTATCCATCTATCACAGATGAAACCAGACAGCAGAAGATAAAAGGATGGAATAAGGCGGTAAAATATTCTTATGGATGGGCTCGTGATGAATAATTAAGTCAATCGGATATTCGCAATTGAAGCAGGGGACTTACTTGATTTGGTTAAATCAAGTCCCAACATTTTATCAGTGTACCTAAATAAAATTCAGCGTATTGACAACCTTACAGAGATGGTGGTACGGTAATACAGTAATTCCGGTGCGAACCGAACAAAAGTACATAAGAATATTGAGGTGCGAAAAAATGCAGGAAATGAAACCAATCAAAGAAGGTAAAGTACGTGAGATTTATGACAACGGTGACAGCCTGATCATGGTTGCAACAGACCGCATCAGCTGCTTTGATGTTATCCTGAATAACCAGGTAACAAAGAAAGGAACTGTACTGACTCAGATGTCCAAATTCTGGTTTGATATGACAGAAGATATTCTGCCGAACCATATGATTTCTGTAGATGTAAAAGATATGCCTGAATTCTTCCAGCAGGAGAAATTTGATGGAAATAGTATGATGTGCCGTAAGCTTGAGATGCTGCCAATCGAATGTATCGTACGTGGTTACATTACCGGAAGCGGCTGGGAAAGCTACAAGAAAACCGGTAAAGTCTGTGGTATTGAGTTACCAGAAGGCCTGAAAGAATCAGACAAACTTCCTGAGCCTATCTATACTCCGTCTACAAAGGCAGAGATTGGTGATCATGATGAAAATATTTCCTATGAGCAGAGTATTGCTCACCTTGAGAAATATTTCCCGGGAAGAGGAGAAGAATTAGCTGCAAAACTTCGTGATAATACCATTGCACTTTACAAGAAATGTGCAGAATATGCATTAAGCAAAGGAATTATCATCGCAGATACCAAATTTGAGTTTGGACTGGATGAAGAGGGAAATATGGTAATCGGTGATGAGATGCTTACACCTGACAGCTCTCGTTTCTGGCCGGCAGAAGGCTATGAACCAGGACATGGACAGCCGTCCTTTGACAAACAGTTTGCCCGTGACTGGTTGAAAGCGAATCCGGACAATAACTGGACTCTTCCGCAGGATATCGTAGATAAGACGATTGAAAAATATCTTCAGAGTTACGAAATGCTTACTGGTAAGAAATTAGCCTGATTATTTATTCGTATATTCTGGCGGGAAACAAATATATGATTTTGAAAATACTGTTATCTGAATGAATAACTTCGGATAGCAGTATTTTTTGTAAAAAATCAATAAAAATATAGAAATCAATTGACATTTTTGATACAATTCATGTGTAAGCAGTAAAAAGAAGCACATTTTGCTGATTATCTTACAAACTTATAGATGAGGGAGAGAAAGTTTATGAAGACACTGAAAAAACTCTTTTTTGTTTTATTAATGATGGGCATTTTAACTGTGCCTGTATTTCAGGTGCAGGCTACAGAAAATGATGTTCTGGTTACCGAGCAGCCTTCACCAACACCATCAGCTGTTCCAATAAGAGAACTGGTTACAAAAGGTAATAAAATATATTACTACTATAAGGGAAAAATGGTAAAAAACACATGGAAACGATATAATGGTTACAAATATTATTTCGGAGCCAATGGGAATGCCGTTCGTGGTGGTCAGCGAATCAATAATGTAGTCTATGTTTTTGATGAAAAAGGACGCTTATTTGAAAAGAAAGAAAACAGAATCGTAAAATCCGGATCTAATCGTTACCATATAAGTACAAAACATGGCCGCGCCACAATTGGATACTTCATATATAAAAACAATTTATATTATGCAGACCCTAAAGGAAGATTGTATCAAAACAAATCCAGACAAAACGGTCAACTTTATTTCACCAGTTCCGGTGCTGCAAGAAAAGACTATAATGCGCTATTAAAAATGCGTGTCATGAAAATAGTTGCATCAATTACAAACTCAAGTATGAGCCAGAGTCAGAAACTTTATGCATGTTGGAAATACGTTGTTTATGGCGGCTTTTATTATGGTGGTCCGGATCCTAATCTTTACCAGAGTGGATGGGCACGTAGTGAAGCACTGCGAATGTTTAGTACAGGTTATGGCAATTGTTATGGATTTTCCTGTATTTTTGCAGCCCTCGCACGTGAGGTAGGATATACTCCATATATGGTTTGCGGCAGAGTACCCGGAAGCAGAGATGGAGCGGCAGATGGGTTTACACGCCATTGCTGGGTAGAAATAAATGGCCTTTACTATGATCCGGAGGCTCAGTATGCAGGATGGATGACTGGAGTTTATGGATACGACTATTATCCAATCAGTCATCAGATTCAGAGAGTTGTAAATTTCTGTACATATTAATTTTGAAAATTATCTGAGAAAATTTCTGAAATGAGGTGTTTCTATGGCGAGCAGAATTGCGGTGATTGGAATTATAGTTGAAGTGTCTGATTCTGTGAAAGAGCTGAATCAGATTCTTCACGAATATGGTGAATATATCATAGGAAGAATGGGAATCCCATACAGACAGCGTGGTGTTAATATTATCAGCGTGGCGATGGATGCACCCCAGGATATGATTAATGCAATGACAGGAAAAATCGGGCGGCTTGCAGGGATTTCTGCAAAAACAGTTTGCTCAAAAAAGGCAGAAAACATATAACAAGAGGGGGATTACATAGTGTCGGCAGATTTTAAAATGTTAGAGAGTATCCAAAATACGCAAAGTATTTCAAGGGAAGAATTAGGCGCGATTTTACAGACACAAGATTCCTTTCTGATACAGGAACTTCATAAAAAGGCACAGCAGACAGCGACACAGATCTATGGAAATAAAATATACATTCGCGGTCTGATTGAGTTTACTAATTATTGTAAAAATAACTGTTATTATTGTGGCATCCGCTGTGCGAATGCAAAAGCCGACAGATATCGCCTTACAACAGAACAGATTCTATCCTGTTGTAAAACCGGATGGAACCTGGGATTTCGTACATTTGTATTACAGGGAGGAGAGGATCCTTATTATACAGATGAGAAGATCTGCCAGATCGTTCAGGAAATTAAATCAAAATATCCGGACTGTGCAGTAACCTTATCCATTGGTGAGAAGAGCGAAGAAAGTTATCAGGCATATTTTAATGCCGGAGCTGACAGATATCTGTTAAGACACGAAACTGCAGATGAAGAACATTACAGAAAACTCCATCCACAACAGATGTCTTTAAACAACAGAAAAAACTGCCTGAAAGTTCTGAAAAAAATCGGCTATCAGACCGGTTGCGGATTTATGGTAGGATCACCGGGACAAACGGTAGACACCCTTTATCAGGATCTTCTGTTTGTTAAAGAATTGAAACCTGAAATGGTTGGCATCGGACCTTTTATTCCCCATAAAGATACTCCGTTTGCAGATCAGCCTGCAGGGACACTGGATTTGACATTGAGATTATTATCAATCATCAGACTGATTCATCCACATGTTCTTCTGCCAGCGACAACTGCACTTGGAACAATTGATTCTAAAGGAAGAGAGAAGGGAATTCTGGCTGGCGGAAACGTCGTAATGCCTAACCTTTCTCCGGTTAATGTCAGAGATAAATACAAACTTTATGATAACAAAATCTGCACCGGTGACGAAGCAGCAGAATGTAAGGCCTGTATGGCAGCAAGAATGAAGAGCATTGGTTATGAAGTAGTGACGGACAGAGGCGATTATAAGGTCTGAATGTAAAGCTGATTTTTCTGAAGTTCCAGAATGCCTTACAAAAAGAGTCACTTCTGAATAACTTAAGCATCCGCAGTATGCGGAATATAAAACTGAATATAGAAAAATAAAAACTAATCGGAAAGCAGTTGATAAGAAAGCTCCTGACCGAAAAGAAAGGAAAAAAGCCTATGTATAATCCAAAATCATTAAAAGCAGAAGAATTCATTTCCGACGGGGAAATCCGGGAAACCCTTGCCTATGCAGACGCAAACAAGGAGAATGTGGAACTGATAGATCAGATTCTTGCGAAAGCAAAAGAATGTAAAGGTCTTACGCACAGAGAAGCGTCTGTTCTTCTTGCCTGTCCAATTTCTGAGAAAATTCAGGAGATGTATGATCTGGCAGCGGAAATCAAGAAAGAATTCTACGGAAACAGAATTGTTTTATTTGCGCCTCTGTATCTGTCTAACTATTGTGTAAATGGCTGTGTGTACTGCCCGTATCATAAGAAAAACCAGCACATTGCCCGTAAGAAATTAACACAGGAAGAAATTGTAAAAGAAGTTACCGCATTGCAGGATATGGGACATAAGCGACTCGCTATTGAAGCGGGTGAAGATCCGCTCAATAACCCGATTGAATATATTCTGGAATGTATCAAAACGATCTATAGTATCAAACATAAAAATGGTGCGATCCGTCGTGTAAATGTAAATATCGCGGCTACAACAGTAGAAAATTACCGTAAATTAAAAGAAGCCGGAATCGGTACTTACATTCTTTTCCAGGAAACATATCATAAAGAAAGCTATGAAAAACTTCATCCAACAGGGCCAAAACATAACTATGCATATCACACAGAGGCAATGGACCGCGCGATGGAAGGTGGCATTGACGATGTCGGCTTAGGTGTATTATTCGGACTGGAACTTTACAGATATGAATTTGCAGGACTTCTGATGCATGCAGAGCATCTGGAAGCAGTTCATGGTGTAGGACCGCATACGATTAGTGTGCCACGTATCAAACATGCGGATGACATTGATCCGTCTGCATTTGACAACAGTATCAGCGACGAGATTTTTGCAAAAATCTGTGCACTGATCCGAATCTCTGTTCCATATACAGGTATGATTATTTCAACAAGAGAGAGTCAGGCTGTTCGTGAGAAAGTTCTTCCTTTAGGTGTTTCTCAGATTAGTGGAGCTTCAAGGACCAGTGTCGGTGGATATGATAAGCCTGAAACGGAAGATGAGGTTACATCTGCTCAGTTTGATGTCAGCGATCAGCGCACGCTTGATGAGATCGTAAACTGGCTGATGAATATGGGAGACATCCCAAGCTTTTGTACCGCCTGTTACAGAGCCGGAAGAACCGGTGACCGTTTTATGTCATTGTGCAAAAGTAAACAGATTTCAAACTGTTGTCATCCAAATGCCTTGATGACTTTAATGGAATATTTACAGGATTATGCAAGTCCTGAAACTAAGAAAGTCGGTCTGGAACTGATTCAGAAGGAACTCGAAAATATTCCAAGTGAAAAAGTAAAGAGGCTTACAGAAGAACATCTGGCAGATATCGTAAATGGGCAGCGTGATTTCAGATTCTGACAGAAATCATCTGCGAAACAGTTATCCAGTGTAGAGCCACGTCGCAAACGCGAATGATTTTATTCGTTTGACTTATTATATTGTGAAAGGAAAAAATATGGCTGTTACATTAAATGAAACACCTTCTGCAAATCGTCTGCATATTGGAATCTTTGGAAAAACGAACAGCGGAAAATCTTCATTTATCAATGCGTTTTCCGGACAGAAAGTATCTATTGTAGCAGATGTTGCGGGAACTACTACGGATCCTGTATACAAGGCTATGGAAATTTACCCTCTCGGCCCCTGTGTCCTGATCGACACGGCGGGATTTGATGATAAAGGTGAGCTTGGAGCTTTACGTATCGAAAAAACAGAACTGGCAGCGCAGAAGACGGACCTGGCAATTATTCTCTTCTGTGAAGAAGAAATGTCGCAGGAATTAAAATGGTATCGTTACTTTAAAGAGAAAAATACGCCTGTGGTTCCCGTTCTCAATAAAACAGATCTGTACACGCAGGAAGAAAAAGAAAAACTTGCTCACCTGATTCAAAGGAACACAAAGGAAGAAGTCTGTCTGATCAGTGCTAAAACAGGAGAGGGAATCCGTAATTTGAAGGAACTGCTTGCCCGAAGTATTCCGGAAGGATATGGAAACAGGATGATTACCGGTGATCTGGTTGATACCGGTGACCTGGTTCTGCTTGTGATGCCACAGGACATTCAGGCACCAAAGGGGAGACTGATATTACCACAGGTGCAAACTTTAAGAGAACTATTGGACAAAAAATGTCTGGTAATGAGTGTGACAACAGATCAGTATCTGTTAGCCTTGGAAAATCTCGCAGTACCTCCGAAATTAATCATTACAGACTCGCAGGTATTTTCCTATGTATATGAAAATAAACCAAAGGAGAGTATGCTGACTTCTTTTTCAGTTCTTTTTGCAGCATACAAGGGAGATTTACCATATTATGTAGAAAGTGCAAAGGCAATTGATACTCTCAATGAAAATTCACATGTTCTCATTGCAGAATGCTGTACCCATGCACCTCTGAAGGAAGATATCGGAAGAGTGAAGATTCCGCGAATGCTCAAAAAACGTTTTGGAGAGAAACTGGATGTAAGTCTGGTAAGCGGAACAGATTTTCCTGATGACCTTACTAAATATGATCTGATCATCCAATGCGGTGCCTGTATGTTTAATCGCAAATATGTAATGTACCGTATTGATAAAGCCAGAAATCAATATGTCCCAATGACGAATTATGGAATAACGATTGCTCATCTTACAGGAATTTTAGAGCACGTTGCACTTCCATAATTTGCAGAATATTTTGCAGAAAGCTTTTTTCAAACACGCTCTAAGATGAGCACATAAAATATAATTTGTAATTGCTAAAGAGACCATTATACAAAGAAGTATGGTGGTCTTTTTGTTTATTTTATCGATCAGATAAACACGAATAATTAATTTAACCAAATAAACTGCGAAGCAGTTATTTGGTTATGAGCAAGTAGCGAAAGCGGATTGCGAATATCCGATTGACTAGAAGCCAGGTAAGCCCCTTGCTTCAATTACCAAGAACAATAAATTAGTTATTTCTTGCAGAAACATATAGCAAAACGGATGGTTTTATCTTCTTAACTGCATATTTCATAGTATTTCAATATACTTTATTTTAAATACATATATTTTATTGCAATGTATTGACAAAAACGGCATGTTAGCTTATACTAACTTATAGTTAGAGATAAATAACTACTAACACTATAAGAAAGCATAACTATAATATAGCACTCATAAAATATACTAAAATCAGGAGGACAATATATGAGTATCGTAATCGTAGGTGGACATGACCGTATGGTGGCACAGTATAAGAAAATATGTAAATCTTATAAATGCAAATGCAAAGTATTCACACAGATGGAGGCAGACTTCAGTAAAAAAATAGGATGTCCGGATCTGCTCGTACTTTTTACAAATACTGTATCTCATAAAATGGTAAAGTGTGCTCTGGATGAAGTTGGTTCTTCTACAGATATCGTTCGCTGCCATACCAGCAGCGGAAATGCACTGAATGGTATTCTTGAAACACGTTGCTGCTAAGCGACGAATTGTAAAATTAATTAAGAAACCTGAAACATTGACTACTTTGCGATATCAATACTACATATTGAATGCATGAATGAAGTTTAATTATTATGCAGATTGCAGTAATATAACAACGAATAAATGAAAAAAATTATTAATGTTTACAGATGAAAAACTTTTTCAATAAAAATATCAATAAAGTTATTGACATCTAACCAAAATTAGAATACACTAACCACATGATAAAGATA
>ERZ773103.2162-NODE-2162-length-18857-cov-5.782364_pt1 | contig 18857 bp, 17 predicted proteins | sample MGYA00511118_ERZ773103 | MGnify/ENA primary metagenome ERZ773103 (study PRJEB29015, sample SAMEA2737821) | human gut metagenome | biome: human gut; feature: human-associated habitat; material: faeces | place: China | collected 2012 ... | reverse complement strand
TTTTTGGTATCCGCGGGAGCGAGGTTGACCGTCAGGCGGGAAACCGGCCAGTCGAAGCCGCGGGATTTGACTGCGGCGCGCACACGCTCCCCAGCTTCGCTGACCGCGCCGGTCGGCAGGCCAACGATATCCAAACGGGGCAGGCCGCTGGACAGAAAGCATTCGGCCGTGACGATATATCCATCGATGCCACGCAGGCCGGCTGAGAAGACACGCGATACCATGTTAAGCCCCTCCGAAACGCCAATTCTTACCGCTAATACTATACTACAAAATGTCAAATTCCGCAATGCAAAACGTCAAATGCAAACTAAATGTAATATTTATGGTACAAAAAGAGCAATTTGTTTCACGATATGAAATCGGTTCTGAAAAAGCGGAAATCGTTATGAATTTGTCATATTGGGTGTTTACAATTGGAGGGAGGAGTGCTAAAATAAATACGGTTGGTGAAGATCGCTTTTTCGGCGCAAAACTGGTGCGGAAAGGTCCTTTTTCACCCCTTCAGCATGTTATAACTGAATAGGAGGATATAAACATGGCAAGAAAGATGAAGTCCATGGACGGTAACACTGCGGCCGCGCACGTGTCGTATGCGTTTACCGAGGTCGCGGGTATCTATCCGATTACCCCGTCCAGCCCCATGGCAGACAGCGTTGACCAGTGGGCAGCCGCAGGTCAGAAGAACATTTTCGGTACAACCGTCAAGGTGATCGAAATGCAGTCCGAGGCGGGTGCTGCGGGTACGGTTTATCTTTCACTTCAATATCTCCTTTTTATTTGTTGTTCGCAAAACAACGAACAATATTTTAAATAGCAAAAAGAAGTAGGAACTTTTTTTCAGGTAGGTGAAAATTGAGTTTTAGTTTATCGCTTTGTATAGATATCCAAAACGGACTAAACCTGTTTGTGTTGACAGCAAAATAGATGCTGGCGAAAAGAAAAAGAATGTTTCTCTTTTCGCCAGCTTTATTTTTATGATTGGCGGGCTTTTGTTACCTTTGCAGCGTAAGCCCACCACTAAGCGAATTTCTTCGTTTTTTTGTTACTATTTTGTTACCCACTGTTAGTAATAGGTGGGCTTCCTTATTGATAATCAGATTAATACACTCTATGATATATAATTTGTGGCAGAACATCATCAATAGTTATCAGTTGTGGAAGAAAAGAAAAAATGAGATAAAAAATTAAGTCGCAACTATTTACTTTGTTATACGTAATGCTTGGTATGGTAAACTATATAGTTGCGTTCTATTAAAAATGAATTTGCCGTATATATCTCTTAAAGATTTCTTACGAAACCAGTAAAACGTTTCAATCCTTCTGCCAGTGTAGTACGTGGGCAGGCGATATTCCAGCGCATGAATCCTTTTCCTTCAGTCCCATACATTGTTCCTGCATTGAGCCATAATCCGGCTTCGTTAACCAATCGCTGTTCGAGTTCCTGCGAGTGTATGCCGAGTCTGTGACAGTCCATCCAAACGAGATAGGTTCCCTCCAATACCGTGATAGGAAACTCGGGCAGATGTTCCCGACAGAACTCCTGCATATAGAGAAAATTGGCCTGTAAATATTTGATGAGTTGGTTCAGCCACTCTTCCCCTTCGTTGTAAGCTACTTGAGTCGCAATTACACCAAAAGAATTGACATCACATACTTCGTTATCGTTAATGGCCCGGTCGATTTTCGCTCGACGGTTAGCATCAGCACAAATAATGTTCGCAATCTGTAATCCGGCAATATTGAACGCTTTACTGGGAGATATACAGACTACAGAATGGTGACGGAAATTTTCTGAGATGGAAGCAAACGGTGTGTAACGGTACTCTGGAAAAACCAGTTCGCAATGAATCTCATCCGAAACGACCGTAACATCGTGTCGAATACAAATTTCACCAATACGTACCAGTTCTTCACGTTTCCACACCCTTCCGGCAGGATTGTGAGGATTGCCCAGCAGCATCACCTTCACTTTCGGATCAGCAGTCTTACGCTCTAAATCTTCATAATCGATGGTGAAAGTATTACTTGCAAAGACCAACGGTGATGATACCATTTCACACCCATTGTTACGGATTGAAGAAAAGAAACAATTATAGACCGGGGTCTGCACCAATACCTTATCTCCCGGAACGGTCAAAGCCTTGATGACTGCCGAGATGGCTGGGACTACGCCCGATGTGTAAATTATCCATTCACGGTCAATCGTCCAACCGTGACGACGTGCGAACCAGCCTGTAACAGCCTCGTAGTAACTGTCGGGCACACGGGTATAACCGAAAATGCCGTGTTCTACCCGTCGGCGTAAAGCATCGACGATAGCGGGAGCTGTACGGAAATCCATGTCAGCCACCCACATCGGCAATACATTTTCGCTTTCTGCGCTATCCCATTTGTAGGAATCGGTTCCCCGTCTTGAAATTTGTTTGTCAAAGTTGTATTTCATATCTTCATCTTAATCGGTAAAACAGGTACGCTCGTCCCGGAGACGGATTTCACAATCGGCAGGAGCCTTGATGTTCTCATCTATGGTTATGGAACCGAATTCGTCAGCCACAATGCATCCCGACATCGGGTTCTTGATATTTGTAATAGCTCCGTGAATATCGGCTTGCAACGTGCTGTACTCAAAGGTACGGTCGCAGTCAGGTCCGAAGGTACAGTTTTCAAGAATAAGGTCGTGTGCATAGCAAAGCGGTTGCTCACCGGTAATGTGGCAGTTGACCAAACGTAGATTCTTCGAATGCCAGCCGAGGTATTCGCCGTTGAGTTCGGAATCGTAGATGGTCACATTTTCCACTTCCCAGAAGGCATCCTTCGTTGTAATCTTTGCATGATGAATCTCTACATTTTTCACGTACTGGAACACATACTTGCTGTTGCTTTCCAGTCCGTCCACATAAATGTTGTTGCTGAACATGAAAGGATAAGTTCCGCCGTGCAGCTTGAGATTCTTGATGCGGATACCATTACAACGCCAGAATACTTCGTCGGCATCGTTCATCGTTACGTTCTCGATATCTATTTCGTCCATTTCACGGAACATCTTCGGTGCGTCGATAATCGTGTCGGTCATCTTCAGGTGATCGGAATACCACAATGCCGAACGCCCTCCGACATCGAAATAGCAACGGTCGATTTTGAAACCGTGTACATGCCAGAAGGGATAGTTACCCTCAAAGCGGCAATCTACAGCTTCGATATTGCTACATTCTTTGATGGCCGATTCACCGGTACGAATAATCACATTTTCTAGACGAAGGTCGTGGGACTCGAACAAGGGACGCTCGCCCCCGAATTCAGCATTTTTAATCAGTTTCATTTGATATATTGTTTTAGTTGTCAGTCATTATTAATTTTAAAAGTCATGTTCACATTGCTGCGTCCGCGAACTGAAGCCAATCAGGATATAGGCAATTCCTTTTTCTTGAAGCCTTCTATTTTAAGTATTCTTTGAAAAATTCCTCCAGCTTATCGAATGGAATAATGTCTGTCCGGTCATATAAATCCGTATGTACGGCATCGGGAATAATCATCAATTCTTTATTATCGCCTTTCAGCTTCTTGAAAGTATCCTCACTAAAATAGCGGGAGTGAGCTTTTTCTCCATGAATGAGCAACACGGCACTGCGGATTTCATCGGCATACGCAAGGATAGGTGCGTTGAGAAATGCAAGATTGGAGGTTTTGTTCCAGCCCAAACCGGAGTTGATGGAACGAGGATGATAACCTCGTTCGGTCTTGTAATAATCATAATAATCCTTCATGAACTGCGGCGCATCACCGGTAGGTTCCGGGTTCGTCACGGTGCGGGGATAAGTGTCGGTACGGTAGTCTTCCGTGCGCTGGGCGTTAAACTCCTGACGCATTTTGTAACGTGCATCTGCATTGTCAGCGGCATCGAAGTAACCGTTTGCTGTACAGCGGCTAATGTCGTACATTGTGGAAGCTACCGTTGCCTTGATACGTGTGTCGTTGGCAGCCGCATTGATAGCAAAACCACCCCAACCACAAATGCCAATGATGCCGATTCGTTCGGCATCCACATCCGGACGTGTCGCGAGGTAATCCACCGCCGCCGAGAAGTCTTCGGTGTTGATGTCCGGCGAAGCTACGCTGCGAGGCTGTCCACCGCTTTCACCGGTAAACGAAGGATCGAAAGCAATCGTCAGGAATCCTCGTTCGGCCAATGTCTGGGCATACAGCCCCGACGACTGTTCCTTTACAGCTCCAAACGGACCGCTGACAGCAATAGCAGGCAGCTTACCTCCGAAAATCGTTTTCGGTGCATACAGGTCGGCAGCGAGCGTGATACCGTAACGATTTATGAAAGTCACTTTGCTATGATTCACCTTGTCGCTTTTCGGGTACGTCTTGTCCCATTCCTGTGTCAGATTTAACTGTTCCATATTTTTGTGAGTGTTTTGTGCCGGGCTTTCCGTCAGGCTGAAGAGGCAGAGGAAAGCAGCCATTAAAATAGTTGTACGTTTCATAACCGATGTAATTTAAATTTTTATTGTTTCTTGTTTTCTTTTCATAGTGCAAAATTACAGCGGATTACAGGAAAAGCCGGTAGATGGATTACTGATTGTATAACCTCAATTACAGACATTATTTTACATGCATCTCATCCAACGTTCCCGCTTCAAGCAGATCAGGAAAATCAGCCTCTTTTTCTTGCCGCATTGGTGATGATGATGGAGAAACCGATATCGAACAGTAGCAAGAGTCTTGTGCAAAATCTGCCGTCGATAAAGATGTATTGCAGATTATGATACGGCCGACTCCGGCAGTAGGCATGGCACTCGTCGTTTCAACCGGAAGAAGGGAATACAACGAGAACTCCGGAAAGTTGGTCAGTGCAATGCCCGGTAGAACCAATCCGCACAACCCGTTCAGTATGGTGTACCGTTCGGATGGATCTGACAAGGATGGCAGTATGGTTGGTTAGTGATTCCGATTCCATAGGCTATCACTTTTCGTTCCTGTCGATATCTCGGATATGCCTTGCCGGTACACCTCCTACAACCGTGTTGGCCGCTACGTCTTTCGTCACCACAGATCCGGCGGCGATAATGGCGTTGTCACCCACGGTCACACCCCGCAGGATGGTGGAGTTGGAGCCTACCCATACATTTTTGCCTAACCGGATAGGCGCCGGATACATTGCCCCGCGGTCTTCGGGAGCCGTACCGTGATCGAGCGTGGCAAAGACCACATTATGCCCGATAAGACAGCCGTCACCCAACGTCACACCGCCATGATCCTGGAAGTGGCAACCGGCATTGATAAAGACACGACGCCCGATGGTAATATTCTTGCCGAAGTCTGTGTAGAACGGAGGAAACATCTTGAATGTTTCGTCCACAGGTTTACCGGTCAGGCGCGACATGAACGCACGCAATTCTTCTTGTGAATGGTACGAGTTGTTTATCTCACAGGTAACGCGCCGGGCTTCATCGCTCATTTCATCCATCAGCCGATAGATTTCCGGTGTATTGAGTGCACCGCCGGCTTCAATATGATTCAAAAAATCATCTAATGTCATAATATTCTTTTTTCCTATACTTGTTTACTCGTTTCGTATGCCTCTTGCGATTTCGGGTTTCCTTTGATTTCTTCCATGTGCCATACACCACTGCGAAACAGTGTACCCTTTACCATCGGTTTTTCCAAACATCCATTCGCTTGTTGCGCTTGAAATAGGTGACAGACCGCCCCGTTATCTGTACGTTCTTCGTAAAGCACATACTTATTACCATTTTTCTTGGGAACCGGATCGGACTGTGTTATGGCAGGTATTCCTATAACAAATAAACTTGCAATCATGATGACTGGTATACGTTTCATTATCACTTGATTTTATTAAGTTTTGAATTCCAGAATCTTGATGCAAAGATAAGTACATGACTGAAAATACAGTGTAGATAAATTACAGATGTTATAACCCTAATTACATGATTTCCGGAAAGAATAGCATAAATCTGTAGCCAAGGTTGATACAATGTCTCAATCTGTTATTCTAGAAAATGATAAGTATAGAATTTGAAATCTTAAATTGATGTTAAACAGGAGGGTATGTGAGAATTATAGCCGTGCAATACCCCGGAATTGAGCGAGTGGCTACACCATCGGCATTAGTTATGTTATTTTTACCAATAGTAAACCGGAGCGTATTTATAACAGATGAGAAATTGAATACTGCAAGAAATTATCATGTTGCCTCTTTGGTTGAAATAGTGTTATGAAATAGAGATTTTAATCCATCGAAAATGGCAGGAAGAGCAATGGTGCCATGCACCTCGTCGGGAAATTTTTTATAAATGACATGCAAATGCTTGTTTTTCATTTCAGGGATGATCTTATTTTTTAAGCTGTCGGCCAATGAAAACTGAATAAGTTTGATTGCAGGACGTTGGCGGGTGGCGAAAGCAACATACAAATGTTTGCTGGAGAAGTCTTTTTGATAAACATTCTTTGCTGCTTGTTGTAGAAAGACTCCTCGGTCCCACCATAAACTTGGGTCTATTGCTATATACGAGTCAAAAGACTCGGGATGATTTGACAGTGTCTGTAGGGTAAATAAACCTGCGTATGAATGTCCGACAAGAAAGTTTGTACCGTTGGCAGGAACTTTATTTTCCACTTCCAGACGTAGTTCCTCTATCAGAAAGCGATGGAACTGTTCAGCTCCACCACCTGCCGGCTTATCATAGGGACAAATGGTACCATCCCGGCGGGCGGCTGAGCAGGTAGAAGTGAAATCTCTGGTCCGGTCTGTGTTTAAAACAGCCACAACGATGCAAGGAGGTAAGTTTGAGGTTTTAGAAGAAGAGAAGAAACGCGTAAAACCAACCACGGAATGAAAGAAGGAATCTCCATCCAATAGATAAAGAACCGGATAAGCCTTTCCTTTTTCACCAGCTTTGGTCTCAGGTACATAAATCCAATATTTTCTTTCTTCATTCAGTATTTCAGAAAACAATGTATGACGCGTTCCGATATAAATGGAATCTTGTTTTTGTGCGGAGAGGGGAAATATCCATCCTATTTGTATGAACAGTATTATATAAAGTATCTTCATTTGTTCGTTTTTTGGGGTTGCAAAGTTCGATGAAAATATGGATATGGACAATCCCTATTTTTAGGTATTTCAGAATATCTCCAATGGAATTTCCTCTATGTCTTATGATTTTGTGGAGGTGGCACCGGATGCATCGGAAGGAATTGATTGAACCGGATTTTTAAGTAACTTCTTAGGGGAATTCATTAAAATATCCTATCACTTCTAACATTTCCCGATTAATTTTGTATTTTTACAGACATACAAAGATTAACTGTAACAAGATATGATTATTTCTGTCGTCTTCGTATCTATGATGGTGGTTTTCGTAACAGTTTATTATTTTGTTGCAAAGCCGAAAAAGCAGCAAGAAAAGATTTATTCGGCGATGACCACCGATGAACTTATCAGGTTCGTGCAGTCCATGCACTGTGAACTAGTGAAGAGAATTGATGCTGATGCCATTATCATCGGTTTTCAAGGAGGTTATTTTCATTTGTTAAGAGAAAAAACAGGTCAGAATATTCAGTTATATTATAAAGATTTTTACGCATGTAGCTATGAACAGTCTAAAAAAATAGTTTTTGACATTAACAACATTAACTGCCGATACACAGCTTGGACTTGCTATTTGCGTAAAAGTCATGAGGATGGAGAAAGTGAGACACCTTTTACGGCTTGTCTGTCTGCCTGTCTGTTCTTGTCGGGCAGTGAAACTCAGTTAAAACAGCATTTGCGGGTATTGCTTGAGTCATCTTTTATGATAGCCCGTAGTTTTAAAGAGTTGGCAGAACAATCTGCTTCAATACAAGACATGTTGGTGAAAAAAGAATTCGAAAATCGCTTGGCTTTGTTGAGACGAAAATTGGAGATTGGACATGGTAAGCTGTTGGAACCTGTCGATGTTTCCCGGCAAGATATGGATCAGATAGAGGATATTCTTTCTCTTTTTGGTACAGTGAAACAGGAAGATATAAAGGGAATGACACTGGTTTGCAATGGGCGGATAGAGAGGCGTACCGAATTATTGTCTATTCTTTCTTTTCGGTTGAAAGATGCTGTGATGGATGAAAAAGGACAGGCGGGAAAAGATGCTCTGATCTGTATTACACTTGCCGAAGGGCAGTTGGTGATTGCGTTGGAGAAAGCTGAAGGCAGTAATGAACGATCTCTTTATTATAAGTTGTCGGCTATGCGGACGGACAGGGTAGATGCTTTTTTCGATGAAACCCAAAAAGGCAGAGTATTCAGTAGTATGATTGAGGTAAGATTGACAACGGATCATGATGATTATTGGGAGTTGAAATATATGTTGGACGATGCTAAAGAAAAAGCGGCAAACAAACAGTTTGACGAACTGACGGAGGAACAACAGGCGTTGCTGGCTTATACCGAGCCTACCTTGCAGACTACTATTTATTGGGGGAAGAAATTTTTCAGGCAGCAATGTTATCTTCAGGCGTTGGGGTGTTATCTTTCTATTTTTCGGTATTATCAAGTCCACTGGACAGAATTGCCGGAGCGTGGCAAGGAAGAATATTATGTGATTTGTTATCATATCGGTTTTGTTTATCTCACATTAGGGCATTTTGAAAAGGCTTATTATTATTTGACTAATGCTAAAAGAAATTCATCCATTCATGCGATTCGTGATTTTACCAACTGTCTCGTCGAAATGAAGGATACAGGAGCTCTTGAGTATATTTATTCTATGGTGAGTTTGGTTGGCAGTCAGATAAAGATGTATGGTGATGAAAAGAATACCTTGTTTCCACTTTATCATTTTCTTCGGCGCAGGGCAGCACAAGTATTAGTAAACTTGAAATATTATTCGCAAGCTAGGGAACTGCTCTATCAAATGCTGGGAGAGGAGGAGAATCGTGAGTTTGCGGAACGGGAATTGCAGTATCTTGAGAGTATGGGTGCAGGTGATGATGCGAAGCGGAACGAGTGAGAAGAATGTGAGGAGGTTGAATGAAAGTTTCATGGAATTTCATAATGGGATGTTGCTAGGAGTAAAGCAGAAATGTGGAAAATGTTCTGTAACATGGACTGCTCTTCATTGAACTCTGTGAATAAAGTGTAATCCCTATACCGTCCTTCTGAGCTTTTGATTTGATGGTATCTTGCCAAGTATCCTTGGATGAGTAAAGGTCGTTGATGTTTATTTTTCTCATCTCTGAAAGAAAAGGTATAGGAGTAGAGCTGGCCGTTGGAAAAAGTGTAATAAATCAGATTTATTCGTTTGGAAAAATGTAACTTCCTCCGTTTGTCCACTATGGAAAATGTTTGTATGCTCTAACAGGAACAATTATATTCAGGCAAGAACTATTATATCTTATCGGGTATAATTCTGTTTGTTATACCAATATTATACCTGAAATGGTATAAATCAATAGATTTGACTGAACTCCATAATGTCGAGCATTTAATATAGTATTCCGTCAATGGCAGAATGCCAACTTTGATGAAAATGACCATAGTACCAATGGCTTATCGGATGGTTGTCGGTTTTGAGATGGTGCAGAAGCATATCCATCGTTTCCCGTCCAAATTGTATATCCTCAATCAATGAAGGATCGTTTATAGTCCATTGGCTAAGGTTGTTTTTGGAGAATAGTTCACAATGTGAAGGTGCGGTATGTGTGTGACAACTGTATCAATCAGGAAGCTAGCAGGGATGGCATTCATCTTATTTGGATCATAAACAGGAACTTCGTTCTGCCAATATAAATTGCGAGAAATATCATTTTCTTGCGACTCATTTGAATGAACACGGTATTTGTTTCTATTCCATTCATTTATGCGATAGATACGGTCAATAGAGATAGCTCCACCTACACAAAGGATGGTATGATTACAAACTTGTAGAATGGAATAATCGGGAACAGCAACGAAGCGTTTGAAGTTGAGCATTGCGCCATCGAAATAAGCAGGATTATCATGATTGCCTCGCACAAACACAATCCAATTGTTGGCTTGGTTCATTCGCTTGGCGTTTCGTCTAACTATCTGCTCATAGTACTCTTTCTTTTCGAAGCCGAAGCCACAATCCCCGGCTACAATTAGCAAAGTGTCTGTAAGCTGATATTGGATACAGAGTTTGAACACCAACTGATTAAAGTTTCCATGAATATCACCAGAAACAATAATTGTCTTGGCTTCGGGAAAAGATAGTGAGAATATGCCGTTGTGATTCATCTTTTTTTAATAGACTAATTCCATTGTTTTTTTAATTGTACAATTCGATAGTTAATGTTGCTTCTTTTTATAGTTCGTCAATCAATCGCCTAACTTCGTCCATTGAAATTTCTCCTTCTATATGTTTACGAACTATGTTGTGCATATTCTTATCATCTTTTTGATTTTCACGCCATAAGTTGGGGATTCATATAGCTACAAAAGTACAATAATAATCCAGATATTGAATATAATTCACTACATTTGCATTATAAAATCGTACCAAACAGTGAAGCTAAATAGAATAAAGGCGGTTCTTTTGGAAAAAGGTATCTCTCAGACGTGGTTGGCGAAACAGCTTGATAAGAGTTTCAGCATGGTAAATGCCTATGCTTGTAATCGGATTCAGCCTAATTTGGATATTCTACAACAGATTGCAGAGATATTGCAGGTAGATTTGAAGGACTTAATAATTGATAAAAAAGATAGGTAATAATATACAAGCCTTTCTGATGTTATTATTGAGTTTAATTGATTAGAATATAAAAATAAGCAATAAGATGGCAAACTTAAATATTGAACAGAAAAAGGTGAAAAGCCTTTTTCAAGAATCGAAATACAACTTCCTTATACCTGATTACCAACGCCCATATGCGTGGGGTGAGATGGAGTGTAAAACTTTATGGGACGATTTGTTTTCGTTCTCTTTCCCAAATGATGACTGTGACCAATTTGTTGACGATGAAGAGTATTTTCTTGGTCCCATAGTAACATTTAAGAATAGAAACCAAATGGAGGTAATTGATGGGCAGCAACGTTTAACGACACTTATGCTTTTGTTAAGGGCTTTTTATAATAAACTAGGTAGTATGAAAGACTCTCGCTCAAAACGGATGAAGGAGGATATTGAAAAATGTATTTGGAAAGCTAATGAATTTGGGGAGTTTGAAACATCTGCTCTGAAAATCAATTCACAAGTTGCTACAGATGAAGATAAAGAAGAGTTTATTGCAATATTGAAAGATGGACAAGGAATTGGCAAAAAAAGTCGTTACGCAAAGAATTTCAATTTTTTCGTTGAAAAGATAGATGCTTTTCTAAGTAATTATCCATCTTATTTTGCATATTTCCCGGCTCGTGTGTTGAATAACTGTGTCCTTTTACCAATAGAGGCAGAATCACAAAATACGGCGTTAAGAATTTTCTCAACCTTGAATGATAGAGGGAAACCTCTCTCTGATGCAGATATTTTTAAGGCGCAACTTTATAAATATTATTCATCATTTGGCAAAAAAGATGAATTTATAGAAACGTGGAAAAATCTAGATAAGATTACTAGCGAAGTGTTTCATCCAATTTATGGTACACCATTAGATGAATTGTTTACAAGATATATGTATTATGAACGAGCACTTGCAGAGATAAAATCATCAACAACAGAAGCTTTGCGCAAGTTTTATGAAGGAGATGGCAGTTATCCTCTTTTGCATCAGCCAAAGACATTGAGTAATCTTGTAAGCCTTGCCAAATTTTGGCAAGATGTTAACAATCAAGAAACAGAACGTTTCTCAGATAAAGTTCTAAAGCGTTTGTTCGTACTTAGTTATGCTCCTAATGGAATGTGGACGTATATCACTTCTGTGTATTTTATGTACCATCGTGATGAAAATGATGAAATAGAAGAAAATGCTTTTTGTCGTTTCTTGGACTGTATAACAGCTTTCATATGGGCGTATGCTATAACTAATCCAGGTGTTAATTCTTTGCGTACCCCTGTGTATGCGGAAATGGTTAAAATAATCAAAGGCGAAGAAGTAACATTCTCAGATTTCAAATTTTCAGAAGAACGTTATCGTGCGCAAATAACAAATTATGTATTCAATAATAGTCGTGCGATTACAAAATCAATGATTACTTGGTGGGCTTTTCAACATGATAATCAATCATTATTGTCATTGGAAACTAGATTCGATATAGAACATATATATGCACGAAACAGACGGGATAAAGAAAAAAACTTATCAAATCCTCAGAATGTAGAAATACTTGGGAATAAAGTTCTTCTTGAGAAAAGATTGAATATCAGAGCTTCCGACTATCGCTTTGTAGATAAAGTAAAATATTATAAAGGTTTTACCACTGCTAATGGTCAGGAAAAGAATGGCTCTCAAATTGTAGAATTGGCAGAGATAAGTAATTCATATAGTGATTTTACTGAAACTGATATTATTAATCGTAATTCTAAAATTATTGATTCGTTTGTGAATTTCCTTAGAGTGAATCAATTATTGAAAGAGTAAAGTTATAGCTTTGAATATCAATTTGTTTTTTGACATAAGCTTCCGATAATTTACAATATCAAGAACATGACTCCTGAAGAAAAAGCAAGAATAAAGATAGACCAGTGGTTTGCCGATGCTGGTTGGAAAGTAGTCAACAGGGAGGATTATGAACCTACTTGTACGGCTGTAGCCATAAGAGAAGGTTTATTGAAAGGAAATCTTGAGGCAGATTATTTCCTTTTCATTAATGGAAAAGCAGTAGGGGTACTTGAAGCTAAGCGTGAAGAAACGGATGCTTTTGCTTCAGAGGTATGCGAGCAAGCAGCCTTATATGCAAGAAGTGTTCCGAATATCTATCAGGCATATCAAAAGCCATTGCCTTTTATCTTCACTTCGAATGGTAAGGAACTATATTGCTGTGATTTTCGTGAACAAGATTCTTGTTTCAGGCAGATCATGAATATCCCTACACCACATGAATTGGTAAAGAGACTGGGAATTGAAGATGCATTTGCCGGACTCCCTACATTGAAAAAGAAAGGGCTGCGTGATTGCCAATATGAGGCAGTGACAGAACTTGAAAAGAGTTTCCGTGCCGGGCAAAATCGGGCGTTGATGGTTCTTGCCACCGGTGTGGGTAAAACATATACTGCTTGTCTTGCTGCCTACCGGATGCTTTCTTATACACCAATGCGTAGAGTGTTGTTTCTTGTAGACCGAAATAATCTTGGAAAACAAGCAGAAGGAGAATTTGGAACTTTCCGTCTGACAGAGAACGGGGAGGCTTTCAATACTATCTTTACGGTCAATCGCCTTCGCTCGTCTTCTATTCCTTCTGATAGCAATGTCGTTATTTCTACAATACAACGTCTATTCTCATTCTTGAAAGGAGAAACTATTGAGGATAATGATGATGACGAGAATGAACCTATAGAGGAAGTAACCTTGCCTCCTAATCCCAACTTACCGCACGACTACTTTGATATGATTATCATAGACGAGTGCCATCGCTCCATTTATGGGAACTGGCGCAAGGTGCTGGAGTATTTCGATACGGCAAGATTGGTTGGTCTGACCGCAACTCCTATCCCTGAAACAATGGCATTCTTCAATAATAACTGCATTGTTAACTACACATTGGAAAAGAGTATTGTTGATGGCGTGAATGTGGATTGTCGGGTATATAGAATAAAAACGCAAGTCACAGAAACGGGTGGGGCTATATTAGAGGGTGAGAAATTTAAAGAAGAAACAAGATATACAGGTGAGGTTAAGATTGTAAGTAGTAAGGAAACCAAAATCTATACAAATAAAGAACTTAATCGGAGTATTATCAATCCGGCACAGATAAAGTTAGTCCTTTCGACCTATCGGGATGTGGTTTATACGGAATTGTTTAATGACCCGCAACGTGAACCAAATATGGACTTTTTGCCCAAAACATTGATTTTTGCTCTCAATGAAGCTCATGCTACAAATATCGTACAAATAGCTAAAGAGGTGTTTGGACGGACTGATGACCGCTTTGTTCAGAAAATTACCTATTCGGCAGGCGACAGTAACGAACTGATACGCCAATTCCGTAACGACAAAGATTTCCGTATTGCTGTCACCTGTACGTTGGTTGCCACCGGAACAGATGTAAAGCCGCTGGAAGTAGTGATGTTCATGCGTGATGTGGAGTCATTGCCTTTGTATATTCAGATGAAAGGGCGTGGAGTACGTACTATTGGTGATGAGCAACTTCGCAATGTTACCCCGAACGCATTCAGCAAGGATTGTTTTTATTTGGTTGATGCGGTAGGCGTGACGGAACATGCGCAAACAGTGGCACCTATAGATGATGCTCCTACAACAAAGACGATTACTCTAAAGGAGCTATTAGAACGTATTAGTCATGGCTATATTCCTGACGAGTATCTCAAACGGCTTGCTGCAACGCTTGCCCGAATATACAACAAGGCGGATGATCCGCAACGGAAAGAGTTTGTCCGTTTGTCTCATGATGACATGAAGGAACTTTCTGCCAGAATATACGATGCACTGGAGAAAGGCATTCTTCCACCGTTTGTAAGCACTGATGAGCCTAACAATGAACGTAAGGGGCTAGTCGCTCCGCTTGCCAATCATGCAGATGCTCGGAAATACCTTCTTATACTTGCAGCCGGATTCGTCAATACATTGATGCCGGGTGAAGATACGCTTATCTCCAAAGGGTTTTCCATTGAGGAAGCAAAAAATACGACAGAGGCTTTTGAAGATTTTTGTAAAAAGTACTATGACGAAATAGAGGCACTGCGCATCATTTACAACAATGAGGGAGAGCCTATAACCTATTCGATGCTAAAGGATTTGGAGAACAGACTTAAAATGGCAAACAATCATTTTACATCCAAACAACTCTGGAACTCTTATGCCATAGTTAACCCTAAAGTGGTAAGGCGTTCCATTACCAAAGAAGAAAGCGATGCATTGACCAATATCATACAACTTGTGCGCTTTGCTTTCCACCAAATCGAACGATTGGATAGCGTAGTTACTACCTCTAAACAGTTTTTCAATCTTTGGTTAGGGCAAAACCAGCGTGAAATAACTGACAAACAGCGAGAGGTTATCAGTCGTATTGTGGATTACATCGCTTCTAACGGAGCTTGTACTATCAGAGATATTCGTGAAGATGATGCTACCCATGCAGCCCAAATGATTAGAGCGTTTGGCAATATGCAGAAGGCAGACGAGGCACTTCATTCACTTTACACATTTGTAGTTTTAAGAAAAGCAGCATAAAGAAATGGCAACAAATAATACAACAGAGCAATCGCTCACCAAAAAAGTATGGAATCTGGCAACCACTCTTGCCGGACAAGGAATTGGATTTACTGATTATATTACCCAACTGACCTATCTTTTATTCTTGAAGATGGATGCCGAAAATGTAGAAATGTTTGGAGAAGAGTCGGCTATTCCAACTGGTTATCAGTGGGCAGATTTGATAGTACTTGATGGCTTGGATTTGGTAAAACAATATGAAGAGACCCTTAAATTGCTTAGTGAGCAGGATAATCTGATAGGTACGATTTATACGAAGGCGCAAAACAAGATAGACAAGCCTGTTTATCTGAAAAAGGTCATCACCATGATTGATGAGGAGCAATGGCTCATTATGGACGGTGATGTGAAAGGAGCTATCTACGAAAGCATTCTTGAAAAGAACGGACAAGACAAGAAAAGCGGGGCAGGACAGTATTTTACTCCTCGTCCACTTATTCAGGCAGTGGTAGATTGTATCAATCCGCAAATGGGGGAAACGGTTTGTGACCCGGCTTGTGGAACGGGTGGATTCTTGCTTACAGCTTACGATTATATGAAAGGTCAGTCAGCAAGTAAAGAAAAACGTGATTTCTTGCGTGACAAAGCTTTGCATGGTGTGGATAATACGCCTTTAGTGGTGACGCTTGCTTCCATGAATCTTTATTTGCATGGTATTGGTACAGACCGTAGTCCGATTGTTTGTGAGGATTCTTTGGAAAAAGAACCGTCAACTCTTGTAGATGTGATTCTTGCCAATCCTCCTTTTGGAACTCGTCCGGCTGGATCGGTGGATATTAACCGCCCGGATTTTTATGTAGAGACCAAGAATAACCAGTTAAATTTCCTCCAGCACATGATGCTTATGCTCAAAACGGGAGGACGTGCAGCAGTTGTACTTCCTGATAATGTTCTCTTTGAGGCTGGAGCAGGTGAGACTATTCGTAAACGCTTATTGCAGGATTTTAATTTGCATACTATCTTGCGTTTACCTACAGGTATTTTCTATGCCCAAGGCGTAAAAGCCAACGTGTTGTTTTTCAGCAAAGGACAACCGACCAAGGAAATATGGTTTTACGACTACCGTACAGATATAAAGCATACGCTTGCCACCAATAAACTGGAACGGCATCATTTGGATGATTTTGTTTCTTGCTATAATAATCGAGTAGAGACATACGATGCAGAAAATAATCTGCAAGGTCGTTGGCGTAAATACCCTGTAGATGAAATTCTTACCAGAGACAAAACAAGTCTTGACATTACTTGGATAAAGCAAGGTGGTGAGGTGGACAACCGTTCATTGGCAGAGCTGATGGCTGATATAAAGGATAAAAGCCAAACGATAAGTGCTGCTGTGGTTGAACTTGAAAAGCTACTTGCGAATATTGAAGAAAATTGAGTTATGGGAAAAGAGATTTTCACAAATGATAAATATATAAACGACCTGTTCTTGAAGGTTGTTAACCTTGTCACGCAGGCAAGGGAACGTGTGGCAACAGCCGTCAATATAGCTGAGGTTTATACTAAGTTCCATATCGGACAATATATAGTAGAATATGAGCAAAAGGGGGAAACAAGAGCCGAATATGGAAAGGCGGTGCTGAAAGAACTCTCCAAACGTCTGACTGATAGGTTGGGAGATGGATGGTCATATTCAACGCTTAAGAATATACGGCAGTTTTATATTGTTTTTTCTAAAGGGCTAACCAGTGGTTGTCCAAAGCCGAGTCAAAAGGCTAACCAGTGGTTAGCCGATTATCCGAAGTCAGAGGAATGTATCTCTGAGCCGACATTCGCTCTCTCATGGTCTCATTATATCTTATACTGATGAGGGTGGAAAATCCGGATGCCCGCAGTTTCTATGAAATAGAATGTACTCAACAACAATGGTCTAAAAGACAACTCAGCCGTCAAGTAGGAAGCTGTCTTTATGAGAGATTGGCTTTGAGCCGTAACAAAGATGAAGTAATGCGGTTGGCTAAGGAAGGACAATCTATTGGGAAACCATCAGACATTATCAAGAATCCCATCACATTAGAGTTTCTTGGTCTAAAACCCGATGCAGTTTATTCAGAGTCTAAATTAGAGAATGCCATTATCAACAAGATGCAGCAATTCCTATTAGAACTTGGCAAAGGATTTCTATTTGAAGCAAGGCAGAAAAGGTTCACATTTGATGAGCAGCATTTCTTTGTTGACTTGGTGTTTTACAATCGTTTACTACAATGCTATGTGCTTATAGATTTGAAGATAGACAAACTAACTCACCAAGACCTTGGGCAGATGCAGATGTATGTCAACTATTACGACCGCTATGTCAAACAAGACTTTGAAAAGCCGACAATTGGTATTCTACTGTGTAAGGAGAAGAACGATGCACTAGTGGAACTTACCTTGCCTAAGGATGCTAACATCTATGCTTCTGCTTATCAACTCTATCTCCCCAACAAGGCTTTATTGCAAGCTAAGGTGAAGGAATGGATTGAAGAGTTTGAAGAAAATGAGGAATTAAAGAAACTGGAAGAACATGAATAGTAATTGTGCAGCCAAAACTGCACAATTACAAACAGAAATATAACGATGGATACAAAAGCGTTACGTCAAAAGATACTCGACCTTGCGATACATGGAAAACTTGTACCCCAAGATCCCAACGATGAACCAGCATCAGTTCTGCTCGAACGAATCAAGGCTGAAAAAGAACGACTGATAAAAGAAGGCAAAATTAAACGGAGTAAGAAGTCTGCAAAGTCTTCCGATACGCCCCATTATGAGAACGTGCCGTTTGAAGTGCCGAGTTCGTGGGTGTGGTGTAGATTGGAAGATATAGCTTATGTTGCATCTGGAAGTACACCAGATAAAACATGCTTTGTAGAGAATGGTGTTCCTTACATTAAGATGTACAATCTCAGGAATCAAAAAATAGATTTTGCCTATCATCCACAATATATTACAGAAGAAGTGCATAATGGAAAGCTCCAGCGTTCGCGCACAGAAGTAGGAGACCTTATTATGAATATTGTTGGACCACCTCTTGGTAAACTTGCAATTATTCCTACAACATTGCCACAAGCAAATTTTAATCAGGCCGCTGTACTAATACGCCCTTACAAATTTAAAGAGGTGTTGGTATCATATCTAAAAGTCTACTTAGAGGAAATGTCAGAAATAAATTCTATTGCCACACGAGGTTCTGCCGGACAGGTTAATATATCACTGACACAATCTCAAAATATGCGAATACCAATACCGCCTTTAAATGAAGTTAGAAGGATAATTGAAGAGGTGTCTAAGTATGATATTTTGATTGATTCGCTCAAACAAAATATTACTGACATTCAAAATCTTATAGCCTATACCAAATCCAAAATCCTTGATCTTGCCATTCACGGTAAACTAGTACTGCAAGATCCGAATGACGAACCAGCCATTGAACTATTGAAGCGCATAAATCCCGACTTCACACCTTGTGATAACGGGCATTATACGTTTGACGTTCCGAGCGGGTGGATAACGACAAA
>ERZ773103.2147-NODE-2147-length-18979-cov-3.250370_pt1 | contig 18979 bp, 16 predicted proteins | sample MGYA00511118_ERZ773103 | MGnify/ENA primary metagenome ERZ773103 (study PRJEB29015, sample SAMEA2737821) | human gut metagenome | biome: human gut; feature: human-associated habitat; material: faeces | place: China | collected 2012 ... | reverse complement strand
ATACATCTTACAATTGCTGGAAGAGGCGAAAAAGAAGCTGAATTGAAAACACTGGTAGAAAAACTCGAACTTTCAAAATATGTTCAATTTGTAGGATATGTGACATATGATAAGATTGTTTCATTACTTCAGAATTCAGATGTTTTTGTACTTCCTTCTTATTATGAAGCATTAGGATGTGTATATCTTGAAGCAATGGCATGCGGAGTTCCGGTTATTGGATGTTGGGGAAATGGTATTGATGAAATTATTCGAAATGGACAAGATGGATATTTAGTGGAAGGGAAGAATGTTGAGAGTATTGTAGAAAATGTAGAAAAAATGTTAGAGAAGAACCATTATAAAGAAATGGGACGACTTGCACGGGAAAATGTAGAAAAAAGCTATCGTTGGCTTGATTCTGCGCAAAGTCTAAGAGAGATATATATAAAGATATTAGGTTAGGAATGGTTAAGAATGATTAGATTAAAAATAAAAGAAAAAATATATACATATGAACGTGTTATATTTCCGGAAAATAAAGTAAAAAGTGATGCAGATATTATTCGATATATGAGATTTTATGATGAGAAAAAAGTTCCACAAAATGTTAAAAGAGATACGTATGTAACGCCAGTTACGGATTTAACGTTGCCAATAGATGAAATTCAAAAACAATATAGTAAAGATGTACGATATGAAATACGTCGAGCAGCTAGAGAAAATATTGAATTTCAGATATTTGATAATCTTAATGCTAACAAGGATGCAAACTTTGTTAGAGAATTGGCTGAAAAATATTATACTTTTTGTGATGTGATAGGACAGCCACATTTAAAAGACAATTTGGATATGATGGAATTTTTAGAATTTGTAAAAAATGAAAATTTAATTGTATCTAAAGCAGAGTTTGAAAATGGATGGACATATCATATTTATCAAGTAGATGGAAAAAATGCGATGCTTTGGTTTTCTTTTTCTGATTATAGAAAAGAAGGCGCTAATAGAAGTATGGCAGGATGGGCGAATCGAGGTTTGCATAATTATGACATCTTATATTTTAAAGAACATGGTTATGAAATATATGATTGGGGAAATATTGCAAGCTTTGAAAATCCCAATCAGATTGATAAGTTTAAAATGAGTTTTGGCGGTGAAATAAAAATGGTGTATGGCTGTTTTATTGGAAACACATTAAAAGGGAGAATATTAATTAAACTTAGAGAATTAAAAAATAAGAGTAAAAAATGATGAAAATATTTGTTTTGTTTGTGGAACCAATGCTTTATGGCATGGATTTGATTCATGAAGTATATGAGAAAACGGACTATGTGTATCGATATGTATATTGTAACAGCAGATTGACGGGAAAAGATGATATTTGTTTGCCGAATAATGCTTTTGTTTGTTCGGGGACAGATAAAGACCATCAAAATCAAATAATTTCTATATTAGCTGATTTTAAACCAGATTTTGCAGTGATTAATGGTTATGTGGGGAAAGAGCAGACAGTAGCAATCAAATATTGTCAAAAAAATCGGATTCCGTATGCAATTGAGAGTGATACACCACTTCATGTACCTGAAAATAAATTAAAAGCTATAGTGAAGAAAATTTATCTTCGAAAAATACTACATCATCCATATTGCTATGGATTTCCTGGAGGAACTCTTCAAAAAGAGAATTTTGTATATTATGGGATTCCAGAAGAAAAGAATTATATAATGCCGATGTCTGTTAGTTCAGAACGATTGCAAAAGGTAAGCGAAAAAATCGAATCGAGAGAAAAACTCAAAGAAAAATCAGGTCTATCTAATAAAAAAGTATTTTTATTTGTTGGTCGATTAATACAAGCTAAGAATGTTGAAGTTTTGATAAAGGCTTTTGAAATATTAAAAAAAGAACATTCAGATATAGCTTTATTGATTGTTGGAGATGGAGATGAAAGAGCGGAGCTGGAACAACTGGTGAAAGACAGGCATATAAAAGACATATATTTTAATGGATATGTAGTTTTTCCGGATATTGTTCAATATTATAAAATGTCAGATATATTTGTGTTGCCGTCAGTGTATGAACCATGGGGATTGGTAGTGAATGAGGCCATGATTATGGGCATGCCTGTGATTGTATCAAGTGCTGTAGGGTGTAGAATGGATCTTATCCAAGATGGGAAAAATGGATTCATTTTTGCTAGCAATGATATAGGAGATTTAAAAAATAAAATGGAATGTTTTATGAAAATGGATATAATTTCATATTCAGAACAAGCGAGGAAAACTGTTGCTTGCTGGAATTATAAAACATATTTAGAATGTTTCGAAAGAGTGGTACATAATGTTAAGAGATAGTAGTAAAAAAATTCAGTTCTATATTTTTATAGCTATGATGTGGGTGTTTTACTCGCTTAACTCTAGGTATTTTCAAATTCCTCATGCAGATTTAGTAAGATGGATTGTTATGGCTTGTTTGATTTTGTCAGTTGTAATCAGAAAAGGATTCAGTAGACCACCTTTATTAGTTGGAACTTTCATTGTAGCTGTAGTACCGTCTTTTTTTGCAAGTATTGATGTGCGCCAGTCTATGATAAAGATGGTATGTTTTATAGTTGTTGTATATGGGGGATATATGTATTTTGCCTCTTTAGAATCAGAAGAAGAATTTGAGATTGCGATGAAGATAATAATGGGAATTATTCTTGTGTTTGAACTACAAAACATTGTAGCCATTATAGGAGGGTTTGGTTATGAGGATGGAACGGATAGGGCTATCGGCATTACCACTAATGCGAACACGTTAGGAGGGTATTCAAATCTTGCAATGCTTGCATCGTATTATTGGGCTGTGAAGTCTGATGGTCGAAAAAAATTGATATATATTCTTTTAATGCTGTGTTCAATTTGGACATGTCTTTTATCTGGCTCAAGAGGCGGATTTGTGGTCATGGCGTTGATGCTGCTGAGCATATTGATATTACGTTTAAGGAATAATTTTTTTAAAATTTTAATTATAATTTCAGCGATAATGCTAGTGAAAATTACGTTTTCAGGAGGGTTATCTTTTTTGAATATTGAAGCAATTAATAGATTAACAAGTGAAGGGGGAACAGACAGAGGAGAACTTTGGCAGTTAGGTTTAAATGTTTGGAAAAAATATCCTATTTTTGGTTGTGGGTATACTGTATCGAATCGTTATAACACTTTAGAGGGGTTAGTAGGATTTCCGTTTCATAATAGTTATATTACTATTTTGGCAGAAATAGGGATATGGGGAGTGGCAATATTAGGAACTAATTTATTCGAAAACCTTTTTAAAGCTGTTTCTGTGTTGAAATATGAAACACGATATGAACCGGTTAATATATTTTTGATAAATTGCCTTATGATGTTTACACAACTAGTTGCGGCTTATAGTGAATCTTTTTTGTTTGCAGTTGGAAGTACGGAAGCATGTACTTTTTGGATGCTGCTTACATGGAATATTGCATATCGGAACTTCAAAGTGCGGAGATATATGTAAAGCTAATTTAGAACATTAATAAAAAAATAAAAATAGACTGATGAGATAAAATATGAATAAAAAATTGCCAAGTGTGAAAAAGAACGCATTGCTTAACAGTATAAGATCTATACTATCCATAGTATTTCCGTTAATTACATATCCATATGTAACAAGGATATTGCAGGCAGATAACTTGGGAAAAGTAAATTTTGCAAGTTCTACTATGAGTTATTTTTCACTTTTAGCTGTCTTAGGATTAACAAATTATGCAGGAAGAGAAGGAATAAAATATAGAGATAACCAGAAAAAACTGAACGAATTTTGCAGTGAATTATTGACGCTTAATATATGTACAACAATATTTTCGTATATTGCTTTAGGTGGTTTAATATTGATTTTTCCTAGTTTTCAACCATATATGGGTTTGTTGGGAATATATAGTATAACGATTCTGTTTTCAACTTTTGGAATGGAATGGATATATACAATATACGAGGATTATACTTATATAACAATAAGGAGTATTATTTTTCAAGTTGCTTCTATTCCTTTAATGTTTGTTCTGGTAAGAAATAAGAATGACTTTTACTTATATGCTGGAATAAATGTGTTTGCTTCAGTGGGAAGTAATATATTTAATATGATACATTCAAGAAAATATATTTCTCCTAAATTTATTATAAATAAAAAAATATTTCAGCATTTAAAGAGCAGTCTTGTTTTTTTTGCGAATAGTATTGCATCGTCTATATATTGCAATATTGATACAACTATGTTGGGCTTAATGTGTACAGATTATAATGTGGGAATATATGCGGTATCAGTAAAGATTTACACAATGGTAAAAAGCATTCTTACGGCAGTTATGGCTGTTACATTGCCACGCTTAACATATTATCGTTTTAATAAGTTGTATGATGAATTTAATTTAATGGCATCTAAACTCGTGAAAACGATGGTTACTTTATTGATACCTGTAGTAGTGGGAATAAATTTAACAGCTCGGGAGATTATTCTTGTGATATCAGGAGAGGGATATATAGAATCTATTGTTTCTTTAAGAATTTTATCATTAGCGATATTTGCTTCGATATTTGCTTCAATAACTAGTAATATTTTAGTATCTTGTAAGAAAGAAAAAATAGTTTTAAAAGGAACAATAATGGCTGCCATTACAAATGTGGGAATCAATATAGTTGTTATTCCAGTATTTCAACAAAATGGAGCTGCATTTACAACTGTGTTAGCGGAACTTGTAGTATTTCTTTTTGGATTTTATAATTTGAGAATGGACGTTAGATTTGAAAATCTATGTGGAATAATTAAGTCTAGTTTAGCAGGGTGCTTAGTAATGATAATGTTTGCTGTTCTTATAGAACATATTAGTAATATAGTATTAGTTAGACTTAGTGCTAAGCTAATTATATGTTCTATAACATATTTTGGAATATGTTTTATGATGAAAAATGAGGTTGTATTAGAATATTGGGAATTAGTTAAAAGGAAGATAAAACAATGAGAAAAATCAAACTTTTTTTAGGCGCATATGTGAACTTTCCAAATGCACAGAATATTAATTGTGATAATATTGCAAAATACATTGACAAAGAAAAGTTTGAAGTGCATGTTATGTATACCGATAGGATGGAAATAAATAAATCTTTGTACAAAGAGCGAGGAATATATTTACATCGTTTGATAGATCATCGCTTTATTTGGACATGGTGCAAATATTTGACTATGGCCTTTGGAAAATATGATATATATTATCTTCCTAAAAGAGAAAAAATTGATAGTGTTTTTGTCAGAAGACATAAGAAAAATGCAGTGTTTCTTTCATCTGTTGAAGGCGTAGTTGGAGAACAGATTCCTGGGACGGATTCTGAAATTAGAAATAAGTATTTAATTATGGATGATATATTTTCTATTAGTAAATGTATTAAAACTAGTGTGAAAAAATTTTGGAATATTGATACAGAAATCTTATATCTTGGAGTTGATTTACCTAAAGAACATAATATTCATAGACAAAAAATAAACGTAAAAAATATAATTTGGATTGGATCTGTCATTGAGCGGAAAAGACCAGAATATTTGATAGAATGTGCGGAAGAGTTTCCGCAGCTTCAATTTACGATGATAGGAGATGGTGAGAAATTAGCAACGATTAAGAAAATGGTTCAAAAAAGACAATTGAAAAATTTTCGATTAACAGGAAGAATTTCAAATTTAAAAGTTTATGATGAATTGGAAAATGCAGATTTGTTGTTAATGACATCTAATAAAGAAGGTCTACCGAAGGTTATTGGTGAAGCGATGATATCCGGAGTCCCAACCATATATATTAATGAGCATTATGATGTGGATTATATTCAGAATGGTGTAAATGGTTATGCGGTACAAAATTTAGAAGAAATGTTACAAAAGATCCAAGAATTAGTAGATAACCCACAAAAATATCAAGTTATGTCTGCGAATGCTTTAGAAACGATAAGTGACTATACGTGGCAAAAATTAATAAAAGAATATGAAAGATACTTTATAGAACAATATCAAAAGAAAAGTTCTGAAAAATGAGGTGAATATAATGGATAAAACTACAACTTATAAATTAGCTGGTATATCGACTGCGATTACGGGAAAAAACAAATATGCTTTAAAATTAAAGGAGTATTTTCAAGGGGCAGAGACAAATATAGCCGAGCCAATTTCAATTTTTATAAATATTTGTGACACAATGAATGAGATGAAATTTGATGATGAACTTAAGTTTTTTGCAGAAGGTAAAGGATTGCAAATAAGTGATACAGGTTTTATGACTAACATCGGGCGATTAAGATATCGTGTTGATAATCTTTTTGTAAAGGAAGAGCCAGTACATATCTGGATTTATTACGATGAACGTTGTGGACTTCGAAAATGGGCAAAAACAATTTTTACTTATATGGATCCTTATATGCTTGGTAGGGAAAGTGAAACGGATAGGTTTATAACAGATGTACTAGATTATACAGCTCTTTGGTGGATATTAGCATTAGCATTTTTGAAGTATGATCGTGCTTTTGTTCATTCTGGAATGGCAGAGAAGCAAGAAAAGGGAGTTGTTGTTGCAGGAACAGGGGGATGTGGGAAAACTAGTGCAGTTAGTGAGTTGCTTAATGAAGGTTGGAAATACATTGCAGAAGATTTTGGAGTTATTTGTGCAGACGGTTCGATTTGGCAAATTCCGAAACGTGGTGCAATTTCGGCAGAAGATGTTTCTTACGGAAGTAGCCGCTTGATTAAATTAATTGATCAATTGCCAAGAGTACAAAAAGTTCGTTGGAATTATTTTTCTAAGAAAGGAGTCAATCCAATTATTGCGCCTTCTTTAGATGAGTTATATGGAAAAGAAAATATTGCACAGTATGCAAAACTTTGTAAAATTGTTTATGTAGCAAGAAGTACGAATGAAAGAATTGTAAAAAAATGCGTATCAATAGATGAGATGACTAGTCGTATTAAGGGGGCATCCTTTCGAGTGATTCGTGAAATGTACAATATATTATATAATATTCAAGCAGTTGCAGATGAAGAGATTCGAAAAAATTTTCTCGAGCCGATGGATATTGAAAAAAGATATTGTGATATTATAAGCAGGGCTTTGGAAAATGCAGAATATAGTGTATTAGAAGTTCCAATTAAGGTGAATCCAAATTTAATTAAGGAATATGTGGTTCAAGATTTATTTGATTAAAGAAGTGAATTGAGAAAGGATATATTGGATGTTAAAGAAAGAGTGCCGTAGGACATTAGAAAAGACAGTTTATGTGATAAATAGATTTTTGGGATATACGTATTGGCTCCATCTGGGTGATTTGCTTACACCGTGTGAGGGAAATATTACTGCCGGACAATATTTTATAGCTTCGCGTGTTTTAGACATAGAAAAAATATTGAAGGGGGGGGAACCCGAGTGGCACAATATTCTTTCAGATCAAATCCTGGGATGTGATAGAATACTGAAAGAAAAAATAAAAGCAAATCAAAAGTTTAAAGTCTTAATAGAAAGTCTTGATGCTAGAGGATTAAATCCTAATATTGCGAAGTGTTCTGTTTCAGATAATCCAATAGTATTAAATAATGGTACACATAGAGTGGGGTGGTGTATATTAAGACAGCCTAATATGTATTTGCCATGTTGTAGGGATCGGCACGATTTAAAACCGTGGTTTCCTATTGAAGGGGATAAATATTTTGGAGCAATTTTAAATGCAGAACAGTTGGATATATTAAGAAATAGATTTAATAGAATTTTAGAAGAAAATGTACGTACAGAATTAACTGCATATATTAATAAAGATATGGAAGAAGAGTTTGTTAAAGTTTTAAATGAATATGGAAAAATTACGGATTGTTGTAATGCAATAATTGAGAAAAATGAAGTTAAAGTTTTTCAATATTCTTTAAATAAGCAATTTTTGTTTACGAAGGGAAATGGGATTCAGTCAAAATATGTTTGTGAAATAGAACACAAATTAAAAGGATTTGGAAAGTTTGGACATACAGTGACAGAATCTATTGAAATAGAAAATTGGATAGAGGAAAAAAAGGGTAATAAAATTTTTAAGAAAAAGTAGTCTTAAAAATATTTATAATGAGGAATGAAAGTATATTATGAATTTAGAAGAAACATTGTTTGATTTTGAAAAAAAGTATTCTTTTTTATATGAAATAGAGATAAATGGGGTTCCGGTGTATACATGTTTTCGCGATGCTATAGTATTAATTTTGACAGGAGAAAAGCAGGAAAAACATATTAGTATTGAACAAGAAAAAGGCCGTATTTATCCTAAGCGAATTTTAGAGAGTATCATAAAATTAAGAAAATTTAAAAAGGCTCAGACGTTAGTATTTACCTCATCAATGTTTCGAAGAGATTACGGGAGAAATCTGGCAGCAGAATATTTAATGGACAAATATCCAGATACAGTTGTTTTTGAATGGCCATCACGAACAGATGTATATGATGCAGCGTATTTTGATGATCCTCATAGAGAACGTTATTGTCCGTTAGAGTTTTATCTTTTTTTGTATAAAATTTATATTCGCATGCACAAAAGGGCGATGGCAAGTTTAGAAGAGAAGTGCAGAGAATGCTTAAGACAGGGATTTTTAAACTCAGTTTCACCGAATAGTATTTATGAACAACAGGCGATAGATTTGTTAATTCGTGAAATGCCAGTGTCATATGCGTCGACGGCAATATCCCAACAAGTATTTCGTAGGTTATTTAGAAAATATGAAAATATAAAATATGCGATTGATTTTTGGGGAAGTGGCAGAGAAAATATCATACCGGTTCTTCCAGGAGATTTTGAAGCTGTAGAATTACAGCATGGAATTATTACAGAATTTCACCCAGGTTATATTTATCCTAAGGGAGCGAATGATAGATGTAAACGTTTTTTTGACAGGACAATGCTTGTTTATGGGGAAGCAACAAAAAAATTGTTAATAGATAGATCTGTGTTTACAGAGAAACAAATTCAGGTAATTGGTAATCCTAGAATAAAAAAGTATAAAGAAGAATTTGGAGAAAGTAAAAAAGATCGATGTTATATTTTATTTACATCACAACCTTTTGAACAAGATGTAAAAGGATCTAATTATTACAGTGAGATAATCCCGTATTTACAGGATATACAAAAACAGATTGCAGAAAATGAAAAATGGAAACAATTTCGTTTAGCAATAAAACTTCATCCGAGAGAAAATAATGCTATTAAAAAAAAGTATGAGGAAAGCATTCCGGGGTGCGAAGTTTTTGACAATGCAACACAATTATATGAATTATTAGGAAAAAGCTTTTTGCATGTAACAGTCAGCTCGACAACGTTATATGAAGCCGCACTTTTTGACACACCAACAGTGCTAGTCTCATATAAAGAATATATAGATAAAGAAATATATGGATTTGAGATAAAACATTATCGAGGTAGTCTGCCAGAAGATCTACTTGTAGAGGAAAAGTATAAAACTTATTTAATGTATCTAAAAATTGAGACATTAAAGTATATGTAATTTGTTATTGGAGGCATTGAGTTAAATAAAGAGGTGAATTGAAATGAAAATATTAGCAGTAATTCCTGCAAGAGCGGGATCAAAGGGTATTCCTAATAAAAATATTAGAATTATAGGAGGAAGACCACTCATTTATTATTCGATAAAAAATGCACTTGCATCACAATATATCACAGATGTTATTGTCTCGACAGACTCAGATGCAGTTCGAATCATTGCGGATCAAATGGGAACGAGAATTAAATGGAGAGATGCAAAACTTTGCGGTGATGCAGTAACTCTGGACGCAGTTATTGCAGATGCTATACCAGATAATGAAAAGTGGGATTATATTGTCACAATGCAGCCAACTTCACCAACTCTTCGTGTCGAGACACTTGATGCTGCAATAAAATTTACGATTGATAATGGATATGAGACAGTTATTTCTGCTATTAATGCACCACATTTATCATGGGGAGAAAAAGATGGAAAGAAATATCCAAATTATACAGAACGATTAAATCGTCAGTACTTACCACCATGTTATATGGAAACAGGCGCGTTTGTTATTTCGCATGCTTCTGTAGTAACTTCAGAAACACGCATTGGTTCGAAAGTTGATGTATTTGAAGTGCCCGAAGATGAGGCACAGGATGTAGATACATTTGAGGATTTACGTAGTGTAGCTGCAACTTTGGAGAGGCAAAAAGTTGCAATTTATGTTAATGGAAATAATAAGCGAGGAATTGGACATATTTATCGTGCACTTGAAATTGCTGACGAGTTTTATCTAAAGCCGGATATTTATTATGATACTAACCAGACAGATCCGAAAGTGTTTGGAATAACAACACATAAATTAATACCTGTTAATGGGATTGCTGATTTATTTGAACGTTGTAAAAAAGAAAAATATACGATTTTCATTAATGATATTTTGACAACTTCAATTGATTACATGATTGGTTTGAGATCTGTACTTCCTGATGCAAAAATTATTAATTTTGAAGATGATGGAGAGGGCATTTTAAAAGCTGATTTAGTCTTTAATGCATTATATCATGATAATGATCTTCCACAGGTAAAAGCAGGAGAAAAATATTATATTTCTGGAAAAACATTTATGTTTTATGAGCCAATTAAAATAAAAAAGAAAGTAGAGCGAATCTTTATTTCTTTTGGTGGGGCAGATCCACAGAATTACTCAGACAGATTATTAAATATGATTAGTAAGGATTTCTATAAGGATTACTATTTTATTGTGGTTCTTGGTAGGGCCAAATATAATGTTGAGGCACTTATGGAATATAATAAATATGAAAATATTGAGGTATTATATGATGTTTCAAATATGCCGGAGTTAATGTCAAGTTGTGATATTGGCATTACTTCCAGAGGAAGGACAGGATATGAACTGGCAATGCTGGGGATTCCGTCAATTTCTATGGCGCAAAATGAACGGGAAGAAAAACATGGTTTTGTATGTAATGAAAATGGATTTACATATATTGGACTCAACCCGGCAGATGAGATTATAGAAAGTAATTTAAAAATGTATATTAACATGAGTGAAGAAAGCCGAAAACAGTTCCAAAAGAAATTATTGAGTCATGACTTGCGAAGCGGAAGAAAGCGGGTTATGAGTTTAATTAATAGTTTATAATTTAGGGGGAATATAATTATGAGAACAACTAAACCGTATGTTATTGCTGAAATGGGCGTGAATTTTTATGATACTGCTAAGAAATTGGGGATTTCTCCATTAGAGGCGGCTAAACTTTATATTGATAAAGCTGCGGAGGCTGGTATTGACTGTGCAAAGTTTCAGTCATATAAGGCAGGAACAATTGTGTCTAAAAATTCGCCAGCATATTGGGATACTACGAAAGAACCAACCAAAACACAATATGAATTGTTTTTAAAACATGACAGTTTTGGAGAGAATGAATATCGTGAATTATGTAATTATACACATGCAAAAGGGATGGATTTTACATCAACACCGTTTGATTATGCATCAGCAGATTATTTGGAGAATATGGTGGATTTTTATAAAATATCTTCATCGGATTTGTCAAATCTTCCGTTTATCCATCATATTGCTACAAAAGGTAAACCAGTCTATATGTCAGTTGGTGCTGCGTATCTTTCAGAGGTAGATGAAGCTGTAAGAACACTTATAGAGGGTGGTTGTAAAGATATTGTATTGTTTCATTGTGTACTTTCATATCCAACAGATCCAAGCGATGCGAATCTTAAAGTTATTCAGACCTTAAAAAGAGATTTTCCGAATGTTAGAGTAGGTTTCAGTGATCATGTAGCACCAGATGAAACAATGATGACCTTGGCAACAGCATATTTGTTAGGGGCAGAGGTAATAGAAAAACACTTTACATTGGATAAAAATTTAAAAGGAAATGATCATTACCATGCAGGAGATCCGGAAGACTTTAAAAAGGCAATTGCCAATTTCAGATGGATTGATACAGTGTTAGGTGAAGCTGAAAAAACTGTTTTAGAGTGTGAAAAAACTCCGCGAAGAGAAGCAAGGCGTTCTTTAGTATTAACTCGTGATATGAAGGCTGGAGAAATGATTGAAGAATCTGATGTAATGGCAAAACGTCCAGGAACGGGAATTTCTCCTAAATTTACAGAAATTGTAATTGGAAGAAAAATAAAAATGGATTTAAAAGAGGATACAGTTTTAATGTGGGATATGATTTGAGGATAATGGTATAGTATGGAAAGAAAAATAAAGCGAAATCCCAATATTGAATTACTAAGAATAATCTCAATGATGATGGTACTAGTACTCCATTGCTTAAGCTGGGGGGGTGCCTTAGACTATCGTTCAGGAATACAATTGTATGTATATTGGTGGCTGGAAGCACTTGCCATTGTGGCAGTTGATATATTTGTTTTAATTAGTGGATATTTTTTGGTTGAATCCAAGTTTAAAGTAAAAAATGTTTTTAAAATAGCTATAAGCGGAGTGTGGATTTATTCAGTATTTTTTACATGTATTACTATGAAAATAGATGCACAAGGAATTAGTTGGAGCACATTGTTTAAAGCATGTGTTCCAATATTGACAAAAAAATATTGGTTTGTAAATTCATATGTTTTAATGTATATTCTGAGCCCATTTATTAATAAATTAATTCATTCTTTATCTAAAAAATGTTTTAATATGTTGATAGTATATTTTGTTGCCTTTTTTAGTATACGGGCAACTGTGTTTCCAATGACTTGGTCACAGGATAGCACAGGAGGAATGGGAATTATTAATTTTATAATGTTGTATTGTATCGGGGCATGGATTCGTCTTTATTATAAGAAAGATGAAAAAATAGCAAAGTGGTTGAGTACATATTTTTTAATGTCTGTCTTGTTGATGCTTAGTAAAGTTGGACTTATAAAGTTGGGTATGGAAAGTTTGTCTACTAAATTTTATTCATATGCATCTCCGGTAGTGATTGTGGAAGCAGTCGCATTGTTTTTGGTTTTTCTTAATAAAAAATCCATGAGTAAAAAATATATCATTCCAATAAATAAAATGGCTCGTCATTCTTTTAGCGTGTATATTATTCATTTTTCAATGATAAGTGTATTGTTTACAAAAGTTTTTAAATTAAGCAGTTATTTTGATAATATCAGAACAGGTATATTGGCAGTTTGTATATCAGTTTTGATCATATATATAACATGTACAATTATTGATGTATTAAAATGTTGGCTATTTGAAAAAATTGGATATGCATTGAAAGATACTGTTCTAAATAGAAAATATGAAAAAATTTGTTGTAAATGGGAAACACAAATTAATGATTTATAAAAACTATGATTTTTATGGTAAGAAAAGATGTTAATGTTTATTGGAGGAAATGAATGACAACTATTGACATAAAACAAGAGAAATCAGAAAATCTTTTGGCAAGCAAGTATTTTAGTCCATATAATACCTCATGTATGAGGGGAGGTGCTATATTACTAGTTATATTATGCCATATGGTGGGTACCTTTTTTGATGGAAGGATTGTATATTTTACACCATTAGGAGGAATAGGGGTTGCCATTTTTTTAATGCTTTCCGCATATGGCTTAAATGAATCGTATAAAAAACATGGTTTATCAAACTGGTGGAAAAAAAGATTGATGGCAGTTTGGGTTCCATATTTTATTATTGAATGTAGCTTATACTGGCCATTTCATGAATGGAACTTTTTTGATTTTTTAAAAGACATTACGTTTTTAAGACCATTATATGAAAATGGCTGGTATTTAAATTATTTAGCTATTTGTTATATTATGTTTTATTTAATTATGAATAATTCATTCACAAGAAAGTATAAAATAGCATTCTGGGGAATATTATCGATTGTTTCCTTTTTTGTTTTATCACCAATTAGAGCTGAGCAATCACTTTCATTTTTTGCAGGATTAATATTCTCTGAAAAGAAAGAAAAGCAGGAGAAATTGAATTGGAAAAGTGGGAGCGTGTTTATTATTTTTTCCGTTATATTTCTGGTTTTAAAACAAACTAGTATCATTAGAAATGCTCCACAGGTTGTATATAATTTTGCACAACTTATGATAAAATTGCCTTGTGGAATAGGTGTTTGTGGCTGGATTATTAGTGTTAACAAAAAAATAAGCTTAAAATTTTTAGATTTAGTAGGGAAAATTTCTTATGAATTATATTTGGTACATGGATACATATTAAGCATGGTGCCAATTAATATTGGGGGGGCTATTGTATTTGTATTAGTTAGTACTATAGTAACAACATTTTTTTATTATATAGTGGAAATTGTAAAAAAACAATGCGGGAAAATATTCAAGTATGAGTATTAGACGCTAAAAATCCCCGCTAAAAAGTGGAAAGAAAAAATGACTATGTATGAGAGGGCTGAAAAGGAAGCGTTAGGAGTAATTACCTCAGAAATATAGTAAGATGAACTGGTATAATTATTATAAATTTACTTTTGAGGAGCATATGTAATTGGTTTTAAAGGTACTATGTATTTTATTACTGGCAATTGCCTTGTTATTTGATGTAAATAAATTTGTTGAAAATAAAAGAATCAGTATAATAATTAAAAGCATATTAGCGGTAGTGTATCTGTATATAGTTCTTTTAATAACCGTATTAAGAAATGAACATTTTAGTTCGCCTCAGAAGATATTGATACCATTTAAAAGCTATATATCATTAATAACAGTACAATGGCATGGCAATGGTATGTATATTGCGATGGCACTTTGGGGAAATTTAATCTTATTTATTCCTTTTGGGGTTATGGTCTCAAAAATAATAAAAAGAAATAACATTCTACTTGCAGTAGGAATTGGACTTTTATGTAGTTTAATGATAGAAACATATCAATATTTTAGCTGTGTTGGGACATTTGAAGTTGATGATTTGATTCAGAATACTTGGGGAGCGTGCGTCGGATGTTGTATGGGGAATATTGTGAATGAATTACGTAATAAGCGTGCAGTGCGTGTGAAAAATGACATAATAAAAAATATCTATCCTATAGTAAGCGGCGTGGTTATACTTGGAGGCTGCTGTATAATATCTATGTTGCAATAAGATATAATAACAATTATGTGAATACAGTTTTATAGATGATATCTTGTTATGTTATGAGAAATTTTTCTAAAAAATGATTTTTTCTATATGGTAAATACGATGAATGTGTGTCACAATAATTGCGATGTTTCTGACCTGAGTAAATATAATGCAAAATTTGCGGGTCTTATAGATAGAGAAAAAATACTGGTTTTCAAGACGAAATAGAAAAAATGAGAAAAATTACAGAGAGGTAGAAAAATGTCACTATTTGCAAACAAAACACTTATGATCACAGGAGGAACAGGTTCTTTTGGAAATGCGGTTTTAAATCGTTTCTTGAGAACAGACATCGGAGAAATTCGCATTTTCTCTCGTGATGAGAAGAAACAGGATGATATGCGCCATGAATTTCAGGCGAAGATGCCGGAGGTTGCGGACAAGATTAAGTTTTACATAGGTGATGTACGCAGTCTGGAATCTGTTAAGGGAGCAATGCATGGCGTAGATTATATTTTTCATGCAGCAGCATTAAAGCAGGTTCCGTCCTGTGAGTTTTTCCCGATGGAAGCAGTGCGTACTAATGTAATAGGAACAGATAATGTTTTGACCGCCGCTATTGAGGCAGGTGTAGAATCAGTAATATGTCTTTCTACAGACAAAGCTGCATATCCGATCAATGCAATGGGAATCACAAAAGCAATTGAAGAGAAGGTTGCAGTTGCGAAATCGAGAATGTCCGGCAAGACAAAGATCTGTTGTACACGTTATGGAAATGTAATGTGCAGCCGTGGATCTGTAATTCCACTTTGGATTGATCAGATCAGAAATGGTAATCCGATTACACTGACAGAGCCGTCAATGACTCGTTTTATTATGTCACTGGAAGAAGCGGTTGATCTTGTATTGTTTGCTTTTGAACATGGAGAAAATGGTGATCTTCTGATTCAGAAAGCTCCGGCATGCACTATTCAGACACAGGCAGAGGCAGTTTGTGAACTGTTTGGTGGAAAGAAAGAAGAAATCAAAGTAATAGGTATCCGTCATGGTGAGAAGATGTATGAGACTCTGCTTACTAATGAAGAGTGTGCGAAGGCAGTAGACATGGGGAACTTCTATCGTGTACCGGCAGACAACCGTGGGCTGAATTATGATAAGTATTTCAAAGAAGGCGATGAGAAGAGAAATACATTAACAGAGTTTAATTCTAATAATACCAGACGCCTGAATCTGGAAGAAACAAAAGAGAAGATTGCTTCGCTTGCATATATTCAAGAAGAATTGACGAAAATGTAGTAATATGAGTGAGGATAGAGAGATGGGAAAATATGAATCAGTTAAATGGAAGGAAAATGGTAAATTAAAACTTTTAATTATTGTTGGCACTAGACCGGAGATTATCCGTCTGGCGGCAGTGATCAATAAGACGCGTAAATATTTTGATGTAATTCTTGCGCATACAGGACAGAATTATGACTATAATCTTAACGGAGTGTTTTTTAAAGATTTGAAGCTGGATGATCCGGAAGTATATCTCAATGCAGTTGGAGAAGATCTGGGAGAGACTTGTGGAAATATTATTGCGCAGAGCTATAAGCTTATGGCTGAGATTAAGCCGGATGCGGTGCTGGTATTGGGTGATACTAACAGTTGTCTGTCCGTAATCGGTGCGAAGCGCCTTCATATTCCGATTTTCCATATGGAAGCAGGAAATCGTTGTAAGGATGAATGTCTCCCTGAGGAAACTAATCGTCGTATCGTAGATATTATTTCAGATGTAAATATGGCATATTCAGAGCATGCCCGTCGTTATCTGGCTGATTGCGGTCTGCCGAAAGAACGTACTTATGTAACCGGTTCTCCGATGGCAGAAGTTCTTCATAATAATCTGGCGGAGATCGAAGCATCGGATGTTCATAAAAGGCTTGGACTTGAGAAGGGAAAATATATTCTGTTGTCCGCACATCGTGAAGAAAATATTGATACAGAGAAGAATTTTCTTTCTTTGTTTAATGCAATTAACAAAATGGCAGAGAAGTATGACATGCCGATTCTGTACTCCTGTCATCCACGTAGCAAAAAGAGGATTGAGGCCACAGGTTTTAAACTGGATCCGCGAGTAATTCAGCATGAGCCACTGGGCTTCCATGATTATAACTGTTTGCAGATGAATGCATTTGCCGTTGTTTCTGATTCAGGTACACTTCCGGAGGAAAGCAGCTTTTTTACGTCAGTAGGACATCCATTCCCGGCTGTATGTATCCGTACTTCTACAGAACGACCGGAAGCTTTGGATAAGGCTTGCTTTATTTTGTCAGGAATTGATGAGACAGGACTGCTGCAGTCTGTTGACACAGCCGTGGAGATGAATAAGGCTGGAGATTTTGGCATTCCGGTGCCGGATTACATTGAGGAGAATGTAAGCACGAAGGTTGTAAAGATCATCCAGAGCTATACAGGTGTGGTTAACAAGATGGTATGGCGTAAAGAGATATAATACAGGAGCAGATACGATGAATATACTGGTAACGGGAGCGAAGGGCATGGTTGGAACTGCCCTTGTAAATAATCTTAAAAACATAAGAGATAATAAAAACAGAACCAGACCGGGGATTTCTGTGAATGAGATTTTTGAATATGATCTTGACTCTACAAGGGAAGAACTGGATGACTTCTGTCAGAAAGCAGATTTTGTATTTAACCTTGCAGGTGTAAACCGTCCGGAGAAGACAGAGGATTTTATGAACGGAAATTTCGGTTTTGCATCAGAACTACTGGAAATATTGGAACGATATCAGAATAAAGCTACAGTTATGCTTTCTTCGTCTGTTCAGGCGACTCTGTCAGGCAGATTTGGCGATTCTGAATATGGACGTTCAAAAAAGGCAGGAGAGGAACTGTTTTTTCAGTATGGTCAGAAAAATGGTGTGAAAGTAGCTGTATACCGTTTTCCGAATCTGATGGGACATTCCAGACCAAAGTATAATTCAGCTGTATCGACATTCTGTTGGGCTGTGGCAAATGATGAAGAGTTTACAGTAAATGACCGGTCGACGGAGCTGGAACTTCTTTATATTGATGATCTGGTGGAAGGAATGTTTGATCTTCTGGAGGGGAAAGAGCAGCACTGTGAGTTTGATGGCGTGGAAGCTGTGGCAGATGTGAATGGACGATACTGTTATGTGCCGTCTACACATAAGGTGACTCTGGGAGAAATCGTGGATCTTCTTCAGGAGTTTAAGGAGCAGCCGACTACTTTGATGATGCCGAAGATGCCGGATGGATCTTTTGCGAAGAAATTATACTCTTTGTATTTGACGTATCTTCCGAAAGAAAAGTTTAAGTATGCGTTGAAGATGAATGCTGATGAGAGAGGATCTTTCACGGAACTGGTACATACTGCAGACTGTGGACAGGTTTCTGTTAATATTAGTAAACCTGGAATTACCAAGGGACAGCACTGGCATAATTCTAAATGGGAACTTTTTATTGTAGTGGCAGGACATGGATTGATTCAGGAGAGAAATATCAACACCGGTGAAAAAGTCGAGTTCGAAGTATCCGGCGACAAGATTGAGGCTGTCCATATGATACCGGGCTGGACGCATAACATCATAAATCTGTCAGAAACAGAGAACCTTGTAACAGTGATGACCTGTAATGAAGTGTTTGACCCGAAGAAACCGGACACGTTTTTTGAAATAGTGTGACAGCATAATTAAAAAACGAACAGTGGTATCTATAAAAACAAGACCCCAAAAATAAACGTTTTAAATGCCGGTTGGCGCAAAAATTGAATCAGTAAAGTACTCAAATTATGGAGAAATTCATTATGCATCACGATTTAGATATTCACCCAATTCCGGAGAAAGTTCTTTA
>ERZ773103.2141-NODE-2141-length-18995-cov-3.301003_pt1 | contig 18995 bp, 16 predicted proteins | sample MGYA00511118_ERZ773103 | MGnify/ENA primary metagenome ERZ773103 (study PRJEB29015, sample SAMEA2737821) | human gut metagenome | biome: human gut; feature: human-associated habitat; material: faeces | place: China | collected 2012 ... | reverse complement strand
CGGTCTGGGCGGCCTTGAACTTCTTGCCGCCCGGCACGCCGCCGCCGATGTCCTCAATGATGGTGCGCAGGGGGGTGCCCATGGGGATCTCCACCAGACCGGTGTTGGTGATCTTGCCGCCCAGTGCAAATACCTTGGTGCCGGTGGAGCCCTCGGCGCCGATGGCCGCATAGGCTGCCGCACCGTTGTTGATGATCCAGGTGATGTTGGCGTAGGTCTCTACGTTGTTCAGCAGGGTGGGCTTGCCGAACAGACCCTTGTTGGCCGGGAAGGGGGGACGGGGACGGGGCTCGCCGCGACTCCCTTCAATGGATACCATCAGGGCCGTCTCCTCGCCGCAGACGAAGGCGCCGGAGCCAAGGCGGGTCTCCAGATGGAAGCTGAAGCCGGTCTCGAAGATGTTGTCGCCCAGCAGGCCGTATTCCTCCGCCTTTTTGATGGCGATGTTCAGACGCTCTACGGCGATGGGGTACTCGGCCCGGACGTAGATATAGCCCTGAGAGGAGCCAACCGCATAGCCTGCAATGGTCATGGCCTCCACCACGCTGAAGGGGTCGCCCTCCAGAACGCTTCGGTCCATGAATGCGCCGGGGTCGCCCTCGTCGGCGTTGCAGCAGACGTATTTGAGGTCGCCCTTGGCGTTGGCGGTGAACTGCCATTTAAGGCCCGTAGAGAAGCCAGCGCCGCCGCGGCCACGGAGGCCGGAGTTCTTTACCTCGTCAATGACCTGCTGAGGGGTCATCTCCGTGAGCACCTTGCCCAAGGCCATGTAGCCGCCGGCGCCGATGTACTCGTCGATGTTCTCGGGGTCGATGACGCCGCAGTTCCGCAGGGCAATGCGCTGCTGCTGGCGATAGAAATTGGTGTCGGTGAGGGATTCCACAGGCTTGTTGGTGCCCTCTTCCACGTTGAGCAGCCGGGTCACGGGGCGGCCCTTCAGCAGGTGCTCCTCTACGATCTCGGCAATGTCATCCTTGTGGACCATGATATAGTGGGTGCCGTCCGGGTAGATGACCACGTTGGGGCCCTTGGCACACAGGCCCAGACATCCGGTCTTCACCACACGGATCTCCTGATCCAGACCGAACTTTTTCAGCTGTACTTCAAATTCCTCTGCCAGTCCGTTGGCATTGGCGGCAGCGCAGCCGGTGCCGGTACATACTAAGATATGCGCACGATATAACGCCATGAATGCTCCTCCTTTACTCTGCCGCGCCGATGGTGTACTCGGTGACCACCTGCTTGTTGACCAGATGCTGTGCCACGATCTGGGGCACCATCTCCGGGTTCATCTTCACATAGGTGACCTTTTCCTGACCGGGTACATAGACCTCCACAATGGGCTCCAGACGGCACACGCCGATGCAGCCGGTCTGGGTGACCTGCACGTTTTTGAGGCCACGCTTATTGATCTCCTCCACAAAGGCGCTGAGCACGGGCCGTGCACCGGCGGCGATGCCGCAGGTGGCCATGCCAACCACCACACGGATGGTGTCGGCGCCTTCGTTCCGGAGGTTCATCTTGTCCTGCATCTGTTCCCGCAGGGCCTTCAGCTCTTCCAAAGACTTCATAATGGGGTTCCTCCTTCTGGAATATCAGGTGTATTTTTTGAGAATATCGTCTACCATATCCGGGGTCAGGCGGCCATATACATCGTCGTCCACCATCATGACCGGTGCCAGACCGCATGCGCCCACGCAGCGGGTGGCGTCCAGAGAGAACTTCCCATCGGGGGTGATAGAGCCGGACTTACATCCGAGGATCTTCTCGATCTTGTCCAGAATCAGCTGGGAGTTCTTCACGTAGCAGGCGGTGCCGAGACATACGCTGACCCGATGCTGACCCTTGGGGTTCAGGGTAAAGAGAGAATAGAAGGTGGCAATGCCGTAGACCTCAGACAGGGGGATGTTCAGTCCGTCGGCAATGATCTGCTGCACCTCAATGGGCAGGTAGCCGTAGATATTCTGAGCCGCCTGCATCACCGGCATGGTGCCGCCCTGTACATCCTTATACTGCTCGATGACGGCCTTCAGCTGGGCTTCCTGCTCCGGCGTACCCGAAAATGCAACCAATGTTTTCTTGTTTGGCATATTGGAGCGCTCCTTTGGTGGGATTTCCATAGAAATATGGATGGTAAGGTCATTATAATATCGATGCTTTACCAAGTCAAGAATCGTTATTTTCTTCACAAAATCCGTGGTTTTTGTCCGAAATGATACAGAATTTGACGCATTATATGGAAATAAATAACATTTCGCCGGGGCCGTATTCCATGTTCCCCGCCGGAGGTGCTGTGCACCCTTATGCAAAATCCATGGTGTTAGTCCTGCAAAACTGGGCAGAAAGCCAATCCTGACTGCAAGCACTTGACAGGCCGGAAAAAGTCGGCTATAAAAGAAAGAATCACAGCGGCGCCGCAGAGGCTAATCTTCGGCGCTGCCGGAGAAAACCGTGAAAGGAGCCGTCCCTTATGCAGCTGACCCAGCAGGAGATGATCGTCCTCCGAAAAACCTTCCTGTTCCACCGGCTGACCCCGGCGGCTTATATGAAGCTCTCTGAGGGGCGCTTTACCGGGGCCTTCCGGCAGGAGCTTCGGACCGGCCAGATGCTGGAGTGGCCCCAGGGGCAGGAGCACTGCCTTGGGGTGGTCATTGCCGGTGAGCTGACGGAGCTTCGTGCCCCGGCCTTTCCCAACCGGAGCCTTCGGGAGGGCAGCGTCATGGGGGTGATGGAGCTGTTCAGCAATCAAAGGCCCATGTATCAGCCCGTGCGGGCGGAGACCCAGAGCCGGGTGATCTTCTTTTCCGCCCAGCAGATCCGGAGTCTCTTTGAAAGCTATTCGGATCTCATGATGCGGTATATCAACTTCCTAACGGCCCGGGCCCAGGAGCTCCGGTGGGAGTATCTCATGGCCGCCACCCCTGTGGCCCAGGATCGGGTGAAAAAGTACTGCGCCATGGAGATGGAGCAGGGCCCCGAGGGGCAGTATCAACTGACCCTGCCCCGTTCCATGTCGGCCCTTGCCCGGCGGCTCCATATGAGCCGCTCCACCCTGTACCGGGCGCTGGAGCAGCTCCAGCAGCAGGGCCTGCTCCGGCGGCAGGAGCGGGAGATCATCATTCTCAGCCCACAGGAGCTGGGGGAGGCATTGGAGGGAACGAAGCCATGAACATCATCTATCCCCACACCCTGCCGGAGCCGGCGGAGCCCGCTGCGGCCCGGCATGTGTCCCGCCGGGGCGGCAGCTTTACCTATGACGATGCGCTGGTGGTGGAGCACACCATGGAGATTCTCATCAATGAGCAGCCCGCCTATCAGGTGGTGTGCAGCCCCACGGATCTGCCCCAGCTGGTGCTGGGACGGCTGCTCAGCGAGGGCATCATCCACAGCCGGGATCAGGTGGAGACCATCTACCTCTGCGAAAACGGCCTTCGGGCCAGAGTGTTCCTGCCGGGCCGGGAGATCACCCCGGCCCCTGCTCCGGGGCCGGAGCTGGTGGCCACCTGCTGCACCGGGAACCGCACCATTGCGGATCTGTTCCGGGACAGAGAGCGGCCAAAGCCGGTGGAAAAGCTCGACTATGATCCGGCGTGGATCTTTGCGCTGGCGGAGGAAATGAAGGAGGATATGCCCCTGTATACCGCCACCCACGGCACCCACAGCTGCCTGATCCAGCATCGGGGGGAGATTTTGCGCCGGGCCGAGGACATCGGGCGGCACAATGCCTTGGATAAGGTGCTGGGCTGGGCCTTGGAGCAGGGAATCCCGCTGGGGGAATGCATTGTCTATACCAGCGGAAGAATCCCGGTGGATATGGTGCTGAAGGTCATCCGTGCCGGGGTGCCGGTGTTTGCCAGCAAGGCCATGCCCACGGCGGAGTCGGTGGCGCTGGCAAAGGAATTTGGCTTGACCCTCATCGGGGCCGCCCGAGCGGGGAGTATGGTGCTGTTCTGAGGGGCGCATTCCTCACCTCGTCGTCGCAAGCTCCGCATCCTTTGTTTCCGCCTTGAGGGCGGAAAGCGCAGTCGCTCCGCTGCTCCTCCTCTCCCCGGCGAACCCGCTGACGCTGGGCTTCCCCGGGGCCCCGAAAGCCGAGCCACCTCCCTTTACACAAGGGAGGCTTTGGTGCGTCCCGTGCGGAAGTGCGTACCGTTTCCACTTACTGGGCTGGTAAGCGTACCCCAAGGGCACTTCCTACGGGCGCACCCCAAGGGCACTTCCTGTGGGCGTACCCAAGCAATCTTTTGAAAAAACGCCCCTTACAGCATCTCGTCCCCAAAATCCTCTTCATCCTCCTCATCCTCCGGCTCCCCATTCTGCTCCCAATAGGAGGCGGCCTGCTCCTCCGTCATAACGGTCCAGAAACCATGGATCTTTCTCACATAGAGCGTCGGGCTCTCGGGCTTGCACCACGGCGCATGGGACTTGAGGTGGATCCGTGCGCCGTCGGAGGCCTCGTCCACATCCGCACCCGCAGGGGCCGGGGCGGGCGCCCCATCCTCAGGCTGTACCGCATCCTCCTCCGCAGGGGCCGGGGCGGCATGCGGCGCCCCATCCTCAGGCTTCCCCGCATCCGCAGACTGCTCCGCAGCCCGATCCAGCAGTGCGGAATACTGCCCCACGCTCAAAACGACCATGGAGCCGTAGCCGTTTTTCGTCAGGAATACAGGCTCCCCCTGCTGAACGATTTCTTCTATTTCCGTGAGCTTGTTCTGTAAATCCGAAACCGGACGAATGGCGATCATGTGCAAAACTCCTCTCAGCGTGTTATGCCAGAATGTGGCTATATTTTATCATCATTATGCCGCCGGGTCAACATGGCCGCCCCCGTCCGGCGCAGCTGCCGGGGCAGAAACCCCTTACCTGACCACAAAAAAGCGGCCCGGGAAACCCCGGGCCGCCCATGGCAGATACAACGGAAAATCAGAACTCGCCCTTGCCAATGTAATCGTTTACATTGTCCTTGGTGATGTAGGTGAGATCGGTGTAGTGATAGTACTCGGTGGAGCCGTTGGTGAACACCTCAGCCATGGCAACGGTGAGCTCCTTGGCGATGGCGTCCGCACGGTTCATAACGGTGAGCTCCAGCTTGCCGTCGGCAACGGCCTGAATGGCGTCGTTCTGACCGGTCAGGGAGTAGACCTTGATCTTGTCGCTGAGACCGGCCTCTTCGATGGCGGCCACGGCGCCCATGGTCAGGTCGTCGTCATAGCCCATGACGATGTCGATGGAATCGCCCTCGGCCTGAATGTGGTTCTCCATAAAGGTCTTGGCGTCGGAACGGCTGGAATATGCATAGTCGGGCTCCATGAGCTCATAGTTGGTGTCCTTCATGGCACGGGCAAAGCCTGCCTCACGCTGGATGTAGTCGTCCAGGAAGGGAACGCCGGAGATCTGCACCACCTTGCAGCCTGCGTCAGCGCCGTTCTGCTCGATGATGTACTGGCCGATCTCATAGCACATCTGCTCCTGATCGGGGCCTACGCAGGCCTTGACATACTGACGGCCATTCTCGGTCACGTCCAGAGCGGCCATGAATACGGGGATACCGGCCTCATCGGCGGTCTTGGCGATGTCGGCGTTGGCTGCGGGGTCGCCGCCGAAGATAACCAGAGCGTCCACATTGGCGTCGATCATCTGCTGGCAGTACTCAGCCACCTTGGCGGTGTCGGTCTGGGCATCCAGATTCCGATAGGTTGCACCGGCGTCCTGTACAAACTGACCCAGAGCGCTGTCAATGCAGCCGGACCAGGGGGAGGCGGAGTTGATGGTAACATAGCCGATGGTCTTGCCGCTGAGGGCGGCGTTTACGTCCACATCGCTGGCGGGAGCGGCGGCGGTGGAGCCTGCCTCCTCGGCGGGAGCGGCGGCAGTGGAGCCTGCCTCCTCGGCGGGGGCGGTGTTGTCCTCGGCGGGAGCGGCCTGACTGGTCTGGTCGGCGGCGGGCGCCTGGGACTTTGCGGCCTCGGCAGCGGAGGAGCCGCCGGAGGTGCCGCAGGCGGCCAGAGAGGCGACCATGGACACGGCCAGCAGAGCGGCTGCGAGTTTTTTGAAGAGTTTCATATCATTTCATCCTTTCAGGGGGGAGGCAGAGCCTCCATAGTCTATGAGAATCCCGGGCGGGATTATCAACGGGGTGACGGGAAAATCAGGTCTCGTCTGCGGACTTGGTGGCGGTGAACCGGTCGATAATCAGCACGGCCACCAGAAGGATGCCGGTGATCAGGTTCACCATGTCGGTGCTCAGGAACATGACGCTCATCATGGTGGAAATGGCACGCATAATCAGCACGCCCAGCAGCATGTGCACCACGGTGCCCTTGCCGCCTGCCATCTTAATGCCGCCGATGACGCAGCAGGAGATGGGGAAGGTGGAGAGGCTGTTGCCCTGGGTGTAGATGGTGTAGCCGTCAAAGGACACCATCAGGAATCCGGACACCGCCGCCAGCACACCGCAGAGGATGTAGGTAATCAGCACGGTTTTCGACACGCTGATGCCGGAATAGGCAGCGGCCTCGGGGTTGTCGCCCACCACATGGAGCCGGGAACCGAACCGGGTCTTATACATCCACAGCCCCAGCAGGATCACGATGGCCACAAAGATCATCACCGAAGGGGTCAGCCACCGGAGCCCAAAGAGCTTGGTCTTGGCGATGACCTTTACGGCATCGGCATCGGTGGGGGCAAAGGAGCTCTGTGCAAAGTTGAACACCAGCCCCTTGAAGAGATAGTTGGTGGCGATGGTGGCGATCAGCGGGGATACCCCGATCTTGGCCACCACAAAGCCGTTGAGCAGGCCCGTGACGGCGCCGGTGAGCATGGCCGCCACAATGGAGACGATCAGCGACACCGTGGAGTTTCCGCCGGTGGCGGCATAGACGGCGTTGAAGCTCAGCACCGTGGTAACGCCCGCCAGACCCGCCTGAAAGCCCACGGACAGGTCGATGTTGCCGGTAATCATCACAAGGCCCAGACCAAGGCAGATGACGCCGTAGATGCTGGAATAGACAATGACGTTATAAAAGCCGTTTTTGTAGCCGTCCACAAACAGGAAGCAGACCGCCAGCAGCACCGCAAGGATCAGCACGGAGTTGTTGTCCTTGATGAGCCGGACCCACTGGGTACGGCTGCGCTTTACTTCTTTTTCCACAGCTTGATCCCCCTTTCTTTCAGCACGTCCAGGGACAGGGCAGTGACCATAATCAGGCCCATAATGACCCACTGGACATAGGTGGAGAGGTTCAGCTGGGTAAATCCGGCGGACAGCACACCATAGAACAGCACGCCGATGATGGAGCCCCAGACCGAGCCTTTGCCGCCGGTGACGGATACGCCGCCCAGCACCACGGCCAGAATGATCTCCATTTCCTTGCCGTTGGAGGCTTGGGGATTGGAGCTTTTCACGTTGGCCATCATCAGCACGGCGGCCAGACCCACGCACAGGCCGGTGATCACATAGCTGACGGTGGTGTTCCGCTTGGCACGAATGCCGGAGAACCGGGCCGCCACGGGGTTGGAGCCGATGGTATAGAGCTGCTGGCCGTAGACCGTGCGGCTGAGCAGCAGGCCCAGCACCACAGCCACCACCACGAACCATACGATCAGGATATGTACCGGCCCGAAGGCGCTGACGCCCACCGCCTGAAACAGCGGGTCACAGCCGTCGGGGATTACCAGCACCGTACCCGAGGAGAGCCGCAGGGCCAGCGCCGTAAAGATGGAGCTGGTGCCCAGGGTGGTAATGAAGGAATTGAGCTTTACATAGCTCACCAGCACGCCGTTGATGAGGCCGCAGAGGCCGCCGATGGCGATGGTGCCGAAGATGCCCAGCAGGCCGTTGTCGGTGCCCATCATGATCTTGGCGCAGACACAGCACAGGAAGGTCAGCATGCTGCCCACGGAAAGGTCAATGTTGCCGGTGATCATCACCAGCGTCAGGCCGAAGGCGATGATGCCCGTATAGGCCTGCTGCCGGAGGATGCTGAAGAGGTTGGCGGGGGAGATGAAGGACATGCCCGCAGCTCCCTTGGTGATGGTCAGGATGATCTCAAAGAGGAGGATGATGACCACCATGGCCACAAACATGGCTGCGCCGTTGAGGCGCATAAAACGGCTCCAGAGGGAGTCCGCTGATTTGGTTTTCTGCTTGTTCACGCTATGCTCCCTCCTCTCAGTTTTCCGCCCAGTCGGGCTTGCTGCCAAGGGCGCAGGAGAGCACCTGCTCCCGGGTCAGCTCCGGGGTGATCCGCAGCTGTGCGGTCTTTTTGCCCTCGGAGATGGTCACCACGCTGTCGCAGACGCCCATGATCTCCTCGATCTCCGAGGATACCACGATGATGGCCATGCCCTGCTTGGCAAGGCCCGACAGCAGGCCGTAGATCTCGGACTTGGAGCCTACGTCAATGCCGCGGGTGGGCTCGTCCACGATCAGCACCTTGGGGTGCCTTCTGCTGGTTGCCGCCGGAGAGGTTGCCCACCAGCTGGCTCACCGATGGAGCCTTGATGGAGATGGACTGCATATATTCGTCCGCAGCGGCCCGCTGCTTCTGCCGGTTGATGACCCCGAATTTCGACAGCAGGGGCAGCCGCACCAGCGTCATGTTCAGCAGGATGGAGAGCTTCAGGGCAAGGCCCTCTTTCTTCCGGTCCTCGGTGCAGAAGCCGATGCCTGCGGAGATGGCGGCGGCGGGATCACCGCCCCGGAGGCGCTTGCCGTCCAGCAGCACCTGACCGCTCCCATATTTGTCCACCCCGAAGATGGCCCGCATGATCTCGCTTCGCCCGGCGCCCACCAGTCCGAAGAAGCCCACCACCTCGCCCTTCCGGACGGTGAAGGAGATGTCCTCAAAGACCCCCTTCCGGGTGAGATTCTGTACGTCCAGCATCACGTCGCCGATCTCCGCCTGTTCCTTCTGGTACAGGTGCTGGAGGGGGCGGCCGATCATGCTGGCAATGAGCTGCTCCTGGGTAAACTCACTCTTGTCCCGGGAGACGATGTTCTTGCCGTCCCGGATGACGGTGATCCGGTCGGAGAGATAGAGCACCTCGTCGAGCTTGTGGGAGATGTACACCACGGCGATGTTCTGATCCGTGAGCTTTTTGATGACCCCGAACAGGGTCTCGGTCTCGGACTCGGACAGGGAGGAGGTGGGCTCGTCCATGATGATGACCCGGGCGTTCCGGGTCAGGGCACGGCCGATCTCGATCATCTGCTGCTGGCCCACGGAAAGGTCTCCGGCAATGGTCTTGGGGGAGATGTTCATATCCAGCTGGGAGAGAATCTCCGCCGTCCGGCGGTAGAGGGTCTTGTGATCCACCAGCCCGCCCTTCATGGGGAGATTGCCGATGAACAGGTTTTTTGCCACGTCCAGCTGGGGGGCAATGGACAGCTCCTGATAGACGCAGGACACGCCCATGGCGATGCCCTCCTGAGTGCTCTTCAGGTGCACCTCCTGCCCGTCAATGAGATACCGGCCGCCGTCGGGGGCGTGGACGCCGGTGAGAACTTTGATGAGGGTGGATTTTCCGGCGCCGTTTTCTCCGCACAGGGAGTGGACTTCCCCCTCCCGTATGTCGAAGGACACGCCGTCCAGCGCCCGGACACCCGGGAAGACCTTTACAATGTCCTCACATTGGATGATGGTTTTCGCTTCCGGCAATTTGGATACCTCCAATCCGGCCTTTTGGGACATCTGCCCAAAAAGGCCCTTGAAATCTACGGACATTATAGTACATATTAGTGATAAATTCAACTTTAATTTTTATTTTCTTAATATAATTGAAATATGTATGCAAAAATGGCGAAAAGCCCGCCGAAAGACCCGGGAAAAGTGGCGAAAGTGGCGAAAGTGGCGAAAGTGGGAAATCCCCATGGAGCCGCTCCGATTTTACTGCTGAAATAAGAGACCGGAACAGCAAGGCGCACCGGAGGGTGCGCCCCTTTCGCTGTCTATCTATAATTTTAGGTTGAATTTCTCCTATTTTCTGATATAATGGGGGTATCAATGGCAATGCCACAGGAGGTGCTTTTATGCAAATTCATACAGAAAATCTGGTCTCCATCACAGAGGCCAACCAGAACTTTTCCAAGGTAGCCCGGCTGGTGGATGAAACCGGTGCAGCGGTGATCCTCAAGAATAACGTCCCCCGGTATGTCCTGATGGACTATGCACAGTTTGCCTCGGCACAGGAAGGCCGGGAGGATACCGTGGAAGACATCGGCAAGCGGATTTTGTCCCGGCACCGGGCTGCTTTTGAGGAATTGGCAAAATGAAGCAATTGTCTGTTTCCGATGTTATGACCCTGCACCGGCTGCTGATTCGGGAAACCGGCGGCACGCCGGGGCTGCGGGATCAGGGGCTGCTGGAATCTGCGGTAAACAGTCCTTATCAGACCTTCGGCGGTATCGACATCTATCCGAGCTTGCCACGGAAAGCTGCCCAGTTGGGCTTTGGACTGATTCAGGATCATCCATTTCTGGACGGTAACAAGCGTATAGGGATATTGGCGATGCTGACATTACTGGAGTGGAACGGCATTCTGACCGAATTTTCCGATCAGGAGCTTGTGGCAATTGGGCTGGACACTGCCGGCGGCAAGCTGGATGCAGCAGCGTTGGAGCAGGAAATTCTGTCCCATGCGTGCTTCTGAATTTACCAGTAATACCTCATACTTCTGTTTCATCCGTTTCCGGTTACAGCAGGTTCTTTATGGCCCTGCTGAAGGAGGACAAGGTCTACCGGATCTATATGGCCGGGGATGACATGTCCCTGCAGGGCTACCGCATCGGCGACGTAGTCGACCGGGATGCCATGAAGGACTTTGCACGGCAGGTGGAGAATGACACGGGGAACCGCATCCAGTACTCCTTCCTCATCGACAGCTACGGCGGCAGCAGACTGGTGGGCCTTGTGATCACCGACCAGAGCCAGCTGCCCCGGAACCCGGAGTGGGACGGCTATCCCAATGAGAACGACCCGGAGGATGTGGCCCAGTGGACGGAGAAGTATAACGCCTACCGGGAGGCCCTGTTCAACGCCCAGAACCCCTCCAAGGAGCTGCTGACCGCAGAATCCATGGTCTGCTTCCATGTCATCAACGCATTCCGTGCCTACTGGAACGTCCAGCCCCTGATCTACAGCGATATCGCCGCCGCTACGGCACAGGATCACAGCCAGTTCATGGCCTCCAACAACAACTACACCCATGACGATCCCAGCTGGCCCAGTCTGGCGGACAAGCTGTGCCATTATGGCGCCTCTCACATTGCCGCCTGCGGCGAGAACATCACCCATTCGGTCTCCAGCGGCATTAACGCCTTTGGCAGCTGGCTTGGCTCAGAGGGGCACCGGGCCGGTATGCTCAGCTATACCTATGCAGGGGTGGGCGCCGCCTATAATCCGGACAGCGACTACGGCATGTACTGGACCACCCACTTCTATAACACCTACGACTAAGCCGTAAAACCGCAACAAGGGCTGCCTCCAATCGAGGCAGCCCTTTTGGAACCAATATGGAAATTTATGCAGTGACGATGATCCGGCCGGTGTAGACCCTGCCCGGCTCCGGCACCACCGGGGTGCCGTCAACAAGGACGGTGCCGAGAATCTTGGACGTACCGTCCACCTCCAGCCGGGTCAGATAGTTCTGGCCCTTGGGCTGCCATGTGGAGCCTTCCAGCTTCACCCACACGCCGTTGTTGACGGTGGGAGCGGGGGTGTTCATGAGGCCGCCCAGATCCGTGGCGTCCCTGCCGATGATGCAGCCCTGGGTGGGGGTCAGTACTTCCGTTCCGATGGGGATCAGCTTGCCGCCTTCGTCATAATCCGGGGTGAAGTAGAACTTGGGCTCCGGCATGGGGGGCATCCCCTCCATGGAGGGCATCTCGTCCATGGGCGGCATACCGGCCATATCCGGCCCGCTTTCACCTCCTTCGGGCATGGGAGGCCCGAAGGAGGGCTTTTCCCACTTGCCTGCGATCTCATGGCCCGATGCATCCACGGGAATGCCGCCGTACTGGTTGTCGGCGGGCGCCATATAATAGGAATAGTGCTTGTGGGTGGACACGGAGGAGGTGATGGCGCCCTGAATGTCGCAGTCCTTGAAGCTCAGAATCAGGTTCTGGCCCCACCAGAGCATGCCCTCGCCGTTGGTCTCCACGGAGATGGAGTTGTAGAAGTCACCGTGGAGGGCGGTGCCGTTTTTCCCGTTGCAGGCGGTAAAGGTCAGCTGGGGGTCGGAGATCATGTTCTTCACATCGAACTTCCGGAACAGCTTCTGATCCTTCCGGTTGTAGCCATAGGGATCGTACTTGGGGTCCTTCTCCGGGGCCTTGGTGGTGTCCAGCAGCTCCGTAAAGGCCGGGGTGCCCATGCCCGGATCGTCACAGGTCATCAGCTGGACGATCACGTGATTCCGGGCGGTGAATTTGCTGTTCTTGACGTCAATGACCGGGGTGCAGGCCTTAATCAGGAACGCAGCCCCCTCGGTGTCAAAGCTGGAGTCATGCACCTCGGTGATGCCGCATTCCGGCAGGGCGGCGGAGGAATCGTCCCCGGCTCCGGGCACATAGCGGACGTTGTTGGTCTTGTGGTACATGACGCCGTACTTGGCCGTGACCTTGCAGCCGTCATACCAGCCTGCGGAGGCGTGCTCATTGGCCACCACGGCGGCATAGGTGAGGCCGTATTTCTTTGTGGCATAGTCATAGACCACTCCGGTGTCCGGCAGGGCCGCCTTCAGGGCCTTGAAGGCCTCGGAAGCTGCGGCATCTCCGATGGTGCAGCCGTAGAACCGGTTCCGGCAGCCGCCGATGGAATAGGTGGCGTAGCAGCTGGGGTCTTCGGTGCTGTCGGTGGTCACGTCAATGACGGAGTCCTTTACCTGCATCTCGATGGCATAGGTGCCGAAGGCCTTGGTGTCGCCGGTGTCGTCCACGGACAGGACGCCCCAGCCGTCAGACAGCAGGATGTCCTTTTCATAGTTCACATGGCTGTAGCCGTCGCACATGGTGGCACGGGCGTGGCCATCGGGGCTGATGCCCAGCATCCATGGGCAGGAGGACATGCCCTCTGCGGCCTGTTCGTACTCCGAGCCGTTGGCCCGGATGAAGGAGTTTTTCACGCTGACGGTGAGGCCGTCCTCCGGGTTGGTGCCGCCGGCGAATACGCCGTGGCGCACGGCGCCCTTGCCGTCAAATACATAGCCGTCGGCGGTGAGGTGGGTCTTGCCAAAGGCGCCAAGACCTGCGCCGAAGCCCTTAAAGTCGTTGCCGCCGGAGCCGTCGGCGGTCATGGTCAGGTTGGTTACGGCAAAGTCCGTGTCGTTGACCATCACGCCGTTAAAGTACCGGTTGTCGGAGTCGATGACGCCGCCGGTGATGCCGGAGCCGTCAAAGCTGCCCCCGGTGATGGCGGCGGGAACGGACTGGCTTTCCTGTACCTTGCCCCCGTCTACAAACAGGGCGGTGCGATAATTGCAGCTGCCCTTGGTCATGCCGCCCTGATACAGCCCGGTCTCCGGGGCAATGGGGTCGGTCTCATAGACGGCGGCGCCGGGGGTGCCCTCGGGGACTTCCTTCCCGCCGAGCAGGTATGTTTTCAGCTTTTCCATGTTGAAAATCTCCTTTCAGGGGCGCAGACTGCCGGAGCGCCCGTACATATATCCTCCATTATACGGGGATCCCGGGCCTCCGTCAATTCTTTCGAGGTCAAACTACTCAAATGCACCTGCGGAAGCACATTTCAAACACAGCGCTCTCAATATTTTATACTTTTTTAAGGTTTGGGAGATTGCCAAAAAGGGACGGTTGTGGTATGCTTACACATGCAATTCCGGCGGCCCAGGGCCGCCAAGAGACATTACGGAGATTCCCAGCTATGGAACAAACTGAAATGGTGGACTACCGGCAGCTGAGCCTGAAGACCCTCAATGAGCCCCGGTACAGTCACGTAAAGCTGCTTTTATTCTGGCCGTCCTTCGGCATTGTGTTTTACATATTGGAGCGGGTGTGGATCCGGGACGGCTATCATATCATGTCCTGCCCCTTGGACGCCCACATTCCCTTCTGCGAGTGGTTCGTGATCCCATACTTTTTCTGGTTTATCTTTATCATCGGCATGCACATCTATACCCTTTTGTACGATGTGCCCACCTTCCAGAAGTTCATCCGCTATATCGCCATTACCTACTGGGCCTCGGTGGCGGTGTACATCCTGTTTCCCAACTGTCAGGAGTTCCGGCCCGTGGAGTTCACCCGGGACAACTGGATGGTCCATGTGGTGCAGTTCCTCTACGGCTTTGACACCAACACCAATGTGTGCCCCTCTCTCCATGTGGTTGGCTCCATGGCGGTGATGTTCGCCGCATGGCACAGCAAAAAGTTTTCCACAAGGGGCTGGAAGATTGCCTTTGGCATCATGGCCTTTGTGATCTCCGTCTCCACGGTGTTCCTGCGGCAGCACTCGGTGCTGGATCTGCTGGCGGCGGTGCCCATCTGCCTGATTGCGGCGTATATCGTCTACGGCAGGGAGGACAAACGAATCAAAGCTCAGGCATAAAGCAAGGGAGCGCTGACGTTTGGTCAGCGCTCCAAATTTTTATCCGGTTCTTATGCTGCTTATTCCGCCGCCAGCTTTTTCTGGAGCTTTTCCATCAGGGGGAAGAACACGCCGCCCACGACGTTGCCCAGAGAGATCACGATCAGGTACAGGAGGCTCTTGCCCGGGGCAGAGAACAGCACCCCGGATACGGCCCAGTAGTACATATCCGCAATGGAGTGCTCCGTGCCGCAGAGGATGAAGATGGAGACCCCAAGGAAGATGGCCAGATATTTCCCCAGCTCATGGGGATTCTTGGCGTAGCCGTTGACGGCCAGATAGATGAAAATGTTGCAGATGCAGGCCAGAAGGAAAATCGAGCCGAGACCGGTGGCCATTTTTCCCTCTACCATGGCCTTTGCGGTGACGTTGATGCCCGCCTCTGTGCCGCAGATGGTGGTGAGATTCTCCACCAGCGCAAGGAAGCAGGTGCCCACCAGATTGCCCAGCCAGATCACCAGCAGGGTGATGAGGTAGTCGGGCTTGTTGTCAAAGAGATAGCAGGCTTTGCCGGTAAACAGGTTATAGCCTCTGGTGCAGATGGCAAACAGACCGATGGAGAACAGCAGCGCCCCCACGATGTTGGCCCCCACAAACAGGTCCTTCACCCGCAGGAATACCGTGCCGCCCAGACCGATGCAGATGCCCGCCAGAATGGCATAGACAAAGGTAGCAAGATGTTTTTTCATAACGTTAACCTTCCTTCTTATTCAAATTGCAATAAAGCCTCGCAGAGTTTGCCGCCTTTGCGGCAAATAAAATCAAATGCATTTTGCGGAGGGGCGCACCTCAGGGTGGCTTCTCTTGCCCCTGCGGGGCAATTCACCTTCTGTACACGACGCAAAATACAATATAGGACACAAGTGTGTTTGTTGGCCGCCTCAAGCGGACAACGGGCGTCCCCCAAGGGGATTTCCTTCGGGCACGCGCAGTGTCCGGCAAGAGACTTTGTCGAAAAACCCAACAGGTTTTTCGACAGTCTCAGGAGCTGGGGCATCCAGAGGGATGTCCCAGCTCTGGGTATTACTTCAAAAATCAGTCCGCAATGATGCCCGCTGCCTCGGCCTTCAGCTCCGCTTCCTTCAGCTGGGCCACCAGCTTCTGGGAGATGTAGGTGCCGTCGGCGGTATAGGCTTCGCGCTCGGGGATCTTCTCCACCCGGCAGGCGCAGACCTTGTACTCGGGGATCCGGGCATACTTGTCCAGCGCCGCATTGGTGAGCCAGTTGCAGTCGCCGTCGGGGAAGTGGAAGGGCATCCATGTCTCACCGGGGTTGGTCTTGCCGGAGACTCTTGCCTCGGAGGTGATCTCGCCACGGCGGGAGAGCACCTTGACCCGCTCGCCGTTCTCAATGCCCAGCTTCTTGGCGTCCTCGGTGTTGATCTCGATGAAGGAGTTGCCCTCGATCTCCATGAGCTCCGGGGTACGGCCTGTCATGGCACGGGTGGTGTAGTGGTAGAGGATACGGCCCGTGGTGAGCATCAGGGGATACTCCTCGTCGGGCAGCTCCTTGGCGGGAATGTACTCGGCGGGATAGAACCAGCCAAGGCCCCGGGAGAATTTGCCCACATGCATAATGGGGGTGCCGGGATGATCCTTGGTGGGGCAGGGCCACTGGAGGAACTTGCCGTCGGAGTTGTCCAGCCGCTCATAGCTCATGCCGTGGAAGCTGGGGGTCACCTCTGCGATCTCGTCAAAGATCTCCGAAGCGGTAAGGGTGGGCTGGTTGTAGCCCATGCGCCGCATCAGGTCGCAGATGATGTCGGTGTCCAGCCGCATGTTGCCGGGAACGGTAACGGCGGTGCGCACACGCTGTACCCGGCGCTCGGTGTTGGTGAAGGTGCCTTCCTTCTCGGCGTAGCTGCGGCCCGGCAGGATTACGTCCGCCAGCTTGGCGGTCTCGGTCATGAACAGCTCCTGCATCACGAAGAAGTCCAGAGACCCCAGCGCCTTGAGGATGTGATGGGTGTCGGGATCGGTGACCACCGGATCCTCGCCGTAGATGTACAGGCCCTTGACCCGGCCGTCGATCATGGCGGAGAAGGTATCGGTGGCGTGGAGACCGGCCTCCTTGGGCAGCTCACAGCCCCAAGCCTTCTCAAACTTCTCGATGACGGGCATGTTGGGCTTGCCGTCGATGGTGATCTTCTGGTAGCCCGGGTAGTCGTTGGGCTGTGCGCCCATGTCGCAGGCGCCCTGTACGTTGTTCTGACCACGCAGGGGGTTTACGCCGCAGCCGGGACGGCCCAGCTTGCCCACCATCATGGCCATGTTGGACATGGACATAACGCCCTCGGTGCCGGTGGAGTGCTCGGTGACGCCCAGACAGTAGATGATGGGCGCCTTCTTTGCCTTGGCATAGATCCGGGCGGCCTTCCTGAGATCCTCCGGGTCGATGTGGCAGATATGGGCCACCCGCTCGGGGGTGTACTCCATAACGATCTTCTTCAGCTCCTCAAAGCCCTCGGTGCGGGTCTGGATGAACGCCTCGTCAATGAGGCCCTCGTTGATGAACACGTTCATCATGCCGTTGGCAAAGGCCACGTTGGTGCCCGGGCGCAGCTTCAGATGCACGGCGGCGGACTTGGCAAGGCCGATGTCACGGGGATCCACCACAATGAGCTGGGTTCCCTTCTGGACGGCCTGACGAATCTGTGCGCCTACCACGGGATGTGCCTCCTCGGGGTTGGAGCCCACCAGCAGGATGGCGTCCACATCGTGGGTGATGTCGTAGATGGGGTTGGTCATAGCGCCGGAGCCAAGGGTCATGGCAAGGCCGGAGACCGAAGCGGAGTGGCAGACACGGGCGCAGTTATCGGTGTTGTTGGTGCCGAAGCAGGTACGAACCATCTTCTGCACCATGTAGATGTCCTCGTTGGGGCTTCTGGAACAGGCAAAGCCTGCCAGAGAATTGGGGCCGTATTCCTTCTTGATCTGCATGAACCGGGAGGCCACCAGATCCAGCGCCTCGTCCCAGCTGGCCTTCCGGAACTTGCCGGTGGCCTTGTCCTTGATGAGAGGATCGGTGATCCGGTCGCCGCTGTGGACAAACTTAAAGGAGCCAAAGCGTCCCTTGACGCAGAGGGTGCCGTGATTGGACTCGCCGTCGGCAGGCTCACAGCCTACGATCCGGTTGTCCCGGACGATCAGATCCATCTGACAGCCTGTTGCACAGTGGGGGCATGTGGTGCGGACCTTCCGGATGTTGTAGGGCCGGTAGTTTTTGAGGTTGTCCTTGGTGACCAGAGCGCCGGTGGGGCAGGCGGCGGCACAGTTGCCGCAGTGCTCACATTCGGTGTTCTCCCAGGGCATCTCAAAGCTGGTGGTAACGGCGGCGTTGAAGCCGCGGTTGGAGACGGACAGAATGCCCTTGCCCTGAATCTTGGCGCAGGTGCGCTGGCACCGGCGGCAGAGGATGCACTTCTTGGGGTCGTAGGACAGGAACTTGTTGGTGTCGTCGGGCTCGGGCCGGTGGGGCTGTACGGGGTTTTCAAAGCTGGTCTTCTCTACGCCGTACTCGAAGCAGTAGTCCTGAAGCTTGCAGCCGCCGTTCTTGGCGCAGCTGAAGCAGTTGCCCTCGTGGTTGCTGAGCAGCAGATCCAGCACGAAGCGCCGGGCCTCGATGACCTTGTGGGACTTGGTGTGAACCACCATGCCGTCGGTGCAGGGCTGGGTGCAGGCGGTGACCAGACCCTTGGCGTTGCCCTCCACCTCCACCAGACACATCCGGCAGGAGCCTTCGGGGTTGAGATCTTTGAGGTAGCACAGGGTGGGGATCTCCACACCGGCCAGATTTGCGGCTGTGAGAATGGTGTCATCAGGAGTCACCTGAACCTGTACGCCGTCAATGGTAACTGTAATGAGATTCGTATCAGACATTGTTCTGGATACCTCCTGTCATTAAACTTTGGAAATTGCGCCGAACTTACACTTTTCAATGCAGCTGCCGCACTTGATGCACTTGCTGGTGTCGATCTTGAAGGGGGAGCGGATCACGCCGGAAATGGCGTCGGCGGGGCACACACGGGAGCATGCGGAGCAGCCCTTGCACTTGTCGGGGTTGATCTTGTAGTGCAGCAGGCTCTTGCAGACGCCTGCAGGGCAGCGCTTTTCTGCCACATGGGCGATGTACTCCTCCCGGAAGTTCCGGATGGTGGACAGTACCGGGTTGGGGGCCGTCTGACCCAGACCGCACAGGGCCGTGCCCTTGATGTTGGCGGCCAGCTTCTCCAGCCGGTCGATGTCCTCCAGCGTGCCCTTGCCCTCGGTGATCTTGTCGAGGATCTCCAGCATCCGGCGGATGCCCACCCGGCAGGGGGTGCACTTGCCGCAGGACTCGTCCACGGTGAACTGCAGGAAGAACTTTGCGATATCCACCATGCAGTTGTCCTCGTCCAG
>ERZ773103.2139-NODE-2139-length-19008-cov-13.799240_pt1 | contig 19008 bp, 17 predicted proteins | sample MGYA00511118_ERZ773103 | MGnify/ENA primary metagenome ERZ773103 (study PRJEB29015, sample SAMEA2737821) | human gut metagenome | biome: human gut; feature: human-associated habitat; material: faeces | place: China | collected 2012 ... | reverse complement strand
CATGACTTTCTCCTTTCTGTATTTTGCTGTCTTAAGTATACCACACATTGACAAGACAAAGATATATTTTGGTTTAAATAATTTAATATGACTTAAAAAGGAGACTCATGCTGAAAACATGGATCTCCTTTTTTGCTGAGATGGGAATGCTGCGATATATCATGCTCTTTGTGGTATTTATCCGCCTCGTCCAAAGACTTTAGCTGATCTTACCTTCTCCATACTTTTTCATATACTGGCAGGATTTCAGACTTGGGGATTTCCCTTAAGGTCACCATGTTTTGATTTATCATCACGTCGAAAATATGCAGCCTTAAACAAGACATAAGAATCGTCAGTAATTGTTTTCACATATCTTTTCCTGTATCAGCATTGTATTCTGCTCTTAATTCATCTCTTCGTGCTTTGGCTTTGTTTCGGTAAGTTTTGTAGCTCATATCGTATTTCATGAAAAGCCACGAGGATAGACTGGATGCCTTGTGGTAATCCTCATTGGGAGAATGAATCCTTACCATTTTGGATGGACCGGTGACTGAACTGTCATAGCGTGTAATATTCATAAATTTGTTGTGACCATGTACCCTGCTCATTAGAACCTCCTTTGTATTATGATCGAAATATTTGATATATTCAGTATAATACTGCGGATCCTCATGTACAATATGAATATTACGGAATCTTAGACAGATCCTCCATCAAGGCTGACATCTTCTGCATGTTCTGCAGCTTTAATTCCATGGAAGGATGCACATATCGGTTCAAGGTAATATTTACAGTGGCATGTCCCAGAATCTCACTCAGGCTCTTGATGTCAAAATCAAGCTCTACACAACGTGTGGCAAACGTGTGCCGTAACGAATGAAATTTAACTGGATCCAGACCGCATTTCTGCTGAATCAGGCGGAAATGTTTCTGCATGGTACGTGGTTCCAGATACTTGTCTTCACTGGATGTGAGGACATATCCATGCTGGTCAGGATAGTTTTCCTGTATATAATCGATCAGTGCATCCGGAAGCGGGATCTTTCTGAAGGAGCATTTGCTTTTTGGAGTGGATATTTCGATGTAGGATCTTGGACCATCCGTAGCATAGTTGCTCAACCGCTGCATGGTTTTGTGGACATATACGTTCTTTTTCTCCAATGATACATCCTCCCATTTCAGTGCGCAGAGTTCTCCTACCCGGATTCCTGTAAACAGGCATATCAGAATACCGAGATTTCTGTGGGATTTATGTTCAAACAGGTACTTGCACAAAATCCTCTGGTCAGATGCAGAGAGGACGACAATATCAGGTGCTGTTTTCCGGATGACGATCTCCCTGCCGTTACAGGCTGGCTGATATCCGTGGATATAGGCGTAATGAAGGATCCTTCTCATGACAGACATGGTATCGGATACTGTTTTTGAGGACAGTGGCTTTGACCGGGTTTTGGTAGTGGAGAAGAGGTTATCACAGAAAACCTGAAGATCCATGACAGAAATGTCATTGATATCCTTCTGTCCCAGTTCTGGAATAATATAGCTGTAGACCAAGGTATGATACTTGCAGAACGTGGACTTTTTGATCTGCGGTTTTAAAGAATAAAGCCATTCGATGGCAACAGCCTCCGCGGAATCTTTTTTTGGGACATTTTTCTTTAACTTTTCCGGATCCACTCCATCTGCTGCTTCGTCTCTCTTTTTCGTCACTTCCTCATAGGTATGGGCGTAGACATACCCATATACAGCTTTTCCGGCCTCCGTTCTTCCCTTGATGTACCTTCCTTCCCAGCGCCCATCCTTTCTCTGGTAGATGTTTTTTCCTTTTTGTGGCATAATACTAAGTCTCCTTTCGTTTTTTGAAATATAAAAAACACCGGAACCATTGTTCCGATGCTCTTTATCGTAAGTTGATCTTGGCGATATGAAGTTCTTGATTGTTTGAGCCTGCCACCTGTCTTTGGGGCATAGGAAATCCTGTCCACTATATTTCAAGTGAAACAGGCAGAATATGTCCACTTCATACTCCAAACGCGGCAGTGCGACGATTTAGAAATTCCGTTTTTGTATAAGGTCTATTATACGACATGGTTGGCGTTGTGGAAATATGTTCAGAATAAACTGCCGCAAGGATCATTCTGAAAAAAGAAATCCTGCGGAGGAGACATCGTTAGACACCAGATGGCGGCAGACCCCACATGGAGCACTTGCCAAAAAACCTGCTTCCTGAAGATGTGGAGAATACAGGATCTCTGAGTCTGTGCAGTAATGCTCCAAAAGCGACTGGAACAGCTCCGTGTTCTCATCTAATTGTTTCTTATCCTCTGCGAAAATTACTGCGGTTGTAGTCACAGAAAAGAAATGATTTTTCATCACTGAAAAAGATTCGTCTGTCCGGCTGTCAGGAAGATCATATCCTTTCTGTTTCCAGGACTTTCGCCCTTTTCTTTCTGCCGTATGACCGTCCATTCCATCACAGTGCATACTGATGATGGTAGAGAAATCCAGATCCATCAGCTCTGAAATTATACTTTCTGTAAGCGAAAATGGTTCGACCTTTAAGACTCTTGCGTACATATCCCCGACTCTCGCATGATCCTCGAAGTACTCCAGCGTTTTGGGAGCCAGAAATTCCTTCGATCTCATTCCTTTTACACGCATACATTTCCAGAATGATTCCGATGTCAGATCCTCTTCCAGCCGCAAAGCCCACCACATATTCTCATCGACGGAAAGAGTCGGCTCCATATGATAAGTGTCATACAAAACAGAAAATGTCTGCGTAAGAGGCACAATATTCGCACCGTATTCCATAATCTTTGTGCTAATGTTATTAAAAATCTGCCTGGCAATGTCAATACCGTCCGCTTCTGCTGATACAATGAAAAACTTATAAAGCAGCTGTACGGATTCCTCCGTGGCAACATTCCTGCAGTACGCTGTCTGTTGTATATGTATTCTGGTGCCAAACGAAACCAAAAGATTTAAAAACATCTTTTTGACATCCGCAGACCTTTGTGTATCCGGCACTGCATACATTTTGGCATAGGTCTGATCTGCCAGTCTTATGATACCGTTTTTGTAGGCTTTCTGATAGGGGAAACAGTCTTTCTCTGACTGCACCTGCTCTTGTGCAGCTGTCTGTTTCTTTTTGGTGGAAGAATGTAATATTCTCATTTACGGTACTCCTTTCCATGATCTTTTTGATAAACAAGCAAAAACTCCTGTCTGTTTTTTTAGCATAAAAAAAGTTTTTTTGATTCTTATACGACAAAAAAGACAGCCGAAGCTGTCTTATGCAAAAGAAAACTGTCCGTTTTGCTGCTGGGATACCTGTACAAAAGGAACCCTGTCATGCTGGTACAGATAAGGGCAGTTAGCAGAAACGATCGCCTTACTCATGGATGGCACGACCGCATTCCCGATCTTGGCTACCTGTTCCGAAGTGGGGATGCGGTGCCACCTGGAATCATGCGAAATATCGTAATCATCCGGGAACCCATTCCCCCGTTTTAATTCCTCCACGGAGAGCATCCGTAGATGGATATCCAAAAGCACCCTTCCGTCATGAAGGACTGTGATGAGGGAAAAACGATCCTTGGTCACAATGGTCCTGAGCGGTTTGTCTATGCTTTGGCCGATATCGGATCCATAATAGAGCATCAGGAACTGGCTTACCTGATGTGCCCGCTCAAGAACAGCCCTGTCTGCCTGGTTAAAGGAACCTTTATCTGTTGTTTTTACTGAAACCAGGCCAAAGTGTCCCGGGCTGGTGGTAATGGTGTGGAGAGGCTCCTCGATCGACTGCCCGATTCCGCTTTTGTAGAATTTGGTCAGAAACTGTTCTATCTGCATGGTCTTTGTGCTTACCAGCCCCATTCCCAGTTTCCTGGTCATGGTAGGGAGCGGTTCGTTTACTGACTGTCCGCGGAATCCGTCCCCGGAATGATTGACATGGACAATGAACGGCTCCTCTCCGTTTAAGACATATTTCCTGATCCCCATGGCAATCCGCCTCTGCGTGTTTTCTGCCAATGGTTTTTTACGGTCAAAGATCGACTGCCCGTAATTATCCAGATCAAGAATGGAGGATGCCGGTACCCACGCAGGAAGACCAACTCCATCTTTGCTGTTGGTGGGTTTTGGCCATCGTATCGCACGGTGGTCGCTTCGGATCACTGCATACCAGCGCTTTCTTATGGTCGGGGCACCGTAGTCTGCGGCGCAAAGTTCCCGGCTGTCGAAGTCATATCCTAAGCACTTTGTGTACCCGTCTCTTACTACCTGGCACTTATCACAGAACCTCCTGCATTCCGCTGGGGTATCTGCAATCCGGCCGTCCGGTTCCAGCTTTCCGTGGGACATGTGTGCCACGAAACATTTGTAGCATATCCCGGTCAGACTTTTCACCGGCTGTCCAAAACCGGGAACATCTTCCCTGTCCTCGATCGGACACCAGCTCTGGATCTCTGCCACGTTCTCCATACAGATCACCTCCGGATGGATCTGTGCTGCATGGAAATATACCGCATACGGGAGCATCCGTATCCCCTGTTTCCTTGGAGTCTTTCCTTTCGCTTTGCTGAAATGGGTGCAGTCCGGTGATGCCCAGATCAGGGATACCTTTCTTCCGGCAACAAACCGTTCCACTTCAGAGGTAAAGATATCTTCCGTCATATGGTATGTCGATGGATGGTTCCTGGAATGAAGCCGGATCGCTGTCTGGTCATGGTTTACGGCAAAATCCACCTTTACGCCAAATTCTTCGATCCCGATACTTGCACCTCCTGCTCCGCAGAAAAAATCCCCAACCAATCCTCTTTCGTTTTTGTCTTGCATATCTGTTTCTCCTTTCGCTTTTGTCTTGCAATGGAAAAATGAAGAATAGCAGGGAAAACAAAAATTTCATCTTTTCTTTGGTTTCATCATTTTTTTTACAGCGAACAAACGAAAGGAGAAAAAGATGAAGACAACAAAGCAAATATATCTCTTGATGGAAAAGAAAGGAAGGGAGCTTGCAGCACTGGCGGAAGGACTGGATAAGATCATTGTAACGGAGGAAACCCTGAGAAATATGTTTGATGGGAAAGAAACGGATTCCGTTAATGCATCGCCCATTCTGGAGAAAGGGGTTTCCGTTCAGATTGGAGACGAAATAAAAGATTATCTGATCTTTGAGGTCATGGAAAGGGAAGGTGATTCGTTTAAGATCCACTGCGAATCCTATCAGGAATATTGTGGAAAAGAAAAAACACTTCCGGAAGCTACTCCTCTCTGGGCTTATACTGCGGATATTTCGGTATCCTTTGGAGAGGAGATATCCATTTCAGCAGAATCGTTCGATAATGCATTTGTCAGTGTCTACCGGAAGCAGAAGTTGTTTGAGAAGGCAGACCGGTATATGCGGGAGAATGTGGAGCCGGGCACACAGAATATCATTGGATTCATCCGTGTGATGGCATTCATTAATTATCTGAGCGAGCATCCTGAGCTTAAGGAAATGGAAAATAAAGCAGACGTAGGGAAAAGCAGGAAAAAGATTTCCGCGGATAAGCAACCGGCCAGGAAATCCCCGCGTGTCATTTCGCTTAACGGCATCCGGGTACTTTCCTCAAATGAAAAACTGACGAGGAAACTGTGTAGCAAAACCCGCCAGAGACTGACGGAAGCATGGAGCGTCCGCGGACATTGCCGGCACTATAAGTCCGGAAAGACAGTCTATATTAAACCATACATGAAAGGAAACGGAAAAACCATCCCCAAAGAGTATAAGCTGTCTTAAGAAAACCCCACTGCCTGCTAAGCGGTGGGGTTTTTGTGCTACAAAGTCTCTGCTCTTTTTAATATCATTTCCACGTCTTCAGATCCCAGGATAGTAAAAAATACCTCCGCAGAAATTCCGTGGAGGTTTAAAAAGGTTATGCTACTACCTGTGGAGCAAGCTGATTTTAAACAAATTCTGTATCAAATAATGATTCTTCTTTAGTCATTTTAGATTAAAAAAATGAAAGAGAAAATTTGCGAAAAACTATATTTCCGTTCGTGTACCGATAAATACTGCCACAGAACGAGGCTGGAGCCAGTATTCAGTAATGGTTACTTCGTCTGCCTCGTCCAATGCAGTATCTATAAAACGTTTCCACTCATAGGCATTCGGAAGCTTTGGAAGCTCAAATCGCTGTTTTTCCCAATATACATTCAGCGCTACATATACCAGATCCTCTCCCTGCTCAGTCTTTCCGGCATAGCAGACTGCCAGACATTTTGTGTCCTGATCAATGGAATTGTCCCAGGGCTGGTTTGTATGGATGCTCACTGCCGGAAAACCGGTATCTGAAGGATCCAGGTTATTTCGGATTGCCGGATGCTCTCTCCGAAAACGGATCATTTTTTTAAAGAACTGATATAGTGTCTGATTCGTATTCAGCCGTTTCCAGTCCAGCCATGAAATCTCATTATCCTGACAATATGGATTATTGTTTCCTAAACGGGTATCTCCAAACTCATCTCCTGCAAGAAACATGGGAGTTCCACGACTGCACATCAGTACTGCACAGGCATTTTTTATCATTCTGAAGCGAAGCCTGAGGACTTCTGGATCTTCTGTCTCGCCCTCCACTCCGCAGTTCCAGCTCCGATTGTCATCATTTCCGTCAGTGTTGTTCCAGCCGTTGTCCTCATTATGCTTTTCATTGTAGGAGTAGAGATCCCAAAGAGAGAATCCATCATGGCAGGTAAGGAAATTAATGGATGATGCATATCCTTTGTACTGTCCGGTATACAGATCCGGTGATCCGATGAGCCTGTTTGCTGCTGCTTCGGCAAACCAGTAGTCTCCTTTCAGGAAACTCCTCATGTCATCTCGGTATTTACCATTCCATTCCGCCCAACGGGAAAAGGCCGGAAAGCTGCCAACCTGATAAAGCCCACCGGCATCCCAGGCTTCTGCGATCAGTTTTACGTTCCGAAGGATCGGATCTTCCGCAAGATTTTTCAGAAGCGGAGGCTGGCTTGCAGGAGAACCGTCTTCATTTCTCCCCAAAATGCTGGCCAGATCAAACCGGAAACCGTCCACATGATATTCGATCGTCCAATACCGCAGGCACTCAAGGATCATCTGCTGCACTACCGGATGATTACAGTTCAGTGTGTTTCCGCATCCACTGAAATTATAATACCAGCCCTCCGGAGTCAGCATATAATAGATGCGGTTATCGAATCCTTTAAATGAGAAAAAGGGGCCATTTTCGTTTCCTTCTGCCGTATGATTAAAAACAACGTCCAGAATCACTTCGATACCGTTGCTATTCAGATCTTTGATCAGGTCTTTCAGCTCATCCCCTTCCCGGTTGAATTCTTTTTTGGCTGTATAACTGGTGTTCGGGGAAAAAAAGCTTACCGGATTATATCCCCAGTAGTCCAGAAGAGTCCGGCCGTTAACCTCTCTTTTTCCCATAGTCTCATCGAACTCAAATACAGGCATTAATTCCACAGCGGTAATCCCCAGATCCTTGAGATAGGGGATTTTTTCCCGGATTCCCACAAAGGTGCCAGGATGAGCGACATTGGAGGAAGGGTCTTTGGTAAATCCGCGGACATGAAGCTCGTATATGATCAGATCTTCAATCGGTCTGACCGGATCCACATGATCGCCCCAGTCAAAATCATTGACAACCACTCTTGCCCGGTACTCATGGTCCTGATTAGGCTGTTCGCCCCATACACTCTGACCGGTGACTGCTTTTGCATAGGGATCCAGAAGCGGCTTTGATCTGTCAAAAATAAGACCTTTTTTGGGCTCATATGGACCATCTACCCGATAGGCATATTCGAAATCAAAGATATCCAGTCCAAAAACGAACATGGAATACACTCCACCGATCCGGTAATGTTTGGGAAAAGGAAGAACCGCATACGGCTCTTTTTCTCCTCTTTGATACAGAAGTAGTTCCACGTCTGTTGCCTCCACGGAACAGACCGTAAAATTTACACCCTCCCTGAGGGCGGTTGCCCCATTGATCCCGTAGAAACCGGGACGGACATCATATCCGTTGATCCTGTCCAGAGGAATGAGGTGTTTATGTTCTGCTGCGGCAATCCTTTTATCATCCATAGTTATCCATCCTTTCCTACATTTTTTGTATCATAGCATAATTTTTTCCCCTTCTCAACAAACAAAATCCGCAGCCCCAACCTCCATAGGTCAGAGCCGCGGAAACACGAAGGAGAAAATCCGCGGAGCTGTAGCTGGCAGCTCCGTATGTTAGCATTACCAAAAAGACCTTCAAGATGGCGCAAGAAAAATCTCTTTGGTAAGGAAAATATAGCAGAAATTTTAAGATGGAGTTTCTGATACGAAAAAAGTCTTATCTGAGGAAGAAGTATTGGGCGCAGATTAACATTAATATATGTATTTTACGTACCTTACGCCTTCCACATGCTCAAGTATTTTCAGGACATGATCCCTGCTTTCATTTTGGGTATTTCTGAAAGTGATCAATGCCTTCTGGAATCCTTTTCCTTTGGTTCCATGTTGCACCTCCTCGATTTTCAGGCCGTTTCTTTCAGCCTGCTGTGCGATATCAGAAACAGAAAGCGCATCGTCATACTCCAAATAAATTTCCAAATAAATATCATCTACCAGAAATCGATACTCCAGTCTTTTTAGTCGCGCCATGATAAAATAAACGACCAGCGTAGCAATCAAACCTGCACTGTAGAATCCAATGCCCAAGGCAAGACCAATGCAGGCCGAAACCCACAATCCTGCTGCGGTAGTCAAACCTCTTACTTTCGTTTTTCCGGAGGTGATAATACTTCCGGCACCCAGGAAACCAATACCGCTGATCACCTGGGCTCCAAGCCTGGAAGGATCTCCGGTTTTGAAAGTGTCGTACATATACTGTCCCGTTGCCATGACAATAGCTGCACCCATACATACCAACATATATGTTCTCATTCCTGCGGGCTGGTGAGCCCGTCTTCTCTCAATTCCTATAACTCCTCCGCAGATAATGGCTAGAAGTATCCTGACTATTACAGATAATATATTTAATTCTTTCAGATAATCAACAATTGCAGGTATTTGACTCAAATTATTACTCTCCTCTTATGCTGTTTTTTACTATGATATCTGGTAATGTCTCTTGTGATTTTTCTAATAAATAATGCATTCCGGCTGAATTTTGTTTTTCGGCAAATATAAGAGAACTTTCTTTTCATATTATAATACAAAAAAACTTTCACCTGCAAGCTCAAAAGAAAAGTATCAGCTACATATGGAGTTTCCCTGCCATTTTTCTGCTTGAAAAAAAAGATGTCTCAAAAATTAATTCCTGAAACATCTCTTTGCCTTATTTACGAATTGAACCAAGAATGCCGTACAGAACCGATCGTGGAAAAACGTTTCCGGATTCTGGCGCATATCAGCAACCAGCTCCGCAAGCATGTTAAAAAACAGCTTTCCAGGCTGGAGAAAGACAAGGTATACCAGGAATTAAAAAAGAATACGGACGACTGAAAAAACTGGATCCCGACAATCATAAGGAGGTGGCTGCAGACTTATCGCGCATCTCCGGTCTTATGAAAGAGACCATCAATGAGCTGGGACTGACCAAAAGCGGGCTGGAAAAATATGCCAGTGTCATGCAGAAGTGGTATAAGAAAAATATCTCCTCCCACCAGGTGCAGGCAGAGGTCGCCCATATCCTTAAAGGCCTTGAGAAAGTACTGTACGGGGACGGCAAAGATATCCATTATAAGAAAGAGCGTGACTTCACTACGATCCCGGGAAAGAGCTGTTCCAATGTCGTGATCCTCCATTTTGACCAGGACGATGAAAAACATGAGGTAAACTGCTATATCACCTGGAACGGCATCACCATCCCGGTAAGATACGATCTTTCAAAGGCCGACCTGCCGGGCGGCAGGAACTATGTCAACGAATCCCTGTCCTCCGGCAAGATCTGCTACTGCGAGATCAAAAGGATCTGGTTCCGTTCCGGATATAAGTATTATGTGGACATTTATATGAAAGGGGAGGCTCCGAAGAAGGTGGAGCCCGGAAAGTCCGTCATGGGCATTGACGAGGGGACTTCCACGGTCGCTGCTGTATCCGGGGATGCCGTATTCCTGGAAGAGCTGGCTCCCCAGTGTGTGGATTACAATAAGGAGATCACAAAGCTCCAGAGACAGATCGATGTCTCCACCAGAAAGACGAACCCGGACAAGTTCAAGGAAGACGGCACCTGCAGGAAAAGATCCGGGTGGAAGGAAAAACACTGGACATTTTCCAAAAACTGTCTCAGGAAAAAGGCGAAGCTGCGGGAACTGTACCGCAGAAAATCGGCATATGCCAAATGCCGGCATGAAAACCTGCTGAACCGGATGATACAGTCCGCATCCTCTTTCGTGAACGAACCCATGGAATTCTCCGCACTGGCAAAGAGGTCGAAGAAGACGGAACGGCAGGACAAACTGTCAGAAGTAAAGAAGAAGGACGGTTCCGTAAAGATAGTCCGTAAGTATAAACGCAAGAAGCGGTTTGGAAAGTCTGTGAACGACCGCAGTCCGGCCCTGTTCCAGGCCAGGCTGAAACAAAAATGTGTCCAGTATGGACTTGCCTATATGGAAACTGATAAATGGAGGTACCGTGCAAGCCAGTATGACCATGACCTGGATGCGTATATCAAAGTGGAGCTTTCCAGACGGTTTAAGACCGTAGCAGGGCAGGTCGTACAGAGGGATCTCTACAGTGCGTTCCTCCAGTCCTGCATGGGCACCCCGGAAAAACCGGACAGGGAGAAATGCCTGCAGCTGTTCGGACAGTTTGTAAGGATGCAGGCGGAACTGATCATGAAGATGAAGGCCTCCGGACAGTCACGTCCGGCATGCTTTGGATTCTGATAAACGGCAGATCCTGCCGGAGTATCCCGTAAACCACCGTTTCCCAGAAAACATGTTGATCCGGCCACAGGGGGCAGAAACCACTCCTTCGGTTGCAAGTACAGGACACAGGCCTCTGGTCTGTGACCCCTCGAAAGCTTAGTCCGTAAAATGGAAGAGAGTCATGCAAAACTAAGGGACAGACCATGCCTGGAAGATCGGCCGTCTGCCGCCCGGGGGCTATACCTGCAGGGGTCCGCCTGCTGTAGTGAAGCTCGGGTCCTCTTCAAGTGCTTCCCCTTCGGGGAGTGCGGGAATCCCGCGACTTTAGTCGTGTGGAGGTTTCAATTCATATATCAAACTATTTATATCCATCTTGACAAAGCGATACTTATGTCGCATAATGTGTTTAGAAACATTCGTGTCGCAAAAAAGGAGCAAAGAACATGAGCAAAAAAGGAAACGAGACAAAGCGTCTTATCAAAGAACAGGCATATAAATTATTTGCAATTAGAGGGTTTAAAGATGTAACCATGAAAGATATTTGTGAAATAACTGGCTTAAGTAGAGGTGGATTGTATCGCCACTATGATAGTACAGACCAGATCTTTTCAGAGATAATAGAAACATTTTTAGTTGCCCAGAATAATAGTTTTAAAGAAAAAATGGAGGCAAAAATTCCCGCGCCTCAAATTTTAGATGAAATACTTCAAAAGTACAGAGATGAAATGATTGATAGTGAAAGCTCATTAAGTATAGCAATTTATGAATATTTTAGCAGAAAGAAAATAGAGGGGAACGATAATCTCTTAATAAAACAGTATAAAGCTTCATTCAATTCTTGGGATGCCTTAATACAATATGGCATATCTCGCAAAGAATTTAACCAAGTAGACATTGCTGGGGTTTTTGATTTACTTGTATTCGCATATCAAGGTGTCCGAATGTATAGCCAACTTATGAATATAGATGATAGTGTTCCTGAGAAAATTATAGAACAGATAAAAAAGATTTTGATAAAAGAAGGGTGAAAAGAATGGATAAGATTATTTTAGGATGACAAGCGGGAATCCTCGGTAATTCAATTACCGAGATGAAAGCACACAGGCAAACTTATGTTTGCCTTTTTTTAATAAATATGTTACAGTAAAAGAAACAGGCATACCTGAAAGAAAGGAGGTTTCTTATGGCGAGACCACGTGCAAAAAAGAAGAAGGTTTCATCCGGCACCCATACGCGCTCTGTTTTTTTATACGGAAGTCCAAACGCAGAAAAGCGCAGTACCCTTGAAAAACTACAGGCAGATTATACGGATGCAGTCAACTTTTATATCTCTCTCCTTTCTGACAGGGAGGATTGTCTTTTGCAGCTGCTGAAGAATGATAAGAAGGATCCCATTCTCCGTAAACTGGAGAAGGAGTCCCGCATAAAGGCACTCAGCTCTGCATACAGCCAGAATGCTTTTGATGAGGCAGTAACGAAACTGCATAACCGGCTGGACAACATACGGAAGGATGTCATTGCGGCAACAGGAGGCTCTGTTTTCGCAGTATCCATCCTGCTGTTCCATGCGGTGCTCACAGGACAGTCCAGGGAGGAAATGTGCGACCTGCTCGCGCGTATCCGTGACAGTTATAAGGCTAAGGAGAAGATCCAGTATTATGATAAACTGCGTGATACCGTAAAAACAATGGAGGAGAAAGAATTCCATGACTCTGTCTCAGAGGTAACGATGTTTTACCATATCATCTCAGATGAATACCGTATCCCGGTGGTGGAAAAAGCCCATGTCATGATGGATACCCGGCTGTGCTGCCTGGAAAAGGCAAAGGATGTAACAACATCCCATGTCCTTTCAGTCACGATCCCCGACAGGAAAGGGGAAAGGATGGAGGTGCCGGTACAGGCGGACCGGGATGCCCTGCGCAGGATGGAACAGTATGGGATATCCGGTTCCATGCGCTATACCATCACCGCCGGAGGATTCCTTAAGCTTACCTGTTCCTTTGAGAAGAAGACCCAGACCCCGGAAGAACATTCCGCAGTCATCGGTGTGGATGTCGGCATCACGGATGCCTTCCATACTTCAGAGGGCCAGGCGATCGAAAGCTTCCAGCCTGTCATAGACTTTTACCAGACAGAAGTAGAACCTGCTTTTGGAAACCTCTCCATCTTGCGGAACCGGAAACAGCAGTTACGCCGGTTCTTGAAGAAGCATAAGGGGGTATTGCCGGAAAAGGTCATCCTTAACCTGCGGAAACGAATGGACCATCTGGAAAAAGACATCCGGCAGGCACACGCCCCGTACCGGAAGAAACGGCATTACTACCAGCTAGTAGAGCATACCATCCGCAATGCGGTAGATACTTACATAGAAAGCCTGCAAGGGGATAAAACAGTACTCACAGCAATGGAACTGCTGGATATCAAGGAGTTTAACAAAAGCCGCAGGGTAAACGGGATGCTCTCTGTTTTTTCCAGAGGGAAACTTGCGGAGAAGCTGATGGAAGAACTGTCCTGGCATGGATTTCCGTTTGTGCAGGTAGAACCGGCATATACAAGCCAGATCTGCCCGGTGTGCGGATGTCTTGACAAGGCAAGCCGCAACGGGAAAGTGTTCCACTGTACCTGCTGCGGGCATACCGATGATGCAGACCACGTTGGCAGCATCAATATCAAAGCCCGTGCAGAGGATAAGGAACTGATCGGTATCTGTGAAAAGTATCCGTATTCAAAGAAGGAACGTCATGCAGCGATACAGGCACTGCAGGCAGAACGGAACAGGGAGTGGAAGAAGGAACAGGCTGCGACTGCCTGAAGCTGAACAGGGCTCTGGTCCTGTCATATGGACTACCAATGGGATACTCTGCACTTGTGCAGGGCGTGTCGGTCTAAAGAGTGTGTACCATTGCCAGCCTACGCAACTGGCAGAAGAGGCATTCCTCGGAGGACGACGGCTGCTGGGTAGCTGAACCATAAGAAAAGCCCCGATTTGATCGGGGCCCAGTAAGATGCTCGGTTATTCAATAGCCGTAGTAGTTCACCAGACGTTGTAACTCACAAACCTCTCACAAAGTTCCGGTGTCATAGCAAAACCATAATACAAAACCCTTGGTCTTGTTGTTTCAACAACCCGGTTGGATCGCGGTTTTCTGTGTATCAGCCAGCTGTGTTGTCTCCACATTCCATCCGCGGAGCGATATACTTGGAGCAGAGTACTGAAGATTTTTAATAATGTCTTTGATGTTCATATTACTATTGATCTGAAACGACAGGAGAAAACCGGCTTGACATCCACTTGTTGTCAGATTAAAATATAACTAGGAGGAATCCGTACATGACTCAAATACAAAAGTACGAGGAATTGGGCTTTACAAATGACTTTATGTTCTGCAAAATCATGCAGGATAAAAATATTTGCAAACCTTTTCTCGAAGAAATACTTGGTATTAAAATTGATCATATCGAGTATTTGGAACCTCAGAAAACAATAGATCTTAAGGTAGACGCCAAAAGCGTGAGGTTGGATATTTATGTGGATGATGGAAAAACAGTATATGACTGCGAAATGCAGACATCTTTTTTCAAAAATATCCCCAAAAGAAGCCGCTACTACCAGGGCTTTATTGATATGGATCTGATAAAAAAGGGAGTGGATTACTCAAAACTCAAAAAAAGTTTTGTCATATTCATTTGTACTTTTGATCTCTTCGGAAGAGATGGATATATCTACACTTTCGAAAATCAATGCATAGAATATCCGAAATTAAGGCTTGGAGATGATGCTATCAAAGTTTTCGTTAACGTAAACGGAAACGATGATTCGTATATCTCACCTGAGATAAAAGAACTCCTTACTTATATTCGTACATCTAAGGTTCCAGAAAAATGCATGAACCCATTAATCAATAATATGGATGAAGCTTTGCGTAAAGCTCGTTCGAATGAAGAATGGAGGAAAGACTATATGACTCTGGAAATGATGCGAAATGATTATATGGATAAAGGTCGAGAAGAAGGTCGCAGGGAGGAAAGCGAACGCTACAATAAGTTGATTTCATTCCTTGTCAGAGACCAAAATTATGATGCTTTCGAAAGAATGACAAAAGACGATGCTTATAAGCAGGAACTGTTTAAACATTATGGTCTTTAATATTTATTAATATCAAGCCGGTAAGGTCGCAGTATTTCTGCGGCCTTTTTGTACGTAAAAAAGGAGATGCCTCAAAAATTAATTCCTGAAACATCTCTTTGCCTTATTTACCAGACATTCTCATTGACAAACTCCTCGCAAAGCTCCGGTGTCATGGCAAAACCATAATACAGTATCCGCGGCTCTGTCGTCTCCACTACCCGGTTGGATCGCGGTTTTCTGTGTATCAGCCAGCTGTGTTGTCTCCACATTCCATCCGCGGAGAGCGCATACCCGGTACAGATCACAGTCTTGTCTTTGTTGACTTCCCACAGTAATGCTGAATTGGAGTGACAATGGCAATCCTCTCCCAGCATCCTTTCTGCATTGTATCCAAGCCAAAACTGTCCATAACTTAATATGTTTTCCAGATCAGGCTCATAGGCTGGCAGGCACACCGCTTCTCCTGCAAAAGAAAGCAGGCGTTCTTTAAGATCAAACAGACGTCTGTCCATCTGCGGATGTAATCTGATCGCTTCTTCGACCGTATCCTGGAACCAAAACTCTTCCCTGCAGTTTTCTTTCCAGTCTTCAGACATGGGCTTCCAGACAAGAGATTCTTTTGCGTGTTTATTTTTGGCAGCGCTATAGAGAAGACTGCTGTCATACATTTCTCTGTCTGTAATTGGGGAGATACAGGACACTCCGTTTACTACTACTCTGCTGCCACAGGACTGGCGAATGGTGTTAAGGTTTTCTGTTTTTTTACTCATAGTTTCTCCTTTCGTTTTTGAGTTTCAAGTAAGATGACGAAAGGACGAGAACATGAAAATTGTTCTTTCTGTAATTGAGAAAAAATTAATCCATCAACTATATAGCAAATATAACATGACTGTTTTGATACAAAAAAGGGAGATGGTCGACACCACCTCCTTTAAAATGACAATTTATAATTTTTCCAGTTCCTTTTTTGAAAGTCCAGTAGAGAATTGAATATCTTCCAGAGAAAAGCTTCGTTCCAGCATTCTTTTGGCAATATCCAATTTGGCTTTTTCTTCGCCTTGAATCAAACCTTGTTCTTTACCGGTTCTCAGCAATCTTTCAGATTCCAGATCAAGAATTCTTCCACCCATAATCTCACCTATTTCCTTTCTCAACTCGGATTGCTTAGAAAAAATATGGTTTGCTACACTTTTAAACATTTCTGTTAAAGATAAAGAATTTAAAGAAAATGTACAAACTTTCTCTTTCACTTAAAAAGCAGGCGTTTTGCCTGCTTTTTCTGATAGAGCTACTTTAATTTTCCTTTTGTAAACCCACTGATGAAGTATTGACACGCTTTCTGACAATTCTGTTCATTATTCTCTGACATCACTTCGATCAGCGGCATTGCATCGATTTCATATATCAAACAAAGCTGGCATAGCTTCTCAAGAGAATCTTTAGGGGTTGTGTATATCAAATTATTTGCAATGCTTTGCATTTGATGTTTTAATGAGGACTTCTTTTGGGCAATCCTTCCAAGTTCCTCTCCTTGCTTAATACATGCTTCTGCATTAATATCCATATTGATTCCTCCTGGCAATATTCCCCGTAAGGGGTTCCAATGTGGATCTACTTTTGATAATGTATAAGTTTATGATACTTTTTACATTCCAATATGGACGCTACTCTATTCATCTGAATTATAACATGATTGGATACCTCTGTCTATTTTAGATTTTTTTGATAAGGCAAAAGAGCTAAAGCAAGGCGAGGCTACAAAGTTAAAAGTCTATAAATTTGGAAATGCTACAATCCCAAAGAAAAAATAATTAACTTAGCCCGACAGAAAATATGCCGGGCTTTTTTAACTTTTCTCTTTTATTTTTCTGATATAATCCATAATACAGCCTATTATGGACATTATTAATAGCATAATTGAAAATGCAAAAAATATTCTCACCGGTAATGTAGCTTCACTTTTATTTTCGTATGTCATTATCTTTTGTGGATTTTTTCCATTAATTGAGATAAATTCTTGCTTTCCTATTTCGGATTTAGTCAATTTTTCTTATAGTTTATCCAATATATACGTATATTCCTCTTCCATGAGAAGAAAATCGTCCTTTGCCATAGATTTAAGAAAACCTGTAAGGTTCTTTTTTCTCACATGACAATTCATGACGAAATCAGGGTTTCTATAATCTGTAATGGACATTATTGGATCTTCTGTGTTCTCAATTTCTGCTACAGCATGGTTAAGGTAAGAAAGTGTATAGTTGTCGAAATCTTTTATGAAAAGCTTCAACTTGCAGGAATTTAAAATGACATCTGTAAGCATTGGATTGTAATGTTTTTCTGCAAGAGCAAGCAGTGATTCTGTGCAAAGGATTGCAGATATCTGAGATTCCTTAATTTTATCAAGTGTATATGGAAAATTAACCCCTCCTGCAAGGTTGCCGAAATCGTTAATCATTACTGTAAGATGTTGTTCCGGATCCAGCGCCAAATCATTATTCAGAAAGTCTTCTATTATTAAGGTAATATCAGAAATTACCCTATTTTTCTTTATCTGTTCACCGCCCTCTACATATAGCTATAAATGAGCAAATTTGAAAAAATGCACAAAACTATCCTGCTAATTTCATAAACGCTTCAAAATCAATACTGGATTTTGCACATTGAAACAGATATTGATACTTTTCCTGCTGAATGGTACTGCGAATCAGTTGATGTCCTTCCTGGAAAGACTGATATCGTCCAGTGCCTATAACACAGATATAATGTGCCATTGACATCAGCAGCCAGTATCTTTGAATCCCTTTTGAGGAACGTATCTGGTAGGTATCCAGTGCCAGCCGGGTCTTACATTGTCTGAAAAAGACCTCAATCGGCCATCTGCACACATAGCAGGAAAGGATCTCCAGCGTTGATAATGCCACGTTTGTGCTGATAAAAGCCCGCAGTGCTTTGGGATTTCCAAATGCCTTTTCAGGATAACTTAAAAGAACAACCGCATTTTCAATGCCATTCAGGTTTCCTTCATACCGGTACACATAATACTTTCGTTTTTTGACTGTCACAAGGTCAAATACCTTCTCTGTTACCGATAATCCAGCAGCAAGTTCGCTGAGCTTCTTTTTCATTCCTGACGGGTACAGCAGGCGGTTTGTTTTTAAAGCTCCAATGGTATGGAACCCCTTCTGTACAAATGTGTTGATTAATTTTTCAGAAACATACCAGCAGTCACAAAGGAAATACGACATGACTGGAGGTTCTGGCAGTTCCTTTGCAATGCTCTGCACAATATCAATCTTGGAAATGGATTTATTGTACAGTACAAAAGCATAGTTTAGGACAATGCCATTGCACGAAAGCATAACAGCAACCGCCTGATGACCATAATCCTGTTTTCCCTTTAAATGGGACTGGTGAAAATACGCATCTTCAATTGGATGCAGAGCCTGTGACGAAGGCTTTGTCTTTGAAGCTATGGTATCATCCACAATACAAAAAACAGGCTTTCCGGTGCGCTGTGCTTCTGAATAAATAATTTCAACTATAGAGGATTTCAAAGCATTTTCCAGTAGGGTATCATCCCATTTCCCGGAATTGAGGAAATGTGCGATGGTAGTTCTATGGCAGGAACTGTTTTATGCAAAGTCGGTAGTCTTTCCATGGTAACCTGAGATAAAGATACTGATCAGGATACTCATGAGATGACCGATCACTCTGTTCAAAAAAGATCTGCATAAATTTCATTTCTTAAACTGGTGTGAATGTAGAATGACGTATAGTATTTGCGATGGACACCTTCTTTCGTAAATGTTGCAATGTTTGTTTACTTTCATTGTACAACACAAACGATTTAAGGTGTCTTTTTTATGCAAAATCACGAACTTGCTCATTTATAGCTTAAAAGCGAAATCTCTGTTCATTGCATAGGAAGGAGAATTCTTGCTATATATTATGCTAAATTCCTGAAAGTATTTTCTTTGCGTTCTCCAGGTTATTTTTTCCATTTATTT
>ERZ773103.2137-NODE-2137-length-19012-cov-3.600464_pt1 | contig 19012 bp, 16 predicted proteins | sample MGYA00511118_ERZ773103 | MGnify/ENA primary metagenome ERZ773103 (study PRJEB29015, sample SAMEA2737821) | human gut metagenome | biome: human gut; feature: human-associated habitat; material: faeces | place: China | collected 2012 ... | reverse complement strand
TTCTCCCGCTTCTATTGCCGGTCTCGTCAAAATAATTCTGCCAACTTCATTATTTTTAAATGCCGTGATCGCCATTGCCATTGCCAGATAAGTTTTTCCTGTTCCCGCCGGTCCAAGTCCGAACACAATCATCTTATCCCGGATCGCGTCTACATATTTCTTCTGTCCAAGTGTCTTTGGCTTTATCGGCTTTCCCTGTAAAGTATGACAGATAATGTCTTTATCGATTTCTAAAACATTTTCCTCTGAATCTTCCATTACCAACGACAATGTATAATTTACATTCTGTTCCTCGATCGTATTTCCACGGCGAGATAATTCCACCAGCTGATTTAATACTTTTCTGGCTTTCTCTACTGCTGCAGCATCTCCCATAATCTTCACGCTCTCGCCTCTGGCGATCAGAGATACGCGAAGTGTCCGTTCTATCTTTTTTGCATAAGCATCAAACTGGCCGAACACATTTGCCTCGTGCTCTGCCGGTATATCAATGACTGCTTCCATTAATCCCATGCATCATTCTCCTGATTCTTCTTGTTCTTTCTCAATTTGTGGAACTAATAACTCAGAGGATACCTCTTTTCCGATCGGCATAATCACAATAAGATTTCCTTTTTCCTCCGTCACATTAGATCCCGTGTATATTTTAACATTATTCTCAATAATTTCTACCCCTTTTTTCTCCAAATCCCTGCAATATCGGTGAAATCTGGCTACTAACAGTTTTTTTATCTCCTTTTCTGCGTACTTTTTCTTTCCTTCTGTATAAAAAAGATAGCTTTTCATTCCACAGCTTATCGGCATTTCAAGAGACTCTTTCCGGACTCCCGTTATCCAATCACTCCATATCTCACAATTTTTCTTTTCTCCGACAATCCAGGGCAAAATTTCCAATTCCCTACCCGCTATCCTTAAAATTAACGTATATATTTTTCTCTGATAGCATTTTTCCATATATGTATGTTTCATTTGATCTTTATAAGAAATGTTCACTTTTCCTTTAACATCAGCATCTGCTGTGTAATACTGATAATCTACAATTTCTCCTGCATCATTTTTTACAGGCACTTGCCCGGATACCAATATATCTCCCGCTTTTACAGACATTCCTTCTTTAAGGTCTGTAACACCTTTTCGTACAACGATCTCTGTAAGAATGCAGTTACGGTCTGCTACAATGTCTTTAGGAATATCCGATTGTGCAGTATAGGGATTTTTTTCATTTTCCTGCGACTTCTTTTCCAGATTTAAATCCGCATCTTCATTTTCTTTTATCTGAATCTTCAAATGGCTTCCCTCCACCGAAGCAGAAACCCATACAATATCATCATATTCTTTTCTGATATCCTTTACAATCCGTTCGCAGTCTACCTTTTTCTTCAACATTCCTTCCTTTACATCATGTTCTCTCAAAAACTTAAGAAGCGTATCATCACTTCTTGTCAGATTGCCGGAAATATCAATACTCCATACAATGCAGGACATAAAAATAATCAGAAAAAGGCTTCCAATCGCTCCGATAAAAAACATTTTTCTTTTTCTGTATTGATACAGCCAAAACGGAAAACCTGACTTTTTTATGATTTTGACATGTATCCCTGTTTTTCTTAAAATCGGTTTTAATAAAAGAAAATCTCTTGCATAAAGGTTCAATTCATAATTTCCATTTTTCGAACAAAGTCCCCAGATATATATTTTCCGATAAGCACAGGTATTCAGAAACCGTTCTGCCGAATATCCGATGAGCCGAACCCGAACATATCCTTTCATATACCGGATTTTCTGTAACAACACACAGACGCCTCCTTACATATCTGAAAATTCAATCTTCTCTATCTTCCCGCTCACTTTCATTTCGTCACTGGTATAATAAATAATCTGAAGCCCTTTTCCATCAATCTGTATTCTTCCCTGTTTCGTCAGGATTCGCATTTTCTCCTCTGTATATTCCAAAATTCCTTTATGATTTTCCAAAACACACTCTGTCATTCCCGTGATTGTAACAATAGATGCCCCCAATACAACATCCTTCGGAAGCGCAGCCTGCTCTGTCAGATTTTCTTTTCCGTTCGCTATCAAATGTTCTATGGATTCCAGATTTCTTTGTCTCATAAAAACAGCCATTATTTTAGAGTTTATATAATGTATGACTCTAAAAATGCATATATAACAAAGAGTCCTTTATCAAAATATTGCATCGCCATTTCCTATAAATAAAAAAGAATGTGCCGAAGCACATTCTCATATAAATACAATTATTTAAATACACGTTTAATACTATCATAATGTAAAAAGATTCCCTGATCTGCAAGTTCTTTTATCTCAGAAACAGTTGCCAGACAATATCCTGCTGTTTCTTCTTCCTGTAAATGAATATCTTTCTCTTCAAATTCAAGTTCAAACCGGTAAACATCTACAAAATAATTGTCTCCCTCACCGGGATTCTCTCTGTGATATGTAAATACATATCCATCCTCACAGCCCGAAACATCCAGACCAGTCTCTTCCAGAACTTCACGATTTCCCCCCTCTCTGGACTCTTCACCCGCCTGTGCAGCACCTCCTGATACTTCCCACCAGCCCGGGGCCCAGTTTTTTGTCATGACCCTTTTCGTGATCAGATACTTTCCATCCGGTCTTGCTATCACACCAAGTACGGTAAGATGATATTCATCATCCTTTAAACACCAGTCATTTCGTTTCATTTTACGCCCGGTTTTTTGCTTATTTTTATCATAAATATCCCAATATTCCATCGTCAACTTCCTTTATATTCCTATATCGCTATCCAAAATATTTTACTTTTTTATTAAGCTTCATCAATTCTTTTACAAATCCCTGTTTATCTTCTAACGCAATATAAACGACCGTTTTATTTTTAGGTTTGATCGCCAGACGATCAAAAGATGCACTAAAAGAAGAGCTCATGCTGTTCGATGACTGGATCGTCAACACATCTTTCGTCATGACTACCTTCTTAAGCAATCCAAAATGTACTGTAATAAAATCCTTATCAATTACCACATAATTTCTGAAATATACCGGGATCAGATATAAATCAATAAAAGCAGTCAGTGGAAGATATGTAACATACGGACCATATCCACCATAATGTATAATTGCTGCAATCGCCAATCCATTGATCACTCCTGTTACAACATACCACCAAGGGGCAATCTTTCCTTTAAACTTCATTCTTTTTCCTCCTTAAATTAAAGTTTCTCATCTTTTTTAAATACCACGAGACGCTGTCCCAGGTAATTTAGTATCACGAACAATCCCATTCCAACCAACATTGACAAATTGTCCTGAATTACTTTTGTACTATCTTTTAATACCCATAATACAAATGGTTTTGCCGCTCCATATGCAATCAGATAGCAGATCGTAATATTTACAACAAAACGTAAAATCTGCTTTCCGGATTTGCTGTTATCTTTGAACGTGAAATACTTATTCAAAAAATAGCTGACTACACTTCCTACAATATAATTTGCTGCCGAAGATGGCCAATATCCAAAATGCAGCAGATTATAACATAAGAACATGACTGCTGTTCCTACAAGCGTATTTATAACTCCTACCCAAATAAATTTCCAAAATGTAATATCTAATAATTTTCCAAGTGTATCCTTCATTACTACTGTTCTTCTTTCCGTTGTCCTGTAATTTCTTACTATTTTCTTGTCTGTCAGATTCATAACCTTTCTCTTCATAAGTATTAAGTATTACTTATGATAAGGTTCTCCATTGATAATCCGATAACTTCTGTATATCTGTTCCAGAAGTACCACCCTCATTAACTGATGCGGAAATGTCATCTTTGAAAAGCTGAGGGCATAATCTGAACGCTTCAGCACTTCATCACCTAATCCTATAGATCCGCCAATCACAAACATAATATGGCTGACTCCTTTAATTCCTAACCGATCAATCTTATCTGCTAACGCTTCAGAAGTAATCTGGTTTCCCTGAATCTCCAACGTGATCACATATGCATCCTCTTTTATATACTTTAAAATTCTGTCTGCCTCTTTCGCACGAATAGACGCCTCCATTACCTTACTGGCATGATCAGGCGTCTTTTCATCTGCAACTTCTATGATCTCCAATTTACAATAACGGCTAAGCCTCTTTGTGTATTCCGCTATTGCATCTTTCAGATATTTTTCTTTAATTTTTCCAACAGTTACTAATGTTATCTTCATAAATCAAATGGTTCCAGTCATTATTTCTTCTTGCATCGCTTAATGTGAATCTCCGGTATCGCAACATTATCATATACGATACTTTCTTCACTCTCACCTTTGTCATCATCGCCTTCTACATCCTTAAGATGCACTTCCGGAACTGCAAGATTCTCACTGTCAACTTTATACTCCGATGCATTCTTTCGCTTGTGTTTCAATCTGAACATACGCTTTCTCCCCTATAAAAAGTTAATGAAAAATGTAACAACAAGACTATTAAGGAAATCCGCAAAAAGACTTCCCACCAACGGGATCAATAGATACGCCTTCACGGAAGGTTCATATTTTTCACATAGCACCTGCATATTGGCCATAGCGTTCGGTGTTGCTCCCATACCAAAACCACAGACACCTGCCGATAGTATTGCTGCATCATAGTCTCGTCCCATAACATTGAATACAACAAATTTAGTATATATAAACATCAACAAGGTCTGTCCTGCAAGCAATATAATCAGTGGCAGGGCAAGCTCTGCGAGCTGCCACAACTTTAATGTGATCATCGCGATTCCGAGGAACAACGAAAGGCTGATACCTCCAATATCATTGATCTCGCCCATGTAAATCGCGAATTCCCCTGAGTACTCTCCGATATTCCGTATAAAAGCCGCTGCTATCATAGCTCCAATATATATCGGAAAGGTCATTCCTGTCAATGATAAAAGATGAGAAATTATAGTTCCGATTCCCATCGCAATGATCAACTGGAATACGGCCGCCGGATACATACTGGTATGACGTTCATGCTTTTTCTCTTCTTCTACCAGTAAGCTGTCATCTTCTGTCACTACCGTTTCCAAAAGATTTTTCTTTTCAATCAGCCGCTTTCCCAAAGGACCTCCCATCATACTTCCGGCGATCAAACCAAACGTCGCTGCCGCTGTACAAAGCGTTGTCGCGCCGGATATTCCAAAATCTTCCAAAACCGGACCAAAAGCCCCTGCAGTTCCATGACCGCCGACCATCGGGATAGATCCCGTACAAAGGCCGACTAACGCATCAATATGTAATACTTTTGCAAGTCCAACTGCCAGAAAATTCTGTGAAAGAATCAAAACGATAACCAATCCCAAAAAGACGATCAACGATTTACCTCCACTTTTTAGCACTTTTAAGTTTGCCTGAAATCCAACTGAAGTAAAGAAGAAAACCATGCATACTTCTTTCAGGATATCATCAAATGAAAATTCTGCAATTCCTGTTACATAACAAACGCATGTAAATATCGCAAATATAATTCCACCGATAACCGGTGCTGGTATACAAAATCTTTCCAGTATATTTATTTTTTTCTTTAAAAAATTTCCTAACATCAGAACAACTACTGCCACAGCAATCGTCTGATACATATCCAATTGAATCTTCATCTATTTTCTACGCTCCGATCCATTCTTTACTCTTCTGACTTTGTCTCCACGTTAATCCCCTTATCTTTGTAATAACTGGCAGCACCCTTATGGAAAGGAATCGTCACTCCCTCTACAGAGCTCTTCTCATCCATAGAAAAATCTACCGGAAGAGTATATTGTAATTTTTCTTTATTTTTAAAAAGTATTGCTGTCAGTTCTTTTACACTGTCTGCCGATAATTTATTACTTGCTAACAATAATGCTTTCACACCTACGGTTTTAACATCTTCATCCTGCCCTTTATAAGTGCCCTTAGGAATTATACATTCCGTGTAAGAATCATAAGAATTTAACAACTTTTCGATTCCATTATCGTCTATGTTTAGTAATCGAATATTACACTGCCTTGCCAGTTCCTCAATTACAGTTGTCTGTGTACCTGCTGTACAAAAGAAAGCATCAATTTTCCCATCTTCCAGATCTTTTGCAGCGTCTGCATAATTCAGATTGACTTTTTCTACCAACTTATCACTCAGTCCATATGCATCAAGAATCTGCGTCGCATTCAACTCTGTACCGGATTCCTCTTCTCCTACACTAATTTTCTTTCCCTGCAGATCATCAATGGATCTGATTCCAGAATCCTCACGCACTACAATCTGACATGCTTCTATATACAGTCCGGCTACAGCGCCATAACCCTGATATTTATCTTTATCTTTGAAATTTTCAACAGCGTAATATGCATTATTTGCCATATCGTTTTGTACAACCGCCAGTTGGATATAACCTTCGGACAACAGTCGTATATTTGCCTTTGAACCGGCAGTTGTCTTTACTTCTATTACCGGATTTTCTTCTCCTTCCGAAGCAATATCCGCAAATGTATCACAAAACACCCGATATGTACCGCCCAAACCGGCCGCTCCCATTTTTATCTTATCGTTCTTCGCACTACAACCAGTCAGCATAACAAGTAATGCGCATAAAAATAATAATTCCTTTTTCACTGGTCCACCTCATTTCAAATAATGAATAAATCATACCGCAATCTTGCAAAAAAGTCAAACAGCCACACTAAAACAATTAGTGTAGCTGTCCCAAACCTTTCCCTTCAACTTTTAAATTATTCATCCCATAACACATCGTCAACAGTAAATGATTTTATTCCACGCTCTAACAACAGTCCAACCGTTTCTTTGCTTTGTACAGAATAAACATTAATATTAATTCCTGCATCCAGATATTCTTGTTTAACACCGGAAATTAAATTTTTACTATTTACAGAAATTCCAACATTATAATTTTTCAACCAATCTATATCTGTCGCCTCGACATTTTCAATTCCATAGGTCAGCTCCATATTTTGATTCTTTCCACGCAACAACTGCAAATATAAATTGTTAAAGGAAGTCATTATTGTCTTATCCTGCAATTTCTTATCTTCCAAAACTTGGTATAACCTTTCGATACTCTCAAAAGAATTCAAATTCTTTGTATCTAATTGTGGAATACATCCATATTCTGCACAAATATCTAAAAACTCTTCTAAGCGTGGAATTCGCAATTCTTGATAACTATATGCCCCCACATTATTTCCTTTGATAATATGAAATCTCTGATAATCACTAAGCTCAGCATATGTCAAATCCGAAATAGCAACATTCACACCACAAATAGAAGACAAATTGCTATCATGAGATATTACAAATACTCCATCTTTCGTTTCATTAATATCCGTTTCAATAGAATCAAATCCTGCCTGTCCCGCTAATCTGAAAGCCGGAATCGAATTTTCCGGAGCTTTACTTATCAATCCTTTATGTGCAGTAAAAAATGCATCCGTTTTTGCAATCGTTCCATGAGACACTTTTAGTTCCAAATTCTTTGTTCCTTGTTTTCCATCTGAATCCGTTGCCGTCATCATAATGGTATATTGTCCCGAAATACTCGGAGTCCATGAAATACTTTCAGTTGCCGCAACAGTCCCAATTGTCCCGGTTTCACCTGTTGTTTTATTTCTCCAAGAGTATGTACATTGAATTCCCTTTGTATTACCCTGAAATACACTTGAAAAATCTATAGCACTGTTAATATATGTCCCACTTCCATTAGAAGATGATTTTATCTGTGAAATCATCCAGTCTGTATTTGTCGATATATTTCCCTGCTCATTTTTATTCATAAATGCAGTAGTATCCGTAAACGTTCTCGCATTTTTAGGCAAAACCATGACCTGAATACCTTCCATCCTGAAAGAATATCCCGCACTTCCCGCAGGTTCACCATTTTTTGCCCATCCCAGCCAGCCAAAACGCTGTGTATGAACCCGGTAGTAGACATCGCATTTCTTAGCTATCTCTCCCGTCAATCTGATTTTGATGGCCTCCAAACGTTTAGATTGGCCCTGCGTTCCGGAATTTTCTCCATTCTTTTTCCAATCAGATTCCCATCCATAGGTCTGCACATGTGTCTGGTATTCAATATTTCCCTGATACATTGAATTTTTTAATCTGATATTAATACTTTCCAAACGTTTAGATTTGCCTACAACACCCGCTTCATTTCCATTCATCACTGGTGTCATCCATCCATAAGTCTGCATATGCGTCTGATAACTTACACCCGTATCTCCACTCAAGTAAGAATATCCTGTATCACCAGGTGCCGCATGCCCTTTGTCTACCAACATAATCTGAATAGCTTCTAATCGTTTAGAATACCCTGCCGTTCCAGCTTTTTCACCATTTTTTGTCCAACCGAGCCAACCAAAGGTCTGACTGTGCACCCGGTAATAAACATCATATTTTTGTGCCAATTCTCCTGTTAATCTAATCTGAACAGCCTCCAAGCGCTTCGCCTGTCCCTGCGTTCCAGATAACTGACCATTTTTTGCCCATTTCGTTTCCCAGCCATACGTCTGAACATGACTACGATACTCTATGTCTCCAGAATAATTACGAATATTAGATACTTTAATTTTTAAGCCTTCCAAACGGAGACTGGATCCCGTTGTTCCAGCTGATTCTCCATTAAATTTATTATCAATCCAACCCTTCTTCTGAACATGCACTGTATAGCTTACCATTGCAGATTCATTTGACTGCACAACAATATCGTCTTGTGCTGCATGAACCTGACAATTTAACAATGTAACAGATAGACATAGACTAACTAAAATTCCTATCCAACTTTCCCATTTTCTTTTCATAATCAAGCTCCTTTACTATGACCGCAGCTTCTTAACCGCTTCATAAATATTAGACATCCTAAAACTGCAAAATAAATAGCTGCTCCAATTGGTATCAAAATTACTAGTTGTAGCAAATAACTATTTATCATTTTCATTCCCTGTGCTATCACTATCCACATTACTCCAGCTGCTATAATATATTTTGGGATACCATTTACTACTAATTTTAAATCAATTATTTTTCTGGTTGTACATATAAAATAGATAAATACAACTCCCTCCGAAATTACTGTTGCAACTGCAGCTCCCTCTTCTTGAAATAGAGGTATCAAAAATGCGTTCAAAATCAAGTTCGAAACAGCTCCTGCTGTTGTACCTATAAACGCTTTTTTTTCATTTCCAGTTGGAATCAACACTTGATTATAAAAAATATTATCAAGAGCTGAAAACACCAATCGAATTGATAATATTTTACTGGTGAAAACTGCTGGCAAAAATTCGGCTCCGCTAAAAGCTTCTATAATTGGGCTGGCCAATACCGATAACCCGGCCGTACATGCTACAGATAGTAACAAATTCACTTCTGTTCCTTGTCTAAATAATTTTTCATATTCTTCCCGTTGTCCTTTTGCCAAATAACTAACAAGTCTTGGTAAAAAGACTGCTCCAATAGAAGTAATCACATTCTTAGCTACCACATTTACTTTTACTGCTGCAGAATACAATCCTACCTGGTAATCTCCCGAAAAATATTCTAACATTACCACATCCATATTCATATAAATGGATACAGCAAGCGTTGCTCCAAAAATCACAAAGATAGGTTTTAAATGCTTTACCAACTCAAGATTATATCTAAATCGAAAGTCTACATACTTTCTAGACTGATATATATTAAAAAAACAATAACCTTTCGAGGAAAAAACTGTAATCAATGTATATATTAATATATCACTTTCTTTTTTAACAAAGGCAAACATTAATATCAGCGAAATCGCCTGAATCAAAATAGTACGTATACTAATATATACATATTCCTCCACTGCTTGAAATAGCCAATCAATGCATAATGTATTACCAATGATCATCAAGCTGTATAATAACATAATCTCTCGTTTTCCTTGGAAGGCACCTACAAGGAAGAAAATCAACAACACCAAATATGACAATATTGTAGTAATCATATTAATTGTAAAAATTTCCAGAACAAATTGAGAAAATTTTTCTTTATTATTTCTTAATTTTGCACCCTCTCTGATGGAGTAAGTATTAATTCCCAACGAAGAAAATAATACAAAATAAGAAATAACAGAAACACAATACTGATATTTTCCTAGCCCTTCCACCCCCAACACTCTCGATATATACGGAAATGAAATCAATGGAAATATCACTACCATTATACTTTTTATCATATTGAATATAAAATTAACCGTGATTGTTTTTTGTTTCATTTTATAACTCTATTTCTTAATATTAATTATAATTCTTTTATTAGTTCAAAGGTCTTTTCACAATGATCATGACCAAAATTAGGAAAAAATTCTTGTACACGTTCAAGATACTTTTTATTTATTTCAAAGTTTCTTTCATACGAATTGATAATTTCTTCAATCACCTGATCTCGGGTATATACAACTGGTCCAAAACCATTAGATTCATAAGTAAAATATTCACTTTCAGCATATTGCTTTTCAGAAAATTCTGTTGCATCAAACTGAAAATATACCATAGGTTTTTTCATATATACATAATCACACGATACTGATGAATAGTCCGTCACTAAAAACACTGCTTGTTTTAGTAAATCCTGAACAAAATATTCCTCTTTTTCTGCAATCAAAACTCTTTCAGAAGTTGAAGAAAAACTGCCTGCATATCCCTGTGCATAACCATGAAGATAAAATACAAGTTGTAAGTCATGCATTTCTAAGAACTTCAATAACCGTGGATCATTAAGTAATGCCTGATATTCTTCATAATATGATGATTTCCAATATTTTCTTTTTATTTCCCGAATCACCTCTGTATCAGTCTCATGTCGATAGTCTAACCATCGTCTCCATGTTGGCATAATCAAAATAGTTTTTCCATCGTTTTCCTTTTCCCACAAATTATCATGTCTACAAAAGCCAATTGCTCTTACATTTTTTTCTGTCTGAAAATTTAAATTGAGCAAAATCTCCTTTTCCAACTCTGACATTGCGATCAATAAATCATAACGTGTTTTTTTCCCGTCAACAATATTTGAATGTCCTCTTGCAAAGCCATGGTTCAAAAAAATATATTTAAATTTTGTGATTTTCATTTCAAACAAACCTGCACAGATTCTTTCTTCCGGGAACCCATGATATCTGGTTGTTCCTATATATTTGGATGCCGCCCAAAACAAAAAGCAGTGTTTAAATCCACCAAACTCTACTGTATTCCCTAATTTTTCTACCTTGAAATAATCAGATGATTGGCTCTGGATCGGATAATAAACTTCCTGATTAGGTTTTTTTTCTCTAATATATTTAAACAACCAATAACCATTATCTCTTGCATTTTCAGAAAGTTCTGTAACAACCCACACATCTTTATGAAAAATCTTGTATATTCGAGCCGGCAAAAAAGTCACACCTAATTTTAGCATTACACAAAAATCTCTTGGCCTGATTTGACTCATTTTATATATTAATTGCTTCATCTATATTCCTCCAATATATCTAAAGAAATATTATACAATATTTTCATACTTTCTTCAAGTAATAACGAGGCCATCATAGAATTGTGATGGCCTCGTTATTACTTATTATTCTATTATCTTCCGTTAAACAAATCATCTATACCCTTCGCTGCCGCTTTTCCAGCTCCCATTGCCAGGATAACTGTAGCCGCACCAGTTACTGCGTCTCCTCCGGCAAATACCGGCACTCTTGATGTCTGTCCATTCTCCTCTTTAACAAGGATACATTTCTTTGCATTCGTCTCCAAACCTTTCGTTGTCGATGCGATCAATGGATTTGGCGATGTTCCTAATGACATGATAACTGTATCCAGTTCCATCTCATACTCAGATCCCGGAATCTCTTTTGGTCTTCTTCTTCCAGAAGCATCCGGCTCTCCAAGTTCCATACGAACCAGTTTCATACCTTTTACCCAACCGTTCTCATCTACCAGAATCTCTGTCGGTGTTGTGAGAAGATCAAAGATTACACCTTCTTCTTTTGCATGATGTACTTCTTCTACACGGGCAGGTAATTCTTCTTCCCCACGTCGATATACAATATGTACTTCTGATCCGCCAAGTCTTAATGCAGTTCTGGCAACATCCATCGCTACATTACCACCGCCGATGACTGCCACCTTATCTCCTGCAATAATCGGAGTCTCATAACTTGCATCAAATGCTTTCATAAGATTACTTCTTGTCAGGTATTCATTGGCTGAGAAAACTCCGTTTGCCATTTCCCCAGGAATACCCATAAATGTTGGAAGACCTGCTCCAGAGCCAATATAAACAGCTTCAAATCCTTCTTCATCCAACAACTGATCTACGGTTACCGAACGGCCGATAACAACATTTGTCTCAAATTCTACCCCAAGATCTTTCAACTTTTCAATTTCACGCATTACGACTTTTTTCTTTGGAAGTCTAAACTCCGGAATACCATATACAAGCACTCCACCTAACTCCTGAAGTGTCTCGAAGACGGTTACTTCATAACCAAGTTTTGCGAGATCTCCTGCACAGGTAAGTCCTGACGGGCCTGAACCGATAACTGCAACTCTGTGCCCGTTTGTCTTTTCCGGTTTCTCTGGCTTTATATCATGATCCAACGCATAATCTGCTACGAATCGCTCCAGTTTTCCAATAGAAACTGCATCACCTTTTATTCCTAATACACATTTACTCTCACACTGTGATTCCTGTGGGCAGACACGACCACATACAGCCGGGAGAGATGATGCTTCGCTAATAGTCTGATAAGCACCTTCTACATCACCGTCTTTCAAATGCTGAATAAATCCAGGGATATTAACAGCTACCGGACAGCCTTTTCTACACTGAGGATTCTTACAATTCAAGCAACGACTTGCTTCTGCGACTGCCTCTTCTTTATTATATCCATAGCATACTTCTTCGAAGTTTCTGGCTCTAACTTTTGGATCCTGTTCCCTAACAGGCACTCTCTCTGCTTTTATCATTATTCGTCACCTCCACAATGACCACATCCACCGTGATGTGTGTCACCTTCTATTGCCTTTAATTTTGCACGGCCTTCTTTTGTCTTATACATCTGCTGTCTCTTCATCGCACTGTCAAAGTCAACAAGATGTCCGTCAAATTCCGGTCCGTCAATACATGCAAATTTGATTTCGTCCCCAACAATCAAACGGCATGCCCCACACATACCTGTTCCATCTACCATAATTGGATTCATGCTGACAGTTGTAGGAATTCCAAGTTCTTTTGTCAGCTTGCACACAAACTTCATCATGATCACCGGTCCAATAGCAACACATTCATCATAATGCTTTCCCTCTTCTTTGACCAGTTTCTCAATCTTAGTTGTAACCATACCAGCATGTCCATAAGAGCCATCATCTGTACATGGATAATAATTTGCTGCAACTGCACGCATCTCATCTTCCAAAATCACAAGATCTTTATTCTTAGCACCCACGATAACATCAACGTCTACACCATGTTCTTTCATCCATTTTACCTGCGGATATACAGGTGCAGTTCCAACTCCGCCTGCCACGAATAAGAACTTTTTCTTTTTCAGTTCTTCAACATCCTGTTCTACAAATTCAGATGGATTTCCAAGTGGTCCCATAAAATCTCTAAAATAATCGCCTTCTTTTAATTCGGCCATTTTATGTGTGGAAGCTCCTACTAACTGAAATACAATTGTAATGGTCTGAGCCTCTCTGTCATAGTCACAAATCGTTAACGGAATACGCTCACTCTTCTCATCTACACTTACAATTACAAATTGTCCCGGAAGGCAGTGTTTCGCTACTCTTGGGGCTTCTACCTCCATAAGACATATGATATCTGCCAGTTTTCTGACCTTAACTATCTTATACATAAATGTCCTCCTCTTGCTTTGTCTATATAAATCATATGCTAAGAAATGACAAATTTCAAGTAATTGAAAACTAATTAAAAAAATACTCTGTTTGTCTGTCATTTAACAGAAAAAGCGGTTGAAGACCGCGTTTTTTGTCAGTTTTCAACCACTTTTTAATTTGATTTTATTTTGTTTTGTTAATATTCAGACGAAGCATCCGAACTATTCGTGCTATAATTATCCGTATTACCGTAAGAAGAATCGGTTGAACCGTTGCTTGATGTTCCATCAGATTCCAAAGTATAATTTCTCGTCGTAATACCGCTCGTCTTTCCTTTCTTATTTACCAGAATTGCTTTAAAGATAGTCTCGCCTTCTGGCATATCAATCGGCTCTGTATACATATAGGACGCTGTTGTCGGATTTGTTGCATCCATCGTATAATAAGCTTCATATCCATCCGGAACCTTGATCTGTATCTTCGTAGCCGTTGTATACTGTCCCGTCGACGGTGATACAGCCGGCGCGTCTTCCACCGGAAGTTCTACTTTATACTTCTTTGTTGCCACCATGCTAGGAATTCCATCCGCATTTACAGCAATTGCTTTCACGGTAGTTTTCCCTTCGCTCAACTGAATCGGTTTACTATACTTTTTACTCTTAACCGTTGGGTCTTTTCCATCTGTAGTATAATAAATCGTAGTTCCTTTTTCAGCCGACAATGATACTTCCTGTACATCATCAAAAGTTTCCTCATCATCCAAACTAAACTCTGGAACCTTTACTACATATTGTGATAATGCTGCAACTACATCATCATTCGCTCCATCTAAGAGAAGCGGAATTTCTGCTTGTTGCTCACTATCGATATAAAACTTAATACAGGCTTCATAGATATCCGAATTATCTGGTTGTGCCTCAATGACATCCGTAAATACTTTTTCCGCCGAATCCGAATCACCTTTATTCATGTAGACCTGTGCCAGACCAGAATACGCCTGTGCTTTCTTCTGATTCTTACTGATGGCTCTGTTAAAGTAAGATGTTGCATTATCATATTCACTTTTGCTAATTGCCTTATATCCCTTTTTCGTTAACCCTGAATAAGAGTTTTGATATAACAAGATACTTCCACCAATGATCACAACAACAAACAAAACCATAATCATGATCAAACGTCTTCTCTTTCTGCGCTTTATCTCCCGACGTTTCTCTGCCCTTCGACGTCTGCGCTCACGTTCTTCCGGTGTCATGGATCGGTTTTGACCATTCGCATTTGTATTTCGTCTATTTCCCTGATTCACTCTTCCAGAATCAGTTCTCGCATAACCATTTCTATTACTCTGGTTTCTTTCAGACCGATTTCTTTGTACATTATTTTCGCGATTTCTTTCCGGATAAGACTCTACATAATTCATGTATTCATCGTATCCTTCATCCTCCTCACTGATCGCACCTCTGATATGTGCAGTCAACATATCATCCAAAGGGTTATAATCAGGCACTATACGCACTTCATTTCCACATCTGCTGCAGCGTAATGCACTATCAGGTATTGCAGCACCGCAATATCTACATTTCATTCTATGAAACCTCCCGTTTCACCATTATCTTTTAAAATAATCCTGTTATTTTTCCATCTTCTGTAACATCAATGCCGTTCGCAGCCGGTACTTTTGGAAGACCTGGCATAGTCATGACTGCTCCTGTAAGAGCAACAACAAATCCAGCTCCTGCATTTACATACACTTCACGGATATGAATATCAAATCCAGTTGGGCGGCCAAGTTTCTTATCATCATCTGACAAGGAATACTGATTTTTCGCCATGCACACCGGGAGATTTCCATAGCCCATCGCCTCAATCTTAGCCAACTGCTTTGCAGCTGCAGGCTCATATACAACTCCATCAGCACCATAAATCTCTGTAGAGATTTTTTCAATCTTTTCTTTCAAAGACAGCTCATCTTCATATAATGGATGAAAATGACTTTCTTTATTCTCAAGAGTAGTCAATACTTTCTCTGCCAGTGCGATTCCGCCTTCTCCACCTTTTTCCCATACTTCTGAGAGTGCGAATTCACATCCTCGCTCCTCACAGAACTTACGGATATACTCATTCTCAGCATCTGTATCTGATACAAAAGAATTCAAAGTAACGATTACCGGCACTCCATATTTCTGAATATTCTCAATATGTTTCTCTAAGTTAACAATACCTTTTGCAAGTGCTTCCAGATTTTCTTCTCCAAGATCTGCTTTGGCAACCCCACCATTATACTTTAAAGCGCGCACAGTTGCAACTAAAACTACGGCATCTGGTTTTAATCCTGCTTTCCTACATTTAATATCCATAAATTTCTCTGCACCAAGATCTGCACCAAAACCAGCCTCCGTAATAGCAATATCGCCCAGTTTCAATGCCATCTTTGTAGCCTGAACACTATTACATCCATGTGCGATATTAGCGAACGGTCCACCGTGTACTAATGCCGGTGTATGTTCCAAAGTCTGAATCAGATTTGGTTTAATTGCATCTTTTAAAAGAGCAGTCATCGCACCTGTCGCCTTAAGATCATCCGCTGTTACAGGTTCTCCACCAAATGTATATGCAACGATAATCTTTCCAAGACGTTCCTTTAAGTCTTTAATATCATTTGCCAGACATAAGATTGCCATAATTTCAGATGCAACCGTAATTACAAAATGATCCTCTCTTACCATTCCATCTACTTTACGGCCAAGTCCTACCACAATATTACGAAGACTTCTGTCATTCATATCCATACAACGTTTCCATACAACCTGACGTGGATCAATCTGAAGTGTATTTCCCTGCTGAATATGATTGTCCAACATTGCTGCCAGAAGGTTATTTGCGGATGTAATTGCATGAAAATCTCCGGTAAAATGAAGGTTCAAATCCTCCATCGGAACAACCTGTGCATATCCACCGCCTGCTGCACCTCCTTTGATACCAAAACACGGTCCAAGAGATGGCTCGCGAAGTGCAATAACAGCTTTTTTGTTCATCTTTGCAAGTGCCTGTCCAAGTCCGATAGTGGTTGTTGTCTTTCCTTCTCCGGCCGGTGTAGGGTTAATTGCAGTTACCAGTACCAGCTTACCATCATCTCTGTCTTTAATCTTATCCCACAGATCATTTGTAAGCTTTGCTTTATATTTGCCATACAGCTCCAAGTCGTCCTCCTCGATACCAATCGTAGCAGCGACTTCTCTGATGTGTTTCATTTCTGCTTCCTGTGCAATCTGAATATCTGTTTTCATAATCCCAAACCCTTTCTTCCTTATTCTGCATTAAATTGTTCCTAGGCATTATCGGATATATACTGATCAAATTCAGCGGCCGTCATAAGTACCTTTCTTGGTTTTGTTCCCTCTTCCGGTCCTACAACCCCTGCTTCAAAAAGTTGATCCATAATCCTTGCGGCGCGATTGAAACCAATCTTAAATGTGCGCTGTAGCATTCCAATAGATGCCCTGTCTTTATCTATAATGAGGCGACCTGCATCTGTAAAATACACGTCACGATCATCCCCTTCCGAAGCCATCACAGAAGTTCCACCACCTACCTGAGCAGTATTCATATGATTCACGACTTCTTCATCATAAGTAACATCCTCATTACTCTTCTTCAGGAAATCAACCACATCCTGAATCTCCTGATCACTGACAAATGACCCCTGTACTCTGGCCGGTTTCTGATATCCAGATGGATAGAACAGCATATCACCTTTTCCAAGCAATTTTTCTGCCCCATTCATATCTATAATGGTTCTGGAATCTACGCCGGATGATACTGAAAATGCAATTCTGGATGGCATATTTGCTTTGATCAGTCCAGTAATAACATTTACCGAAGGTCTCTGTGTGGCAAGTACCAGATGGATACCAGCTGCTCTTGCAAGTTGTGCCAGACGACAGATTGCTTCCTCCACATCCCCCGGTGCAACCATCATAAGATCCGCAAGCTCATCTACTATGATCACGATCTGCGGCATAGGTTTTAATTCTTCTCCGTCTTTTGCCGGCAGCTGTCTTACCTTCTCATTATAACCTTTCATATCACGGACACCATATTCCGCAAATGCCTGATACCTTCTGGTCATCTCCGCAACCGCCCAGTTTAATGCACCCGCGGCCTTTTTCGGATCTGTTACTACCGGAATCATCAGATGTGGGATTCCATTATATACGCTTAACTCTACAACCTTCGGATCGATCATGATAAGTTTTACTTCCTCCGGTTTTGCCTTATACAAAATACTCATGATCAACGTATTGATACATACAGACTTACCAGAACCTGTCGCTCCTGCTATCAGAACATGAGGCATCTTCGCAATATCTGTAACAACAACTTTTCCTCCGATATCCTTACCTACCGCAAAGGAAATCTTAGATGTACTATTCTGAAATTCTGAGGATTCTAAAAGATCTCTGAGCATGACCGAAGAATTTTCTTTATTCGGTACTTCAATACCGACCGCGGCCTTTCCTGGAATCGGCGCCTCGATACGGATATCCGCAGCCGCCAGATTCAGTTTGATATCATCAGCCAGTCCAACAATCTTACTTACCTTTACCCCCATCTCCGGCTGAAGCTCATAACGTGTAACTGACGGACCACAACTTACATTTGTCACAGTTACATTCACCCCAAAAGTTTCCAACGTCTTTTGAAGCTTCATCGCAGTTTCACGTAAGCTCTTATCAGACTCGCCACCACCGCGTTTTCCCTTTTTCAAAAGAGACAATGGTGGATACTTATATTTTTTCTGTGTAGCCTTTTCATGTGCCAAAACAGCGGCTTCCATCTCAGCCATCTCGCCGGCCGCCTGTGTGGCATCAAGTCTCGGTGCTTTCCTTGGACTATGTGCACCTGAAGCTCTATCTATATCTTCTGCTTTTTCATTCATTGCCTCGGATTTTACTTCAGCTTCCGACATTCCATCAGAAACTTCTGGCTCCTCAGCACGATGAATAACAAATTCAGGCTCTTTTTTAATCTTTTCTGCAGGTCTGTCTTTTTCGTCCAGTTCTACTTCAGCCTTTAATTCTTTTATTTTTGGTTTCTTTATATCAGATATCTTCTTCAATGTCGTATCAAAAGACACTCCGTCCACAATGTTATCTCTG
>ERZ773103.2133-NODE-2133-length-19041-cov-2.970241_pt1 | contig 19041 bp, 20 predicted proteins | sample MGYA00511118_ERZ773103 | MGnify/ENA primary metagenome ERZ773103 (study PRJEB29015, sample SAMEA2737821) | human gut metagenome | biome: human gut; feature: human-associated habitat; material: faeces | place: China | collected 2012 ... | reverse complement strand
TTGGAGTCTGAGCACCCGGGACGACTACGAGCCTGAGCTGCCCGACAGTGTTGGAACCAGCCTCACAGGTGGGTCTGGAATCCACTCCTATGTGACCTATTATCTGGTGGACTCCAACGCCAAAACCTTCTCTCTGGCCAAGCAGTTTCCCGTCACCTATTCCAGCATCGTTTCAAACGCCCAGTCCTTTGACGGCAATTATGTGGTCAACAGCGGTGTGGCCCATGAATTCGGCGAGTATGACAGCGAAGGCAACCTGATCCGCGCCTTCTCCTACGACTGTATGATGAATGGCTACCGTGTCATGAAGGGTGACTTCGAGGGCTTTTGGTTCCGGGAGGCGTCATAAACAGGCAACAGACAAGGGAGCGCCGCAGATTATTCTGCGGCGCTCCCCGTTTTTTGCTCATCCATCATCTGGTGCAGGCAGGCCAGCGCGTCGGACAGGCCGCCGATTTCGTCAATCAGTCCCAGGCGCACCGCCTCCTCCCCGTAGATCACGCTGCCAACATCCGCGGCCAGCTCCCCGGTTTGGAGCATCAGCCGGGTGAAGTCCTCCCGTTTTACACGGCTGTTCCGGGTGACAAACTGAATAATCCGCTCCTGGATGCGCGCAAAGTAGTTGAAGGTCTGGGATACCGCGATCACCAGGCCGTTCAGCCGCACCGGGTGGATGGTCATGGCCGCCGACGGGGCGATAAAGGACCTCTTGGCCGACACCGCCAGAGGCACGCCGATGGAGTGCCCGCCCCCCAGCACCAGGGAGACGGTGGGCTTGGACATGGAGGCGATCAGCTCGGCGATACCCAGGCCCGCCTCGATGTCGCCCCCCACGGTGTTGATGAGGATCAGCAGGCCGTCAATGTCGCCGCTCTCCTCAATGGCCGCCAGCTGCGGGATCACATGCTCATACTTGGTGGTCTTTGTATTTTCCGGGAGCACCTGATGGCCCTCAATCTGGCCGATGATGGTCAGGCAGTGAATGTTGCCCTCAGGGCTTTTCAGTTCACTGCTGCCAAACTCAATGGTCTGCTCTCTTTGCTGTTCGATCAGCTCTGCTGCTTCATTGGACATGGAGAGATCCTCCGTCTTTCTTTTCAGGCAATACCGCATAAATCGGCTGTCGTCCGCCAAAACATTGATGCGGCGCTGCCTTAGTATGTCCATTTTATCGGAGCTCTATTCCGGCAGCAGGGGGCGCCCCTCCGAGTCCAGACGCAGTTCCAGATAGACCCTTTCCTTCTCCCGTACCAGCCGATAAAAGCAAAAAACCTCCATGGCAGGGAGCTCCATCCCCATCTTCCATGGAAACCGCAGGCAGTTCCCCTTCCGCTGCCCCGGAGGATAGGTGACGCCGCCCATACACCCGCCGGGAAAAGGCCTCCATGCATCCTGCTCATAGACAACACGCCCGGACAGCAGCCTTCCCTTCGGAAGCCGTGATGTGGGCAGTGTTGCCCGCACCCGCAGGCTGTCCCCCTCCGGTACCGGCACCCCCAGGGATATCTCCCCCTCCGGGTATACCCCATAGACCCGGCATAGCCCCTGCGCCTTCAGCCGTCCGCTAAATCTGGTATAAAGCCCCTGCGTGGTATCCTGAAGCATCCCACATTGGGTTCCCTCCTGATAAATAGGCACTGACACAGCATCACCTCCGCATAGAAGTCTATGCAGAGGTGACCGTCATTTTTCCTGTTATCCGTGGAGACCAAAGCTCACCGCAATGGCATCGTCCACTTTATTCATCATATCCTCGTCCAGATGCCCCATATGCTCCCGCAGGCGCTTTTTATCTATGGTGCGCACCTGCTCCAGCAAAACCACCGAATTTTTGGTGAGTCCAACCGTGGGGCCCACCAGCTCGATGTGGGTCGGAAGACGCGCTTTATTCATCTGTGATGTAATGGCTGCTGCGATCACGGTGGGGCTGTGCCGGTTTCCCATATTATTCTGCACGATCAGCACCGGCCTGCAGCCGCCCTGCTCACTGCCCACCACGGGGCTCAGGTCTGCATAGAAGATATCTCCTCGTTTTACACTGCTGTCCATGGAAGTTCACTCCGTCAATTCTGAAATTCACAGCATTCGCTGTACGACCTTATTGTTGACAGGTAGGCTTCCATTTATACATCACTTGGGACATCAGCCGGGCGTCATATTGAACATCTGCATTGTTCCCACAAAAAACCGCCCCTGTCCAATCACGGACAGAGACAGTTCTGTGTCACTTCTGTTTATCTCTTACCAGCTCAATGGCCTCCTTGCCGGTCATATGGGTGATCTCCATCTCCAGCACCACCAGCGGCTCCCATTCCCGGCGGATCGCCTGCTCCAGACCTTCCTGCGTGTCCCCGGGATAGTATTTTCTGCCCAGCGCCTCCATGGCACTCCACTTTTCCGCATCTTCCGCCAAAATCCGAACGCTTCCAAAGGCCATTACACTGCGGAAGTAGCTGGTGTACTCCTCCGGCACCACATGGTCAAGATCAATGACCGTAAAGGATGCCTTGCCGTTTTTCTCAATGCAGCTGAGCTTTGTGCCCTTTTTCGCACAGTGAAAATACAGCTTCCCATTCCGGTAGACGTAGCTCAGCGGCACACCATAGGGATATCCCTCCGGCCCATAGACGCTGAGCACACCGGAGGTTCCCCGCAGCAGAATCTGCTCGGTCTCCTCCTGCCCCAGCTGCTGCTTTTTTCTTCTCATATCAGGAAACATCCATATCACCTCAATAAAAATAAAGGCGCCCTGCCACTGCTCCTTCTAAGGCCTAATGGAGCAGGTGCATGACGCAAACCCGGCGGCTTTCTCATTCAGCTTGTATTGCATAAAAAAACATCACCGCAAGCTGCTGCCTGCGGTGATGTGGTCCGAGTGCCGAGATTCGAACTCGGGGCCTCTTGAACCCCATTCAAGCGCGATACCAAACTTCGCCACACCCGGATTTTGTTCCGCTCTCCTGAGCGCTCCAATATAATACTACAGGAATCCGGGATTGTCAAGCACAATTTTTAAGTTTTTCGCGTTTTTCTTTTCTTTTTATATTCCGTCCAACTCAGCGGAATATTCTCCCCTCTTCGTCATAGACCTCCATGCGCTTTGCCCACCAGAAATCCGGCATGCATTCCGGGAGATATCTGCCAATGGCATTGATCAGCAGCTGCGGGTTCAGCGCCGGATTCTGGGCACAGATGATCCCCTGAAGCTCCAGCTCCTGCGGGGAGATCCGGCTGACTCCCATGGTGGAGATCATGGGCTTGATATCCGTCTCCACCATGCCCTTCTTGCTTTTCTTTTCCACCGGAAGCGTATCCCGGCGGAACAGTAGACTGAGCGAATCCTTTATCTCGTCCCCTGCTCCACCGTCATATTCCAGCCGGACGTTGCACTGGAGATACCGGAGCTCCTTGATCTTTCTGGGGCTATCATAGGCCGAAAGCACCCGGATCCCCGCAGGGAAATAGGGATTTAATCGCTCCGGCAGAGACTCCAGCGGCATATCCTCCTCTTCCAGCGTAAAATCCAGAATCTCACACTGGCTGCTGGTTCCTACACTCAGGGGCATGGCGATGGAGACATAGGCATGGGGATTCATGCCCTGCGTAAACTTTACATGGAGACCGGCCCGGAGAAATACTCTCGGAAACATAGCCATGGTATCCAGATGGGAAATGTAAATGGCCTTCCCGGTCTTTTCAAACAGAAGCCTATTCATCGCAGACGCCTCCCTGATAGAGTAGATTGGCACCACAGCCGGTACACTGCTTCCGGCAGTCCGGCGTGATCTCCGAACGGTAGGCCGCCTGACGTTCCTTCCAGAAGAACTTCTTTGGTATTCCGATGGAGACCGTCTCCCATGGGAAAATTTCATCCTCACTGCGTTCCCGCTGAGCATACCATGCAGGATCGATGCCGCAGTCCGCAAAGGCCTGCATCCACTTATCCAGCGCAAAGTAGTCCGTCCAGCCGTCCATTTTGCAGCCCAGCTCATGGGCCCGCAGCAGCACCTGACACAGCTTCCGGTCTCCCCGGCTCAGCGCCGCTTCCAGCATACTCAGCTCAGACTCATGATAGTGATACTGGAAATACCGCCCCTTGAGCCGGTTTTTCAGCAGGGCACACCGACGAAGGTAGTCCTCCGGGGTGATCTGCGCCTCCCACTGGAAGGGCGTCCCGTTTTTCGGCACGAAAAACGAGGTGGAAATGGTAATGGTCACCGGCCGTTTTGGATTGGGGGTATTCTCCTGCCAGACCTTCAGTACCTTGTGGGCAAGGTCTGCGATGCCAAGCACATCCTCGTCCGTCTCCGTGGGCAGGCCCAGCATAAAGTAGAGCTTTACCTTATTCCAGCCCCCTGCAAAGGCCGTGGCACAGGAGGTCAGGATATCCTCCTCTGTGACATTTTTATTGATGGCATCTCGGAGCCGCTGTGTCCCTGCCTCCGGTGCAAAGGTCAGGCCGCTTTTCCGCACCTGCTGCACCTTCTGCATGAGCTCTACAGAGAAATTATCCGCCCGCAGAGACGGAAGGCTCAGACTGATGCCTCTGGGGTTGCAGTAGTCCAGCATTTTATCCGCAAACTCTCCAAGCTTTTTATAGTCTGAGGTAGAGAGGCTGGAAAGGGTCATTTCACTATAGCCGGCATTCTCAAGGGATTTTACCCCCAGCTCATAGAGACGTTCCGGGCTTTTGGGCCGCACAGGACGATAGCAGAACCCTGCCTGACAGAAGCGGCAGCCACGGATGCAGCCACGAAACAGCTCCAGCACCGTCCGGTCATGGATGATCTGGGTAGAAGGCACAATGGGGTTCACGGGATAATATGCCTTGTCCATGTCCTGAACAATGCGTTTGGTCACGGTTTTGGGTGCGCCCTCCAGCGGAATGATCTCCCGGATGGTGCCGTCTTCACGATAGGTATGCCGATAAAGGGATGGTACATAGACCCCGGGGATTTTGGAAACCTCCAGCAGAAAGCTGTGGCGATCAAGGCCCCGGCGCTTGGCGCTGCGGTAGCACTCCAGCACCTCCAGATTAACGTCCTCCCCTTCGCCCTCCACACAGAAGTCCAGAAAGTCCGCCATGGGCTCGGCGTTATAGACACTGGTGCCTCCGGCAAAAACCATATGCCGGAGGCTGTCTCCCCGATCACTGGCCTTTAGCGGGATATGTCCAAGCTCCAGCATGTTCAGTACGTTGGAATAGGCCATTTCATAGCCGATGGAGAAGGCAATCATATCAAAATCCTCCATAGGATCCTGACTTTCCAGCGCCCACAGGGGAAGATGATGCTTTCGCATCTCCTCCTCCATATCCCCCCAGGGCGCAAATACCCGCTCACACCAGACCCCTTCCACCTGATTCATAAGGCCATAGAGGATCCGCATGCCCACATTGGACATGCCAATCTCATAGGTATCCGGGAAGCAGAAGGCAAGACGGATCTCCATTTGAGATTTATCCTTGATGATTTCGTTGTATTCACCGCCGGTATAGCGAGCCGGTTTCTGCACACGGGGCAGAATGCGGTTGATCAAATCTGTCATGGCCTCTCCTTACTTATAACGGAACTCTGCAACCACCTGACCGCCGGAATTCCATACCCGGCCATCGCCGGAGGCCAGCAGTTCTCCGTAAAAGTCCTCCGCCACCTCAATGGCGGCATCGTCTGCCGGGGTCTTTCCGGTCATGGTCTCATGGTCAAATACAAAAATGCGCATCCGCTCCATCATCTTTTTTACGGGATAGCCGCACTTGGGGCAGACTTCCGCCTGATCGGACACTTTATTTTGACATTCCGGGCATGTAAGCAGCATAGTAAATTACCTCCAATTCCGGGTTCCTATGAACCTCGGATTCATTTTCTTCCGTTTATTATAATGCGTACTGAGCAAAGCCAAACACCATGAAAGCCAAGGCCTTCGTGGTCAACCGGCTTTGTTGGGGTGCAAGGATTTTGGATAAATCCGTCCAGAATCCTTGCGCCATTCGCCGGAGCGCTCCGGCGTTCCAGTGAAAATATGCGCAGATATTATTATAAAGCCCCAAGCCCTTTCGGTCAAGTTTTCAACGAGAATAACAGCAATCGAGCACACCGAGCGGGAGCTTGTGCTTTTCCCGTTCGGTGTGCTCGATGATCTTTTTATGCGATAGAAGCTGCATCCCCACATCCGCACAGGCTCAATGTCATCGCTGCCGCAAGCCCCAGAGAAAGCAGTTTCATTGGTTTCATGCTGATTGCCTCCATTCCTTGTATCGTAGCATAATTTGCTTTCATTATATCAGTATACCATTTCAAAGGGCAATTCCATTTTCCGCCGAACCGTTGACAAACCGGAATGGAACGGCTTCAAAATGCCATTCCGCCTTTCAATTTCTGTTATTTTGTACACGAACTATTGACGTAGAGAAAATGTTCTGCTACCATACCATTAGCTAACCTTGGAAGGAGCATGCCCAATGGCAAATCTGAACGAAAAAACAAAATTCATCTGCGGCCGGAATCCTCTGGCCAAGAATAACCGTCCCTCCTTCGCCCATGCGGAGCAGGAGCAGGCCGCTCTGTGGCTTACCGGCGGCGAAGTCAATACCGCCCGTTCCGGCCTTGCGGACTATACCACCGATCTCACCGAGTCCGGCGATCTTCTGACCATGAAGCTGGAAAGCGACAAGCCGGAGCTCAACGCAGTGGTGGTAGAAGGCGGCACCTGCGTAATGCTGGAGCCTGAAATTTCCCTTTCCGGCTGCGGATGCAGCGACTTTACCTGCAAGGGTGCCGGAGTTCTGGCAGAATCCGGCGCTAAGGTGGATATCCGTGGCGGCTCCATCGTCACCCACGGCTCCACCCGTGCCGCCACCATTGCAACCACCGGCGCCACCCTGAAGGTCTTTGATGCAGAGCTTGCCACCTACGGCGGCCCCCTGCCGGAGGGCTATGTGCCCGTTATCGGCCCCGGCATGATGGAGCCCCCCGCCCCCTTGGGTCTTGGCGGCAACTGCCGCACGCATCTGTCTATGGACAATTCCGAAAGCTATTTCTACGGCTGCAAGATTTACGGCGAGGCATGGGCCGCACTTTCTACCGACTCCTCCGGCGGCTATGTCTATCTGGAGGCCAACGATTCCTCCATCGATATGGGCGGCAACGGCTACTGCATCTACTCCGATAACGGCTGCCATGTGGTGCTGAACCGCTGCACCATGTCCTCAGGCAATATCTTTGGTATTCAGGACGGAAACTCCTCCGTGAGCTTCCACGACGTTTCGGGAACCTGCAAGGGCTACGGCTTCCTGATCCACGGCGGTATGCATGACCTCGAGGACATCGGCACCATCCGCATGGAGCACGCCGATCTCACCTCCGTCGAGGAGATGTTCCGGTGCAAATCCACCAATGTGGATATCTACCTGAAGAACTGCCGGATCATTGCGGAAAACGGCGTGATCCTCAAGACCATGCTCACCGACGACAGCTTCTATTATCAGACCCGCAGCCATGCCGAGGACGACTACGGCGTGCAGCTGTGCATGGAATCCATGGAGGTCATGGGCGATTTCCTCTGCGAGGATCCCGAACGGAAGACCTGCATGAATCTGGTAGACACCTCGCTTACCGGCGGCGTTACCGGCTATCCCCAGTTCCGCCTCACCGAAGGCAGCACCTTTACCGCCACCAAGGACTCCCAGCTGACGCTGATCGGAAGCAGCAACGGACTGGATGCCGCCGCAGGCGTCACCATCACCGTCAAGGGCTCCGGTGAATCCGTCACTCTCCCCTCCGGCGGCAAGCTGGTCTATACCGCATAATGCAATCTTAGCAAAAACAAGGCTGAAGCAGGATGCTTCAGCCTTGTTTTTTATTTGAGCTTACCGTTTCAGCCGCCGATCCAGCTTTACCGTCAGACGTGTACCCACGGTCTGGAAGATCTGCACCAGAATAATCAGCAGGATCACCGCCACCAGCATTACCAGATACTTATACCGATAATAGCCGTAGTTGATGGCGATCTTACCCAGCCCGCCGCCGCCGATGATACCGCTCATAGCCGAATAGCCAAGGATTGTGGTAATGGCAGTGGTCAGATTAGAGATCAGAGAGGGAACACTCTCCGGAATCATCACTTTTACGATGATCTGGAAGGGAGATGCACCCATGGACTGAGCCGCCTCAATGATATTGGGGCTCACCTCCCGAAGGCTGGTCTCTGCCAGTCGGGCCACAAAGGGGAACGCCGCTACCACCAGCGGTACAATGGTCGCCACGGTACCCACCGTGGTGCCCACGATCAATCGAGACAGCGGGAAAACCATGATCATCAAGATCAGGAACGGAACCGAACGCAGCAGATTGATGATCACATTGAGCACCTGCATAAGCCACCGGGGCAGCGGCAGCACGCCGTTTTTATCGCCCGCCACCAGCAGGACGCCCAAGGGCAGTCCAATGACCACAGCCAGTGCCGTAGAAACCACCGTCACATAAAAGGTCTCCCAGATGGCAAAGGGGATCTCTGCCCGAATGACCTCCCATGCCAGCTGCACAGATTCCGCAGAAAACAGATTATCAAACATCGGTCAGACCTCCTCTACAATGACATCCGGAACGCTGGAAAGATACGCAATGGTCTCCTTCACCACGTTCTCGCCGCCGGGAACACCCAGCAGCATGCTTCCATAGGCCCGATCCTCAATGGAACGGGTGCTGGCAGAGAGAATATTCACAAGGATATGCTTTTCGCTGGCCATGGTTGCAATCAGCGGCGTACCGGCCGCCTTGGCCCCGTTGAAGATCACCCGGATCCGTGCCTCGGTGCCGGGATTGGACACCAGCTCGTCCTCCCCCTGAGGGAACACCAGCCGGCGGGCTGCCTGAGATTTGGGGCTGGAGAACACGGTGCCAACGGCCCCCTCCTCCGCCACCTGCCCGCCGTCCAGAATGGCAACATGATTACAGATCTCTTCCACCACGCTCATCTGGTGGGTAATGATGATACAGGTAATCCCCAGCTTCCGGTTGATATCCCGGATCAGCTGCAAAATCGAATGGGTGGTGCTGGGGTCAAGGGCCGAGGTTGCCTCGTCACAGAGCAGCACCTTGGGATTGGTGGCCAGCGCACGGGCAATGGCGATCCGCTGCTGCTGTCCGCCGGAAAGCTGTGCCGGGTAGTTCTTGGCCTTATCCGGAAGACCTACCAGCTCCAGCAGCTCCATGGCCTTCTTTTTGGCCTCTGCCTTTTTCATGCCTGCCAGCTCCAGCGGAAAGCAGATGTTCCGAAGGCAGTTCCGCTGCATCAGCAGGTTGAATCCCTGAAAGATCATGGTGATATCCCGCCGGGCCTCACGGAGCTCACCGGGCTTCAGCATGCCCATATTCTTGCCGCCAATGATGACGGAGCCCTCTGTGGGCCGCTCCAGCATATTGATGCAGCGCACCAGTGTGCTCTTACCGGCGCCGGACATGCCAATGATACCGTAGATATCTCCGTCCTCGATGGTCAGATTGATATCCTTCAGGGCCTCCACGGTCCCCGCCGAAGTTTCAAAGGACTTATAGAGGTGCTTGATCTCGATCATTTCATAGCCTCCTTTTTCAGCACAAAAACGCCGGCATGTTTCAGCCGGCGTTTTCGGTTATCTTACTGCTCCAGAGCGTCCAGCGTGGTCTGCTTGCCGCCGTACAGGCCCATGGGCTCTACGTGAATGGCAGCCACAGAAACAAGGTGCGTGCCGTTCTCGTTATTGAAGTCGTCCAGATAGGGCTGATGCTGGAAGTAGTTTGCATCGCACTCGCCCTGCTCTACTACGTTGTTGGGGATGACGTAATCCTGATACTCCTGAATATCCAGAGTGATATCCTTCTCGGCCAGAATCTCCTGTGCAACCTTTAGGATCTCGGCGTGGGGAGCGGGAGAAGCAGCCACGGAAATGGTCTGGCCCTTCAGGGCGTCATAGTCCACGGAGCTGTCAAAGCCATCGGTGGGGTTGTCTACGGTGCTGACCACGGAGCCCTTATAGGTCTCGGTGATGTAATCGGCAACCTTCTGGCTCTCCAGTGCAGCGACCAGAGCCTTGGTCTTATCGGTCTCCTCATTGCCTTCCTTCACAGCAACGATGTTGGAGTAAGCAGAGGAGGAACCCTCCATCTTCAGTGCCTGCGTCATGGGATCAATGTTTGCAGCAATGGCATAGTTGGAGTTGATCACGGCGTAGTCCACATCCTGAAGAACGTTGGGCAGCTGTGCAGCCTCAGCCTCCACGAACTCAATGCCAAGAGGATTCTCGGCAACGTCAGCCTTGGTGGCGGTGATGCCGGCGCCGTCCTTGAGCTTGATGTAGCCCAGATCCTGCAGCAGCAGCAGGGCACGAGCCTCGTTGGTGGTGTCGTTGGGGATGGCGATCTGCAGGCCGGAAGCCTTGGTCTCAGTCTTTGCCTCAGCGGCAGAGGTCTCAGCAGCGGCAGAGCCGGTGGATGCGGCGGTGCTGCTCTCGGTGCTGCCGCAGGCGGTCAGGCCAAATACACAGGCAGCTGCCAGCAGCAGAGAAATGATCTTTTTGCTTTTCATAACGAACGTCTCCTTTTATGTTTTCATTTGAGATAAATTTGATCTATGATATAAAGTGTCAGTGACACATTCGTCCGTTCCAGCGGGTACATCGTACCCAGTAGAAAATATGTTGCATCTTCGATTCCTCCAGTCATAAAAAAAGCAGGAAGCCTATCGCTCCCCGCAGAAAACACCTCCGGCTCCGTGCCGGTATCGATTAGCGAGAAAGCATTTTATGAAAATTGGCGCAACGGCACATGCACATGGAGCCCATGCACATCCCGAACATGTTCATCATGTTTCTGCGGCCAACAATCACGGTTGCTTTCTCCTTTCCTTTGGAATCGTTGGTCGTATTATAAACCTGTATTCCCACGATGTCAACAGGAATTTCCTTTTTTATAAATAATAGCGGAAATGTATGTCTTTCTCGGATGGATTTTTGTCTATGGTGACAGTACACATTCCGGTTTGCACCCATGAAGCAGCTGTGATATAATGATAACGATAGGGAGATGATTGGTATGCGCTTATCCGAGGTAAAGAAAAATCTCGATTCCACCGGTCTGCTGGACGATCGGCAGCTGTTTTCCTATGCCACCTGTGCCGGAACGCTGCTTGGAAAAAGCTATCAGAATCTGGTGGGTGCAGCCTTCTCGGGCAATACGCTGACGCTTTTGCAGGCAAAAACGGACGGCACTGTCAGTGACGTTCTGCTGACTGTGCCGCTGGATGGGTTGGATCAATTCACTCAAAGACATCGTTTCCTCTACTCCTACACGGAGTTTACCTATCAGGACAGTACCCTTCGGTTTTATAACTACGACAAGAAGGTATTTCTTCAGGGCTTTTCCGCCCAAAATGGGAGGAATCACACATGACCACCCGACATTTGAAAATATTTCTTGAGGTCTACAAATCCGGCAGCATGACCGCCGCCGCCAAAAGGCTCTTTATGACCCAGCCCTCGGTATCTCAGGCCATCCATGAGATGGAGGAGCACTATGGCGTCCGGCTTTTTGAGCGCCTGTATCGGAAGCTCTTTCCAACCCCGGCCGGAAAAGAGCTTGTGCTGTATGCAGAGAATATTCTTGGCCTCTTTGATGAAATGGAGGCCAAGCTGGAAGCGGGCAATCTGGCCCAGTCTCTGGAAGTCGGGCTGTTTTTCACCGCAGGGATGCTGGTGCATCCCTGGCTCTCGGCCTTTCGTGCCGCCTGCCCTTCCACCAGTGTGCACATTCATGTCTGGAAGGGCAGTGAGCTCAAGCGGCGTCTGCGCACCGCCTCCATCGACCTTGCCGTAATGGAGGAATTTGATCACGAGCCGGATCTCTGTCAGGAGCTGATCGCAGAGGATCGGCTGGTTGCTGTGACAGCGGTGGATGATCCCCTGCTGTCCGAAGGTTCCATCACTGCCCGGCAGCTCTCGGAAGCACCGCTGCTGCTGCGGGAAAAGGGCGCAGGCGTTCGGGATCAGTTTGAAAGTGAAATGCAGCGCCTTGGTTTTCACATCAGTCCGCTGTGGGAATCCGCCAGCTCCCTGGTGCTGCTGGAGGCAGCCCGTCACCGGGAGGGAATCGCCATTCTCCCTTATCAGCTTGCCCAGCCTGCACTGCATCGGGGCGAGGTGGCCGAGCTTCCTGTCACCGGCATTGACTTTGCCCGGCGCATGGCCCTGACATGGCACAAGGATAAATTCATCACCGGCCCCATGCAGACCTTCATGGACATTGTACGTTCGATCAGCATCAGCCCGGAACTATAAGAAGAGACCTCACTGCCTTCCGTCAGGAAGCAATCCAGTGAGGTCTCTTTGTGATTACTGCTGGGTCTGTTTCAGGGCCTGCGCCAGCTGATCCGGGCAGGAAGTGTTCTTCATGCCGCACTTGATGCCCTCCATCCGGCGAATGGCCTCTGCTACGTCCATGCCCTCCACCAGCGCAGCAACGCCCTTGCCGTTGCCGTTGCATCCGCCGTCAAACTTTACCTTACATACCTTTCCGTCCTCTACGGAAAAATTGATTTTTCTGGAACATACGCCCTTTGTCTTGTATTCATGATCCATGGTATGATAACCTCCTGTTTTTTTCTTATGGTATCACATCCGGCCAAAAGAATCAATATTCCACCAGATCTGCCGCCGTGATTTCGGCATATTCCATGAGCTGCTGGGGATCCAGCACCATCTGAAGCCCTCTGGCGCCGCCGGAAATGGCGATCTCATCATAGAGGGCTGCCGTCTCGTCCATAAAGGTGGGATACTTTTTCTTCATGCCCACCGGGCTGCATCCGCCCCGGATATAGCCGGTCAAACCAAGCAGCTCTTTCATATGGATCATTTCCACCTTCTTGTCACCGGCCGCATGCGCCGCCTTTTTGAGATCCAGGGTGCAGCTGACGGGTATGCAAAATACAAGGATCCCCTTTTTGTCGCCTCTGGCCACCAGAGTCTTAAACACCTGATCGGGGTTCATACCCGTAACGGCGGCCACATGCTCACCGCCCAGATCGCTTTCATCATATTCATATTCCACCGCCCGATAGGGGATCTTTGCCGCATCCATCAGACGCATGGCGTTGGTTTTATTGGACTTGTTCATTGTGCTTGCTCGCTCCTGCCTGTGATTGATGTTCCATCATTATAGCACCTTACGGCAGTTTGTCAAAGGGGGCGAAGATGTATTTTCTTCGCCCCCTGATCCTATTGTTTTTTCACCACATTGATATAGTACTCCTGCTTTTCAGGTTTCAGCGTGATCTCCGTGATCCCCTGCTCCGGTGCAAAGCCAAAGTTTTGATCTTTGATCTCCACAGCGTCATAATTTGTAAGAATGCCCTGCTGCCTGGTGATGGGAAGCCGTGTCCCCAGCGTCGTTACCATGTCGTAGCCATCTGCACCCTCTCCGTCCTCCTGCGCCTCCGGGCCGTCCTGCAGAGTCTTGCTGGGATGCTTTATCTGCTGCACGGAAACCCGCAAACTTCCATTTGCAGGAACCACCACTTGAAACTCCCGATAGAATATGCGGCTTTCCCCCTCCAGCTCAGAAAGGAACACCGACAAAAGCCCATCCCCCTCTGTGGACAGCCATGCCAGCGGCCCGGACATCAGTGCCGCTTCCAGCCACCTGACTTCTCCGTCTTTCTGGGGCCATGTGATGTCCTGCGGAATCATCTCCCTCAGAACCTCTCCCAGCGTTGTTTCCTCAGAGCGGAGCTGCGCCTGTGCCGTTTCCTCCCGATTGCCATAAGCAAACAGTTCATGGGATGCAAGCGTCCCATGCAGCACAGCGACCCTCACCTGCTGCTGTGTGCCGGTATAGAGCCGAGTCTCCTCGCCGGTGCGTTCTGCGCCATCGGGCCCGGAGACAAATACGCCGTCCGCAGAGGGATCCAGCTGAAGCTCCATTTGGTATCGCTGTCCCGCTGAACCGGAAATCCGGATATCCGAAAACTCATATAACGTCACAGGGGTGTCTGCGGACAGGGAAATGGACGGAGCAGGATTTTCACCCATAAGCGTGATGTAGTCCCCCCACGAAGATGTCCCGAGGGTTTTGTTTTGCGATGCAAGCAGCCGGCTTTCAATCCGCCTGCCGTCCACCTGAATCTCCGGTGCCTCTCCGGCCATTTCCCGCATGCCATCCGATTGGTATGGATACCGAAGGGTCAGGCTTTGTTCGGTGCTTCCGCTGTTCTGCAACGTGTAGGCATCGATCACTGCCAGCTTGTTTCCATCGGCATACCCATCGCCAGTATAGTCCGAAAAGTCCAGCGTAACCTGACGTGATGCGTCAATGTCCCCGATCTCTCCCACCACTGTCAGCGGAAACACCGGCCCCTGATAGGCCGCATACGCATTTCCAAGAACGTTCGCACCGCTCTCATCCGCTCCGAAATGGCCGCTGCCCACGAGAAAGTTTACTGCTATCGGTATCGTAGGCACCAGCAGCGCCAGCAGGATCACCGCTGCAATGACGCCAAGACTTCTATTCTTCTTCCTCTGTGGCTGTGCCGCCGCCTCCACCAGCTCATACTGGATTTCACCAATGGCATCCAGCAGCCGTTCTGCCTGCTCTCGTCTACTCATAGGGACACCCCCTGCTGCTCCAAATACGCCTTGAGCCTTCCCCGCAGGCGACTGAGCCGCTGGGAGATCCGTGCTTTCGGCATTCCAAAGGCGCTTGACAGCTCCTCCAGCGTATCTCCATACCAGTATCGGCGAATAAACAGCAGCCTGTTTTCCTTCCGCTGTGTCTCCAGCCATGTACTGATGTATTTCCCCGCCTCTCTGGCCTCCAGCTCCTGTTGTGGATCACTTGAATCTGGAATGCACTGCTCCAGCTCATCCAGCATCCGCTCCATATTGCAGTCCCGTTTTGCCGCATGGCGCATTCGATACCGAGAAATGGACAGATACCTTGTGATCTTCCCCAAATAGCTGCGCAGGGCCCATGGCTCATCCGGCGGAATGTGACGCCATGCATTGTAATAGGTATCGCTTTCGCATTCCTCGGCATCCTCCGGCTGCCGCAGAATGTTCATGGCAATCCCATAGAGAAATGCCCCATATTTGCTCCGGCTGGCCGATATGGCCTGTTCATTTCGACTGAGATACAGCCGCACAATTTCACGATCTTCCACAACCACACCTCCCTTTTTACTTCTATCTGCTAAGACGCAAGTTCGCTTCGTTTATTCCATTCCCATTTCCTTTTTCATGATACCGAAGAAAAAACCATGCCGCAAGATTCTCCTACGGCATGGTTTGCAATTCAGGAAGCAGGGGCGCTGCCCTGTAAATAGAACACACTGGTGGCTCGATTTTTAAGATCCGCCAGATTGTTATAGGCCACGTTTCGGTAGCCGGTAATTTCCGACTCCAGTGGATTTTCTTCATCCGCCTGGAAAAAGTCTCCCTGCGCATCCCGGCAGCCCATGGCGGTGATCACCGGGAGCTTGGTGTAAAGCCCCGCCAAATACTGATTGTACTTCGTCATCTGAAGCCCGGAGACCTGCGTCAGCAGGGTGCCAAGATAGTTCATGCTGATCTCGTCCACCCATCCTGTGGGGATATCGTAGTTGGCCCAGAGGATAAAACGGGTAATGTACCGCTTCTGCTGGGTCTCCCCATCCATTTCGCTGATGCTCTGACCCATGACCTCGGAGTAAAAGCTGTCCTCAATAAAAGGCTGATGGTCGCCAAACATCAGAATAATGGTAGGCTCATCCACGGTCTTGAAATAGTTCAGCAGCTCCTCAAAGGCCTCATCCGTCTTTTTAATCAGGGAGAGGTATTGATCCGTCTTGGGATAATCGCCCTTGGTAGAGGTCAGATAGACCTCCTGCTCAAAGTTATCATATTTCTGATTATAGCTGGAATGGTTCTGCATGGTAACGTTGAACAGGAACATGGGCTGGTCAGAATCCTTTTCCTCATACATATTTTCAATGGTTTTGAAGTCATAGGCATCCGACACAAAGCGGCGCAGCAGGATCTTTTCCCCGGGGTACTTCTGCCGCAGCAGCCGCTTATAGAGATTATAGCTGTAGCCGGAGTTTACATACTTATCCACCAGCTCCTGCCCGAACAGATCCTCCACCGAGATAAAATCCTCAAAGCCCATATCCTCGTAGACCTGCGGCCGGTTCCAGCTGGATTCAAAATAAGGATGGAACGCATTGGCCGAAAAGCCCTGTGACATCAGGGTAGACACCAGACTAGGCTGCTGCTCCTGCACATAGAGCTGATAGGCGTTGCTGCCCGCAGGCAAAAAGGCCATGGTATTCCCGGTCAAAAACTCATATTCTGTATTGGAGGTACCCGTTCCGATGGTAGAAACATAGACATTGCCCTGAATGGTCTCGTCCTTGATGCTGTCGATATAGGGCATATAGGGCACGTTTGTCTCGATATCCCCCACCACAGACAGATCAGAGAAGCTCTCGTTCATAATGACAATGATGTTCGGTGTTTTCCCCTGCTCTACCGCAGTTGGAACATTTGTCTTTTCGGAAGCCTCCTGTGCATCCATTCCCTGCCGCACCAAAGCGTTTTCCAGAATATTGGGCGTCCCGTTTTCTGCAATGCTGTTGTCCACGATCCCCTCAATCTGCCCGGCATCGTAGCCCGTGGGTGTCATAAGCTTTAAGTATTTGGTATTCAGGGTAAATTCCAGCACCGCCCCGTGGTTTTTATAGCCTCGGGTCTGGTTGAAGAAATCCGGCTTCAGGCCGTAGTCCGCCACGGTATCCGTATAATAGAAGGTATAGGCAAGGCCCCCTACCACCAAAAGGCTCAGCAGCCGCAGGGCAATTCTGGCCGGTCGTCCTTTTTTCGGCATGGCAAGCCTGCATGCCATCGCCATGAGCATGGCCGTCAGGCAGACCCCGAAGGCGATCTCAAACCCAATTTCATAGGTATAGCCCGCAGCCACATTGCCCGCAGTCTTGATGCTGGAAAAATCCATGGGCACCAGCGGGCTGCCCTTGAACTCCTTCACATACATATTGGCAATGCCAAAGAGCAGCAGCACCGGGCTGACTGTCATCACCGAGACCCGCACGCTGCCGCTGACCGCAAACACGGCAATATACAGCAGCAGGTAGACCACATAGTTCTCCCAGATGTCCTCTTTGGGGATCAGAAATTCCGTAATAAAGTTCCCGTTGAGGCGCTCAACTGCGATGAGCATCACAAAGGGCGCCGCCGCCATAAGCAGCAGCATCAGTATGCAGCGTACCCAGCCCTTCTCCCATTTTACCGCAGCACCGGGAAACACCAAAAAAGCCGCACCCAATGAAACCAGCAGCATGGTCTGTCCCCACGCTTCCTGATCCAGAAAATCCTGAAACCGGGTCACTGCAAAAAACATCAACAAAAAGCAGATAATGGCACCGATTCGTGCCGACCGCCTGGTACATGACATAATCAAAAGGCTCCTTGTAAAAAATGCTCTGCACCAATTCTATGCAGTAAACAGTATTATACCAGCTATTTTGCGAAAGTACATGGACATTTCGTGTTTTTTGCCGGAAAAATGTGTATTTTGCAAAAAAATGCGCCGCAGCAGAGCTTGCGGCGCACCTGAGATTCATCTTATCCAATGTAAGCCGGTTATCCAGCCTGCTTCCCGGCCAGAACGTACATCCGCCACAGCATGACAATGAGTACCACATCCACAGCAATTCCCAGCAGAAACCACCATGAAAAAGCCGTAAACACCAGCGCCGCCGCCATATCCAGGCAGTAGAGCAGTGTCCCGGCCACCACCGCCCATGGCTTCCGCTTCCATGCAAAGTACAGCGCAGTAAAGACCATTCCATAGAGCAGCGCACAGAGCACCGCAAAAGCCGCAAATGCACCAGTGGAGGTCATCATCGCCGCAACCACAATACTGGGAAACGCCCCAAAGGGCAGCGGCGAAAGGGTGCTCCCCATCAGAAGAAGCTGCCAGCCCAGCAGCATAAAGACGCCGGAGGCTGCGGTCAGGAGCGCATAAAGGGCCTTGGATGTCCTCATCTCAGAACCTCCCGGTGGAGCCAAAGCCCCCCTGTCCCCGCTGAGTCTCTTCCAGCGTATCCACTTCCTCAAAGTGTGCCTGCCGGACCGGAACGATCACCAGCTGTGCCACCCGCTCTCCGGGCGCAACGGTCTGGGGCTCCTGAGACTGGTTGTAGAGGAAGATCAAAAATTCTCCCCGATAGTCGGAATCCACCACGCCGACCTTATTGGCCGGTGCCAGTCCCCGCTTGACCCCCAAGCTGCTGCGGGCAAAAATCAGCCCAGCATATCCCGTGGGGATTTCCATGGCGATCCCGGTGGGGATCTTTGCAGTCTCTCCCGGTGCAATGGTCAGCGGTGCCTCCAGACATGCATATAGATCCGCCCCTGCCGCCTCCGGCGAGCCGTAGGTGGGTGTGATGGCGCCGGGGCGCAGCTTCTGAAATCTCATTACGGCTCCTTTCCGCCGTCCCACAGGACGGTGCTTCCTGTCTTTAAGGTTTCCTTTACGTCGATGATCCGCTGGTTTCCGGAGCCCCGGAACCGGAGCTGAGGATTCTTCTCCGCCTCGTGGAACTCCCCGTCCACCAGCACATCCAGAAGGGAGAGCAGCTCCATGGTAACGTCCCGTGGGCCAAGCTTTCCCGCCAGCATGTCCGTTTCCAGCGTATAGCCGGAATAGCACCAGATGGTCTTTCCTGGGAACCGCTCCCGAACCTTCCGGCACAGGGCCAGCACATGGGGCTGGTTTTCCGGCTCAAAGGGCTCGCCGCCCAGCAGGGACAGCCCGGCAATGTAGTCCGGCTGGCAGGAGGCTAACGCCTGATTGCGGGTGGCCTTGTCGAAGGGCTGGCCGTAGGCAAAATCCCAGGCCACGGAGTTGAAGCAGCCGGGGCAGCGGTGGCGGCAGCCGGAAACAAATACGCTGGTGCGCACGCCAGGCCCGTTGGCAATGTCGTAATACTTGATGGTTGCGTAGTTCATAGTGATACTCC
>ERZ773103.2130-NODE-2130-length-19068-cov-4.047862_pt1 | contig 19068 bp, 19 predicted proteins | sample MGYA00511118_ERZ773103 | MGnify/ENA primary metagenome ERZ773103 (study PRJEB29015, sample SAMEA2737821) | human gut metagenome | biome: human gut; feature: human-associated habitat; material: faeces | place: China | collected 2012 ... | reverse complement strand
AGATAATGAGTAAAATTAAAGTTGTACATTATATCAATCAGTTCTTCGCTCAGATCGGTGGAGAAGAAAAAGCTGATTATCCTGCAGAATTGCGAGTTGGGGAGGTTGTAGGTCCGGGACTTGCGTTTATGCAGCAGTTTAAAGAGGAAGCAGAGATTGTCGCGACAATCATATGCGGAGATTCTTATTTTAATGAGAATCTGGAAACAGCTAAAGCAGAGATATTACAGATGGTAAAAGAACAGTCACCGGATGTATTTATCGCAGGCCCTGCATTCAACGCAGGACGGTATGGTGTAGCATGTGGAACGATTGCGGCGGCAGTGCAGAGTGAACTTGGGATTCCGGCGGTGACAGGAATGTATATCGAGAATCCCGGTGCCGATATGTTTAAAAATGATGTCTATATGGTATCAACGAAGAACAGTGCGGCAGGAATGCGTGATGCAGTTAAGAAGATGGCACCACTTACTTTGAAATTGGCAAAAGGCGAGAAAATCGGTGCATCTGCGGAGGAAGGATATATACCGAATGGGGTACGTGTGAATTTCTTTGAGAAAGAGAGAGGATCAAAACGTGCAGTAAAGATGCTTATTAAGAAATTGAACGGTAAACCTTATACAACAGAGTATCCAATGCCTGATTTTGACAGGGTAGAGCCAAATGCTCCAATTACAGATCTGGCACATGCAAAGATTGCACTGGTAACTTCCGGTGGTATTGTACCGAAAGGAAACCCGGATCATATTGAGAGCTCAAGTGCTTCTCATTATGGGGAATATGATATTACAGGCGTTATGGATCTGACGGAAGCGACTTACGAGACGGCTCATGGTGGCTACGATCCGGTGTATGCGAATGCAGATGCCGATCGAGTATTGCCGGTAGACGTGCTGCGGGATATGGAAAAAGAAGGTGTGATCGGGGAATTACATCATTTATTCTATACGACTGTAGGAAATGGAACAGCCGTTGCATCAGCCAAAGCATATGCGGCAGAATTTTCTCAGAAATTAAAGAATGACGGAGTTGACGCAGTGATCCTGACCTCTACGTGAGGTACCTGTACTCGTTGCGGTGCAACGATGGTGAAAGAAATTGAGAGGGCGGGAATACCGGTGGTACATATCTGTACAGTAACTCCGATTTCTATGACAGTAGGTGCGAACAGAATTGTACCTGCGATCGCAATTCCTCATCCACTTGGAAATCCTTCCCTGGATAAAGAGGAAGAAAAAGCACTTCGCCGTAAGATTGTAGAGAAGGCGTTGACGGCACTTACGACAGAAATAGATGGTCAGACGATATTCGAATAAGGAGATTCTATCTATGAGTACGATATATGATGTAATTATTCTGGGTGCAGGTCCGGCAGGACTGGCAGCAGGTCTCTATGCGGGACGAAGCAGACTGAAAACGCTGATCATTGAGAGAGGGCAGGATGGTGGTCAGATCGCGATCACGGATGAGATTGAGAATTACCCGGGTCAGATCGTGGAAGGAGAATCGGGACCATCCCTGATTGCGAGGATGACGGCGCAGGCAGAAAAGTTTGGAGCAGAACGTGTGGCTGACACGATCAAAGAAGTATCTCTGGAAGGAGATATCAAGATCTTAAAGAGTGCAAAGGCTGAGTATCAGGCAAGAAATATTATTATTGCCACAGGTGCTCATTCACGGCCGATCGGCTGTAAAGGGGAAGCAGAGTACATGGGAAAAGGTGTTTCCTACTGTGCAACCTGCGATGCAAACTTTTTTGAGGATTTCGAAGTGTATGTTGTGGGTGGTGGAGATTCCGCAGTAGAAGAGGCAATGTACCTGACGAAATTTGCGAGAAAGGTGACGTTGATCCACAGAAGAAATGAACTGCGTGCCGCGAAATCCATTCAGGAAAAGGCCTTTAAGAACGAGAAACTGCATTTCCTTTGGGACAGTGTCGTGGAAGAACTTGGCGGAGATGACATTTTACAGTGGATGAAAGTCAAGAATGTCAAGACCGGCGAAGTGACAACCCTGGAAGCAGACGAAGAAGATGGAATGTTCGGAGTCTTTGGATTTATCGGAACCGTTCCGAATTCTTCCATTTTTAAGGGAATTATTGATATGGATGAGCGAGGTTATATCCTGACAGATGCGGATATGCATACTAATATCCCGGGCGTATATGCTGCAGGAGACGTTCGTGTCAAGAGTTTGAGACAAGTGGTAACAGCAGCAGCTGATGGAGCAATCGCTGCAGTTCAGGTAGAACGAAGTATGTCAGATTATGTTTAAAAGGAGGGCTTTTAGATGTTAGATGTTGATAAGACTACATTTGAAGAAGAAGTATTAAAAGCAGAAGGATATGTATTTGTTGATTTTTATGGAGACGGATGTGTACCGTGTCAGGCATTAATGCCGAAGGTACATGAATATGCGGAGACTTACGGGGATAAGATCAAATTTACTTCGCTGAATACTACAAAAGCACGCCGCCTGGCAATCTCGCAGAAGGTTCTTGGACTCCCGGTAATGGCAATTTACAAGGACGGGGAAAAGGTAGAGGAGCTGGTAAAGGACGATTGTACGGCAGAATCCATCGAAGAGATGATCAAGAAGTATATCTAAAAGATACTTTAAGAATAAAGAAATTAAAAATACAAAGAAAGGAGATCAGGTTATGGCTATTTTAGAAGGAAAAAAAGCAATCATAATCGGTGACCGTGACGGAATACCGGGTCCTGCAATTGCTGAGTGTGTCAAGAGTGCAGGCGCAGATATCGTGTATTCGTCAACGGAATGCTTCGTTTGAACGAGCGCAGGCGCAATGGATCTGGAGAATCAGAAAAGAGTAAAAGAATTTGCAGAGGAATACGGTGCAGAGAATTTGGTAGTAATTCTTGGTGCAGCAGAGGGTGAGGCGGCAGGCCTTGCAGCAGAGACTGTTACTCTTGGTGATCCAACATTTGCAGGTCCATTGACAGGAGTCCAGCTTGGACTCACGGTATATCATGTATGTGAACCAGAAGTCAAAGAAGAATTTGATGAGACAGTTTACGATGAACAGGTTAGTATGATGGAGATGGTATTGGATGTGGACGATATCATATCTGAGATGCAGGCAATCAGAGATCAGATTGAAGAATAGTACTGTCTTACATCAGGAGAGGTGAATGACCGATGAATAGTGTAATTAAAGGAGCAAGCTATATTCTGGCGCATACGCCGGATATGGTCATGTATAATGGTACAACGCAGACCACCGAGCGGGTAGTAAACCCGGAATCAGAGTATCTGAAAGAAGTGCCGGCACATTTGCGTTCGTATGAGGAGGCAGTAGCTTACTGGCCGAATCAGACTTACATAGGAAATGTGCATCCTGAGAAACTGGCAGAAGTGGAGTTCCCATACTATGACAAAAAGATGGAACAGGCAGAGCGGTTCGGCAGATATGGGGAAATCATGCCGGAAGAGGAATTTCTTTTGCTGGTGCAGGCGAGTGATATGTTTGAGGTTGTAAGACTGGAGCATACATTTATAGAAACTTATAAAGAGACATTTGCAAATAATCCGGTAATATCGGAAGATATTGTCGCAAGAATTCCGGAGGGCGTGCAGTTAGAGGAAATTGAAGACCTGATAAAGGAAGATCATGCAGAACCTCTTTATTTTCAGGACAAACTGGTGGGCTGTGTGAAACCGGCACATGACATTGACGTAAACTTATCTTCCCATGTGATGCATGAGAATCTGATGAGTAAGGCATCCAGTGTACTGGCATTGTTATATGCTGTAAAAAATGCAGGAATCGAGAAGACAGATGTTGAGTATGTGATCGACTGTTCGGAAGAGGCCTGCGGTGATATGAACCAGAGAGGCGGAGGAAACTTTGCAAAAGCGGCAGCAGAGGTTGCGGGACTTTTGAACGCCACAGGTTCAGACTCCAGAGGATTCTGTGCAGCACCGACACATGCCATGATCGAGGCAGCTGCGCTGGTGAAGGCCGGAGCCTATAAGACAGTTGTGGTAACTGCAGGTGGTTGTACTGCCAAGTTAGGTATGAACGGGAAAGATCATGTGAAAAAGGGACTTCCAATCCTGGAAGATTGTCTGGGTGGATTTGCGGTTGTGATTTCTGAAAATGATGGTGTCAATCCAGAGATTGATCTTGGAATTTTAGGACGTCATACCGTTGGAACCGGTTCTGCACCGCAGAATGTTATCGGAAGCCTAGTGGCTGATCCGTTAGATCGTGTAGGAATGAAGATTACGGATATCGATAAATTCTCACCGGAGATGCAGAATGCAGATATCACAAAGCCGGCAGGCGCCGGAGATGTTCCGTTGGCAAACTATAAGATGATAGGTGCACTGGCGGTAAAACGTGGGGAATTGGACCGGAAAGAGCTGGCGGCATTTACGAAAGAACATGGTCTGACCGGATGGGCACCGACGCAGGGACATATTCCTTCCGGAGTTCCATATGTAGGATTTGCCAGAGAAGATATTTTAAATGATAAGATCAAAAATGCCATGATCATAGGAAAGGGAAGTCTGTTCTTAGGACGTATGACGAACCTTTTTGACGGAGTATCTTTCGTGATTCATGGAAATACAGCAGAAAAAGAAAATGCAGCAGGTGGAATTTCCGAAGAAGAAGTCAAGGGATTAATTGCGAAAGCAATGAAAGAGTTTGCAGAAACCCTTCTTGGAGAATAGGAGGGACACTATGGCAAATAAGATAGAAAAGATGATCGCAGAAACTTTTCTGGAGATTGCAGAAGGACTGGAAAACGGTGGATATGGTAAAAAACCAAAGATTGCTGTTACAGGTCTGGGAAGTGAACACGGGGAAGAGAATGTAATGGCGGCGGCGGTAAAAGCCGCCGGAGAAGGTGTTGATGTTTATTATATCGGAACTCTGGAGCATCCGGAAGTAACGACAATATCGGCAGAGACTGACGAAGAAGCACATCAGAAGATGGAAGAACTGTTGGACAATAAAAAAATTGACGGAGCAGTGACCATGCATTTTCCATTTCCAATCGGAGTGTCAACCGTGGGACGTGTTGTGACACCGGGAGTTGGAAAAGAAATGTTCCTGGCAACGACCACGGGAACTTCCAGTACAGACCGTATCGAAGGAATGGTCAAAAATGCGATTTATGGAATGATTACAGCCAGAACCTGTGGGATTGAAGAACCAACAATTGGAATCCTGAATATTGACGGGGCAAGGCAGGTAGAGATCCTTTTAAAAGAACTTCAGGCGAATGGATATCCAATTACATTTGCAGAGTCTGTGAGAGCTGATGGCGGTTGCATCATGCGAGGAAATGACGTATTACAGGGAACACCGGATGTACTGGTATGCGATCCATTGACAGGAAATGTTTTAAATAAGATGATGTCATCCTTCACAACAGGAGGAAATTATGAGTCTGTGGGATATGGGTATGGACCTGGAATCGGAGAAGATTATGAGAAATTGGTCATGATTATATCCAGAGCATCCGGGACACCGGTGATACTAAATGCAATCCGCTATGCAGCCGAGTTGGTACGGGCAGATGTGTTTGCACATGAGAAACAAGAATTTAAACTGGCTGAAAAAGCCGGATGGAAGAAAATACTTGAAGATCGAAAGTCTTCCGGTAAAACTGCGGAGAATGATGAGACAGTGAAAGAACCTGAAAAGGAGATTGTCACTGCTCAGATTGCAGGAATTGAAGTAATGGATCTGGAAGACGCAGTAAAAGTATTGTGGAAAAAGAATATCTATGCAGAAAGTGGAATGGGCTGTACAGGACCGATCATCAGAGTATCCGATCAGAATCTGGGAACAGCGAAAGAAGAACTGAGAGAAGCAGGATATATTCAGTAACAAGTTACTCCTAAACTATGAGAAAGAACCCGGCGGTATAAACTGTCCGGGTTCTTTCTATGTCATTATACAGGGGAACTAGAGTGATGTTGCCATACATTTTTGGATACAGCAGGAATCATTAAGATACCAGCTGCAGTCTCCGCAGATCTTTTTTACTATTTCAGGTGTTGCACCGACACGCATCTTCCGGATGAGTGCCTGATAATTATATGTGGTCTCTTCGAGCTGGAAAGTATCCATTACTCGTTGGTCGAGGAGACGGACATGTTCGTCAGTACTGCAGGTATTTTCTGCGACCTTGTTGGGACAGGCCGTGCAGAGATGATCCGTGCCACAGGTGAGTCTGATCTGCATGTCTGAGTCATTTCTTAATTTGCCTGTGATGCGATTCATATTGGCGACAAATTCCGGGCTGTATCCACGTCCTTCATAGCTCTGTGTGCAGAGCAGATGATGCGGACGTAAGGTAATTACGCACATTGCAGAGATGCCGGAAGCCTGTCACGGATCTGAAGACCGAGCAGTGCGGCAAGTACAGCTTTGATGATTGCAGTTGGGATAAATGGGATCACACATGCTGCCAGAGCAGTTCCTACAGATGCCTGCATTAATGCGCAGAACATGATAACACCAACTACATAGTTAATGACTGTTCCAAGAATCAGGAACAATACGAACATTCCTTTTTGTTTTCTCTTTTCAACACCGATACCAATGAGCCATGCCATGATCGGGAATGATATGATAAATCCTCCGGTAGGACCGATCAGAATCTGGAATCCACCGCTAAGCCCTGCAAATACCGGCAATCCTATGGCACCAAGCAGGATGTAGACCAGGATTGAAAGACCGCCGCGTTTCGAACCGAGAACCACACCGGCCAGGGTGACTGCAAATGTCTGCATCGTCATCGGTACGCCTAATGGCATCGGAATTGATATCTGAGCCATGATCACGGTAACTGCTGCGAATAATGCGATACAGCAGATGTCTTGTACGGAGAGTTTTGAACTTTTCATAATATGTATTCCTCACTTTCAATTTCTGAATACAGTATAAGGGCATGAAAAACAATTGTCAACTATAAAAAAATAATGGTTAACAATAAACTGGACTGGTAAAAAAAGTAAAAACTGGATATTTTAAACAGACCATGCATGGGATATTATTCATACTAACATTATAGGAAAACAACAATATGAATGCAGGAGGGCTCTAAAAATGAGTACAGAAAGATATGAGTTAAATAAGCAGTTGGCACAGATGTTAAAAGGTGGAGTAATTATGGATGTTACGACACCGGAACAGGCAAAGATTGCAGAGGAAGCAGGAGCATGTGCAGTTATGGCACTGGAAAGAATCCCGGCAGATATCCGTGCGGCAGGCGGTGTATCACGAATGAGTGATCCGAAAATGATCAAAGGAATCCAGGAGGCAGTTTCTATTCCAGTCATGGCAAAATGCAGGATCGGACATTTTGTAGAAGCACAGATTTTAGAGGCGATAGAGATTGATTATATAGATGAAAGTGAGGTATTATCACCGGCGGATAACGTTTATCACATTGATAAGCGACAGTTTAAAGTTCCATTTGTATGTGGTGCAAAAGATCTTGGAGAGGCACTCAGAAGAATCAATGAGGGAGCTTCTATGATCCGTACAAAAGGGGAGCCGGGAACCGGGGATGTGGTTCAGGCAGTGACACATATGCGTAAGATGAACCAGCAGATCGCACAGCTTGTATCCATGAGAGAGGACGAGCTATTTGAAGCGGCTAAAGAACTTCGAGTACCATATGCGTTGGTAGAATATGTACATGATAATGGAAGACTTCCGGTTGTAAATTTTGCGGCAGGTGGCGTGGCAACTCCGGCAGATGCGGCATTAATGATGCAGCTTGGAGCAGAAGGAGTCTTTGTAGGATCCGGAATTTTTAAATCCGGCGATCCGAAGAAGCGTGCAGCGGCGATTGTAAAAGCGGTGACTAATTATAAAGATCAGAAAATGTTAGCTGAACTTTCAGAGGACCTTGGGGAAGCTATGGTGGGAATCAATGAACAGGAAATCAAGCTTCTGATGGCAGAGAGGGGAAAATAAGATGAAAATAGCAATACTTGCAGTGCAAGGAGCTTTTATAGAACATCGAAAGAAACTGGAAGCACTCGGGGCAGAATGTATCGAACTTCGTAAAAAGGAAGATTTAGAGGAATCCTTTGATGGTCTGGTACTTCCGGGAGGAGAGAGCACTGTTCAGGGAAAACTTCTGCGGGAACTGGGAATGTACGATTTCTTAAAAGAAAAGATTGAAGGCGGGATGCCGGTTCTGGCAACCTGTGCGGGGCTGATCCTTCTGGCAGAGCATTTAAGTAATGATGAGCACGTATATTTTGGAACATTACCTGTGACCGTGCGTCGAAATGCTTACGGAAGACAGCTTGGAAGTTTTTATACAAATGCAGTAGTAGAGGGGATTGGTGAAGTCCCAATGACATTTATACGGGCACCATACATTGAGGTGGCAGACAATAAGGTTCAGGTGCTTTCCCGCGTGGACGATCGGATTGTGGCAGTACAGTATGGTGCGCAGATCGGACTGTCATTCCATCCGGAGTTGGATGCGGATAATCGGATCCACGAAAGATTTTTGGAGTTAATGAGAGATTAATTTTACATTTTTGCATAAATATGCTATCCTTTTAATGTTTATACATTTTTTGAGATTGTATTTTTATTCGTACATAAGTGAAAAAAGTGTACAAAACAAGAGAGAAAGGGGTAACTTAATATGTTAAACATCATTGAATCTATTAACAGCGCAGTTAATGATTTCATATGGGGTGTTCCTGCAATGATCTGTATCATTGGTGTAGGTCTGTACTTAAGTATCAGAACACGGTTCCTTCAGATCCGCAAATTCCCATATGCGATCAAGACAACTTTCGGACGGATCTTTCGTAAAAAAGACGCCTCAGACGGTGCAATCACACCATTTCAAGCCGTCTGTACAGCATTAGCCGCCACAGTCGGAACCGGCAATATTGCGGGAGTCGCAGGTGCTATTGCAATCGGAGGACCGGGAGCAGTATTCTGGATGTGGGTTTCTGCCATTCTCGGAATGTGTACCAAATTCTCAGAGGTTACACTTGCCGTTCATTTTCGTGAGACAAATGGGAACGGAGAATTAGTAGGCGGTCCTATGTACTACATAAAAAACGGTCTCAGCAAAAACTGGCATTTTCTGGCTTATCTGTTTGCAATTTTTGGGGCGCTCACCGTATTCGGGACCGGCAATGCCACACAGGTAAATACAATTACCACAGCGATTAATTCTGCGTTGTTAAATTATAATGTTATCGGACAGGATTCCGTGAAAACTGTAAATCTTGTGATTGGTATCGTGATTGCGATTTTAGTTGCCATGATCCTGCTTGGCGGTATTAAACGAATTGCCCAGGTTACAGAAAAATTAGTGCCGTTTATGGCTTTGTTTTATATTATTCTTGCCCTTGGTGTTGTATTTCTCAATGTTAAAAATGTGCCGTTCGTATTTTCATCTATCTTTTACGGAGCCTTTCATCCTTCTGCGGTTACCGGCGGTATTGTGGGAAGTTTCTTCCTCAGTATGAAAAAAGGTGTATCCAGGGGAATTTTTTCCAATGAGGCTGGTCTGGGAACCGGATCTATCGCACATGCCTGTGCTGATACACAGAAGCCGGTAAAACAGGGACTTTTCGGTATCTTTGAAGTGTTTACTGATACGATCTTGATTTGTACTCTGACAGCTCTGGTAATTCTTTGCAGTGGTGTATCTGTTAATTACGGACAGGCTGCAGGTGCAGAACTTACTATTTCCGGATTTACAGCTACTTATGGTAATTGGGTATCGATCTTTACAGCGATTGCCATGTGCTGTTTTGCATTCTCTACGATTCTTGGCTGGGGACTGTATGGCGCGAGATGTGTGGAATTTATTTTCTCATCCAAGGTCATCAAGATCTTCATGGTTGTCTATTCATTAGTTGCAATCCTTGGTGCTACCGTAGATCTCGGACTGTTATGGAGTATCGCTGAGACGTTCAACGGTTTGATGTCCATTCCGAACCTGATCGCAGTTTTCCTGTTATCAGGAACTGTGGTGAAACTGACCAAAGAATATTTTACCGGAGAAGGCAGTAAATAAAATATATAAGATGATAATAAAAATGTCTGGTGAAACGTAAATTGTTTTATCAGACATTTTTGATTATTTTATCAATGGTTGATCCGTGTTAAGAAATCGTAACGGCAAAGGGGATTCTATATAGAAAAAATCTATGCTATTATATAAGTATAGAAACAAAATAAAGTGTATATTATTCAAAGTTAGTGCATTAGATTTGTATTCAGAAAGGATTTGACGTTTATTGAACCGTTACAAGACAAAATTACTGGAAAAATTAAAAGAGTCATTAGAAGCTGTGTTGCCAATCATTGGGATTGTGTTATTTTTAAGTTTTACAATCGCACCGATTCCACCAGGAATTCTAATGTCTTTTATTATTGGAGCAATTCTTCTGATTGTGGGAATGATGTTCTTCACCCTGGGAGCAGAATTATCCATGACTCCAATGGGAGAGCGAATCGGAACCAGAATTGCACAGTCCAAAAAACTGCCGGTCATCATTAGCCTGTGCTTTACACTGGGTGTGATTATCACAGTGTCGGAGCCGGATCTGCAGGTATTGGCGGGGCAGGTACCGGCAGTACCGAATTACCTGCTGATTGTGGCTGTGGCAGTCGGAGTGGGGCTGTTTTTAGTCTTTGCCGTGCTTCGTATGTTGTTTTCAAGGCCTCTGTCACAGATGCTGCTAATCTTTTATCCGTTAGTGTTTCTTCTGGCGTTCTTTGTACCGGAGAGTTTTCTTGCAGTGGCATTTGATTCTGGTGGAGTGACGACTGGTCCTATGACTGTCCCGTTTATTATGGCACTGGGAATCGGATTTTCTGCGGTGCGAAGTGATAAACATGCGGAAAACGACAGTTTCGGCCTGGTGGCGCTCTGTTCGATCGGACCAATTCTTGCGGTGCTTTTGCTTGGAATTATTTATCATCCGGAAGGAGCCGGATATGAGGGGACAGTAGTCCAAAATGTTGCAGATTCTATTGAGTTGTGGAAATTATTTCAAAATGGAATTCCACATTACATGAAAGAAATCGCAGTGTCATTATTTCCAATTGTTCTGTTTTTCTCGTTGTTTCAGATTTTTTCGCTGAAATTAAAGAAAAAAACCATCATAAAAATTTTGGTTGGTCTGATATATACATACATTGGGTTAGTACTATTTCTGACCGGAGTAAATGTGGGATTTATGCCTGCAGGTAATTATCTGGGAGAAATTATTGCAGGGATATCCTGCCGTTGGGTGATTATTCCTATTGGTATGGTGATCGGATATTTCATTGTAAAAGCGGAGCCTGCAGTCTATGTGCTGATGGAGCAGGTGGAAGAACTGACGTCAGGAGCAATTCCGGGAAAGGCGATGGGACTCAGCCTGTCTTGTGGAGTGGCAGTTTCGCTGGGACTTGCAATGGTCAGGGTTCTGACGGGGATTTCTATTTTCTGGTTTTTAATACCGGGATATGCACTGGCACTGTTGCTTTCCTTTCGGGTGCCGAAGATTTTTACAGCCATTGCATTTGACTCGGGAGGTGTTGCTTCCGGACCGATGACGGCGACATTTTTACTGCCGTTTGCACAGGGTGCATGTGTTGCTGTGGGGGGAAATATCGTAACGGATGCTTTTGGAGTAGTAGCAATGGTAGCGATGACGCCGCTGATTACGATACAGATTTTAGGAGCTGCTTATCAGTATCAGGAAAAGAAAAATGCGAAAGAAGAACTTAAGAAGGTAACGGCACCTGTGCTTCCGCTTTCTGCATATGGAGATTACGATATTATTGAGTTATAAGGGAGGGACGGACAGTTATGAGCAGATTATACATGATGGTTACGGTTACCAACCGTAACCATCGGAAACAATTTAGGGAATTTTTTGAAAAGAATGACTTGCAGATATTCGTAGGAGCGCTTGGTCGGGGAACAGCCAGAAGTGAAGTGTTGGATTATTTTGGTCTGGAAGAGTCAGAAAAATTATTGTATTTTTCAGTAGTTACAGATACAACCTGGAGAAAATTAAGACGGACATTGATTACCCAGATGTTGATTGATGTTCCGGGAACTGGAATTGCATTTGTAATTCCGCTGAGCAGTGTAGGCGGGAAAAAGGCGATGCAGTTTCTAATCAATGAGCAGGAGTATGAAAAAGAGGAGGAATCAGAATTGAAAGATACAGAATATGAATTGTTAGTCGCAATTGCGAATCAGGGATATATAGATTCTGTTATGGAGGCAGCGAGAAGTGCCGGTGCCGGCGGTGGAACGGTAATTCATGGAAAAGGAACCGGAATGAAACTTGCAGAAAAATATCTGGGAGTTTCACTGGTAGAAGAAAAAGAACTGATATTGATTGTGACAAGGAGTAAAGAGAAGAATGCGATTATGCGTGCAATCATGGAAAGAACAGGGTTAGAAGCGAAAGAAAAAGCCATTATATTTTCTCTTCCGGTCAGCAGTGTGGCAGGGATCCGGATGATGGAGGCCGAAATACAAGATGATCTGATATAAAATTGACAGAGTGGAACAAAACCGGTTGAGACTCTTTGAAACTTGTGTTACGATAGCTTAAGTGATTTGGTATAAAAAGGAGAGGAACTATGAAAAACAAAGGAATTGTAAAAGATTATGTCATCATAACGATTTCGATGTTTGTGGTAACGGCTGCGATTTATTACCTGATGATGCCGAACGGCTTTGTAATAGGAAGTCTTTCAGGTGTGGTTATGGTACTGGCGCATTTTGTTCCACTGAAAGTATCGACGATGACATTGATCGCGAATGTGGTACTTTTAATCGTGGGGTATATCTTCATAGGGAAAGATTTTGGGACGAAGACGGTTGTGACATCACTGATGCTTCCGTTTTATCTCAGGGTTTTTGAGATAATCACCCCGAATGTACCATCGTTGACAGATGATATGTTGGTAAATATGTTCTGCCATGTATTGGTGATCAGTTTCGGACAGGCGATTTTGTTTAATGCAAATGCGTCTTCTGGTGGATTGGATGTGATCGCAAAACTATTGAATAAGTATTTTCATATTGAGATTGGAAAGAGTCTTACGATTGCCGGATTTGTGACAGCATCTACTTCCATCTTGGTGTATGACAGAAAGACACTGGTGATCAGTTTGCTTGGAACTTATCTGAGTGGATTGGTGCTGGATAGTTTTATTGATGGTTTTCATATCAGGAAAAGAGTCTGTATTTTATCAGAAAAATATCAGGATATGCAGAGGTTTGTAGTAGAAGAACTGCACAGAGGCGCAACTTTGTATCCAGCATTTGGGGGCCTGGATAACAAAGAGCGTACAGAGGTTGTAACGATTTTGGAAAAGAACGAATATGCAAAACTTCTGGCCTTTATCCATGAGACAGACCTGACAGCATTTGTAACGGTATCTACCGTTGGAGAAGTGATCGGTCAGTGGAATGAACATAAAAAGGAACGACTTAGAAATGTAAATTCCTGAAAATCATTCAGGCAATAGTGAAGAGAAAAGAGACACTGTGAAAAGCAGATAAAAGTTTTTCGCAGTGTCTTTTTTAATAGCTGGTCAGAGATGAATTTGCTAACGAATATTCCCACTGTTGATTCCCTGAGATACTGATTCTAGTGGGAGCCAGTCTAAGACTTTCTTAATATAGCGATTCCAGAAGTCCCACTCATGGGCACCGGTATCTTCTATATAAATTACTGGAATATTTAAAGCAGTTAATTCGCGGCAGAGCCTCTGATTGTTCGGAAGCAGATCATCATCTGTTCCACAGGCCAGATAAATCTTTGGAATATCCAACTTTTTTCTGACTAATTGTCTGGCAATCCAGACAGGGTTTTTATCACTTTCATTTACAGTTTCTAAATTGCCGAAGATTCCTTCCAGATAGGATCTTGTTTCAAAAAATTCGGAGTTACGATCTGTGGAGGACACAGACTTATAAATGTAAACAGCAGAGGAGAGGGCTGCAATATGGCTAAAAGTCCGGTGGTATTTTAGGCCGTTGCGAAGTGCACCATATCCACCCATGGATAATCCGGCAATGAAGGTATCTTCTCGCTGACGTGATAGAGGAAACATTTTTCTTGTTATTTCAACTAATTCGTGTCCGATAAAGTCCCCATAATTATTGTTGCTAATAGGTTGATCGATGTAGAAAGAATTGTCTCCGGAAGGCATAATGACAGCCAGATTATGATCTTCTGCCCATCTTTGAATATTAGTACCGGTTACCCAGTCTGTGTAGTTTCCATAGACTCCGTGAAGGAGATATAAAGTCTTATAGGGTGGCGTGCTAGGTTTGTCAACGGGAAGAATGACCTGTATCGGAACGCTGCGTTTTAAAGCCTGTGAAACAAAGTTAACTTGTAATAGAGCCATGAGAATATTCATCCTTCTTTCTTAATTTAATATTTAATAGATAATCTGTTCTATATAATCTGAATTTAATATAGCGTGTTTTAAAGAATCTGGCAATAGATAAAAGCTCCCAGAGAAGTAGACCTTGAGAAGTTTCCGGAGGATGTATATAATAATACTAAATATGTGAATACGAGGAGGACAAACATGGAGAATGTCATTGAATTAAATCATCCGCTGATTCAGCACAAGATTTCGATTCTCAGGGACAAGAATACGGGGACGAATGAGTTTCGAAGATTAGTAGAAGAGATTGCAATGTTAATGGGGTATGAGGCACTGAGCGATCTCCCATTAAAAGATGTAGAGGTAGAGACACCGATCCAGACTTGCCAGACACCTGTGATTGCAGGAAAGACGTTAGCAGTAGTTCCTATTTTAAGAGCAGGACTTGGAATGGTGAGTGGTATTCTGGCATTAGTGCCATCGGCAAAAGTAGGTCATATAGGTCTGTACCGTGATGAGGAGACATTTGAGCCTCATGAATATTATTGCAAATTACCGGATCCAATCGAAGAGCGTCTGATCGTAGTAACGGATCCAATGCTTGCAACGGGTGGATCAGCCATTGCGGCAATTGATTTTATCAAGCAGCATGGTGGTAAGAATATTAAGTTTATGGCGGTGATCGCAGCACCGGAGGGCGTTAAGAAATTGCATGAAGCACATCCGGATGTACAGATTTACATTGGACATATTGATGAAGGTCTGAACGAAGCGGCATATATCTGTCCGGGACTTGGAGATGCCGGAGACCGTATCTTTGGAACGAAATAGGAGAACAGATATGTTAGTATGTGATTATGTAGTAGAGGCAATAGATGGTGACTATGCACATCTTAGAAGACTGGACAAGCCGGAAGATGAGCCGAAACTAGTTGCAAGAGCATTGTTGCCGGAGAATATTGTAGAAGGCGGAAGATTACATTATGAGATGTTGCAATATACAGTGATGGAATAAAGTGTAGAAAAAGAGAGTAGTTTTGAGGTGCCCCCTCAAAACTACTCTCTTTCGTATGTGCGCCTATTTGCGGGTGTTACGGAATGAGACTTTTGTACCTGATATCGAAAGCAATAGTAGCAATAATAATCCGAAGACAGATAGACATTTTCCGAGGATAAGACCGGGAGCATGGTAAATGATCTTGATATTATGAGTTCCTTCTTTAAGTTTACAACCTAAAAATGCAGTATTTACTTTTTCACTTGAGACTGCTTTCCCATCTACCTGAATCTGAAATGATTTTTCATAAGAAATGGAGGTAACAAAGTATCCATCATTATTCATGGTGATACTTCCGGCGATTACATTTCCTTTACTCTTGGAACGATTTAACTGAAATACGGATTGATAGAGCTCGCCTCCTGGGAGTGTACCTGTATAAGCCTCTATTTGACTGATCTTATAAGATCCTTTTCCGAAGGTGACGTTCACAGAATCCTGATCATCTGTGATTGGGATCGCATAAGTAAAAACAGTATTATTGTTGTAGTAAACATGATTTTTGGCACTCAGTTTATTGCGTTCACCATCGATCCAGATGGTAATGTCTTTGTTCTTATGTAAGTTTTTTACATGAAATCTTACAAAAAGAATATTGGTGTTCGTTGATTGTTTTTTGTTGGTATGGAACCATAACTTCAACGACTGCTTTTTCGTCAGATCTATCTGATAGCCATCAGAAGTCGGATGCATGAAATCCGGAGTTCTTTCTGGTGTCAGAGTGATTTCCTGGATGTGACATTCGTCTTTAAAAATGGTTGAATCACTTATAGAAGAAGTGCCCGGATTTTTTATAACAGCATAGGATAACAGTGCTGTCTGGTTGTAAGGAAATCCAAGTTTTTTATAATTATCTTCGGATAATAGTTCCTTAGTACCATATGCAGTTGGTGCAGCTAAAATATTTTGGTATACTTTATAATTTCCATAGTCTTTATATAATGTGTAACCTTTTACAGGTTGATCGCTTATGATATATTTCTCTCCCATAAATCGTTGGAAGACTGGGTTACGGGATTCTGACTGCATCAGATAGTTCCTGTAAGGTTGTTCTATGCCGAAAGTATTCTGTCGAAATTTTTGATAAAAAGTATTGTAAGAGGAACTGTAGACAGACGAAATATTTTGCCTGATATCCCAGATCCTGTTCAAATTTGCAGCATTTTCGTCAGAGGTTCCGAGCTGAGAGAGGCGGTAATATCCGGTGTCCTGATCTAATATATCAGAAATATTTTTTTCTAAAGTAGAATCTGTAACTTTTTGGTAAAAATCAAAGCGTTCCATTTTCCCTTTCGTGGCACTGTTGGTATTATTAAAAACGATAAGGAAGACCAACATCGGTACCATGAGAAATAATGAATTTTTCCGTATGTTTGCCAGACAATACATGAAAAGCATGATCACAGCGTCTACTAAAAGAAATTTCCAATACTTTTCTATATGTCTTTGCGTATGATTTAAGTACACTAAAATTATGGTCAGTATATAGGGCATATATCCGGTTAAGGACCGCTTTGGAAGATGCTCTATCCTGTCTAAATAACAGGCGATCATATAGCAGAGTAATGGCAAAAATGGAAGGAAGGCTTTGTAACGTAAATACAGACCACCATTTAATAAATACAGGAAAGCAGGGAATGTTAATATTATGAAGACACTCCATGCAAGAAAAAGATCACTTTTCTTTTTATACAGCAGCGAGGCTATCAATACAGTAATAAGAAAAGTTCCGAGTCCCAACCCGTAAGGAGAATAAAAGAAGCCGGACAATTCAATGTGGGGCACAAGCAGATTTGTAAGGGAAAGCGTAGTAGCTGTGCTGTTTGCAGTATTGCTTCTTCCGAATAATGCACAGGCAGTAGGAACAAGAAGGACTCCGCTTAAACATATTGATACGATAAAAGGTATTAAAAAATATATACCGTCAATTAAAAAGTTTCCAATAGATAATGAAAGCCGTAAAAGTTCATGAACCTGCATGTAGCGATAGATTCCATATAAGACAAGAACCAGCATACCGCCGATGCTAAAATAAAAGCTGGTCATAATCAGGAGATATAGACTGAGGATCAGCGGAAACTGTCGCTTAAATGGTCTTATATGATGGATATTTTCGAAAGAAGTTTCCTGAAAATAATGGTCTACACTTAAAAATCCAAGTATCAGAAAAGGCATATAATTGATGAACATGATCTGACTGTAGGAATGATAAATAACAGGTCCGGAAAGTAAAAATGAAAGAGCTGTGAAGAAACATATTTTCACAGAAAACTCTTTTGTACGCAGCCAATAATAGAGTAACAGGACAGAGATTACCAGGCAGCTAAAAGACATTCCCATAACATAATCAGACATCTTTACAAAAGGCAGAAGATAGGATGGAAAAAATAAAGGACTGAAAAGCCCGTAATAAGCAAAATAATAGATATTTTGTCCACCACCTATGTTTGCGGCAAATTCCGGGAACAGTTTCTTCGCTTCATAGAACTGTTGTCTGAAATAATCCGGGATGACACTGTGTTGGCTGATCCAGTCCACTTTAGAGCCGAAGATTCCATATTTTAAGCAAAATAAATAGCAAAATAAAAAAGAAAGTAAGGTCAACAATAAATAAGGGACAATATTTTGTCCCTTAAGCTTCTGAAAGTTTTTCATGATAGGTCTCCTTTGTAAAGCTGCTGTCTTTCAGGATGAAGATTGGTCTGTGTTTGGTCTCTAAGTAAGTCTTGGCAAGATATTCGCCGAGGATTCCCGTGCAGAATAACTGAATGCCACTTACCAGGAAAATAATGCATACGAGAGATGGCCATCCGGATACAGGATCGCCCCAGATCAGTGTTTTAAAAATAATAACAGCGATCATCAGAAATGCCAGGATACAAAAAACGATGCCGGCGATGGAAGCCAGGGCAAGCGGGGCAACGGAGAATCCGGTAATCCCTTCCAGTGAATAAAAGAACAGTTTCTTCATGGACCATTTTGTTTCACCGGCAGAACGTTCTACATTTTGAAATTCCAGCCATTTTGTGCGGAAACCGATCCAACCGAAGATCCCTTTGGAAAACCGGTTGTATTCACTCATTTTTAAAACCGCATCTACCATCATCCGGTCCATCAGACGATAATCTCTGGCTCCGTTTACGATTTCCGTTTTAGAGATTTTGTTGATAAATTTATAAAAAAGTTGGAGACATATCCAAATATTAAATATGTTCACCCAATCAAAAAATATAATTGGCAACAGCGGGTAGTACGAATCTTTGATCCCGATAATCATATGATTGAAATTGGTGAAGCAATGGATGTAGTAATTACAAATCTATTATTGGCTAAAAAAGATATAGATGAAGTAAGTAGAATTACACAATATCCTATTGACTATGTAAGGAATATTTTCAATAAGTTGTAGGTTGACTACAACTTTTTTTATAGATCAAGGATTCTAGTGAGGTAAACAGTCCGTCGATAGTAAAATTATAACTTTTATGTTAGGATTAGGACGTAGAAGGGAAGTAATTTTATGGATAATAAAGAAATTGGGATACGAATTTTATCAGCTCGTAAAAATCTTGGGTATACTCAAAAACAATTAGGAAATTTAATCAATGTAAGTGATAAAGCTGTA
>ERZ773103.2126-NODE-2126-length-19130-cov-6.103434_pt1 | contig 19130 bp, 17 predicted proteins | sample MGYA00511118_ERZ773103 | MGnify/ENA primary metagenome ERZ773103 (study PRJEB29015, sample SAMEA2737821) | human gut metagenome | biome: human gut; feature: human-associated habitat; material: faeces | place: China | collected 2012 ... | reverse complement strand
TGGAGAAGTTGATCGTAGACGGACGCATTCATCCGGCAAGAATCGAAGAGATGGTGGAGAAAGCCCAGAAAGAAGTGGAAACACAGATCCGTGAAGACGGTGAGACAGCAGCCATGGATGTGGGTGTACATGGAATCCATCCGGAACTTCTGAAACTACTTGGCCGTATGAAATTCCGTTCAAGTTATGGTCAGAATGCGCTGAGACATTCTATTGAAGTTGCACAGCTTTCCGGACTTATTGCAGGAGAGATCGGTGTGGATGTGCGTATGGCCAAACGTGCCGGACTTCTTCATGATATTGGTAAATCCATTGATCATGAAGTGGAAGGATCTCATATTCAAATCGGTGTGGATCTCTGTAAAAAGTATAAGGAATCTCCAATCGTTATTAACACAGTTGCGTCTCATCATGGTGATGTGGAGCCGGAATCTCTGATCGCGTGCATCGTACAGGCAGCAGACGCAATTTCCGCAGCAAGACCTGGTGCAAGACGAGAGACACTGGAGACATATACCAATCGTCTGAAACAGCTTGAGGACATCACAAATGAGTTCAAGGGCGTTGAGAAATCTTTTGCTATTCAGGCAGGAAGAGAAATTCGTGTTATGGTCGTACCGGATCAGGTAAGCGATGCAGATATGGTTCTCCTTGCAAGAGATATTGCAAAGCAGATCGAAGCAGAGCTTGAGTATCCAGGACAGATCAAGGTCAATGTGATCCGTGAGAGCAGAGCGGTTGATTACGCGAAATAATTACAGGTCGCATAAGAGTACTGATAATAAAGAAAGCCGGACAGCTATTATACAGCTGTCCGGCCTTTTTGTGTCCTGAAATATTATCTTACCACAAAAGTTATATTACCTGGATTGTGGACGTAAACTGATACAGGGTGAGTGAATGGATATTAAGACAGAGAATCGAAAATGGAAAGCAGCAGGCAGATTTCCGTCAGAGATCCTGTTTCTCACAGGCTTTCTGACAGGGACGATCCTGCCAAATATGATCTGGAAAATGGAATGGAAACAGAAAACCCTGGCATCTTTTTATCTGATCCGGAATTTTGCAGAGAAAGATATTTCCGGCGGTGCATATTTCGGAGAGATACTGCGACGGAGAGGAGGGTTCTTTTTACTGCTGATTCTGTGCGGTTTTACAGTGTTCGGGGTGCCTTTGTCTGTTGTGTACATGCTGATCCTGGGACTGGAAACAGGGATGGTCCTGGCAATGTCTGTGCTGGAGTTCGGTCTTTACGGAGGACTGGCAGGAGCAGCGCTTCTTCTGCCCCAGTATCTGATCTATGTTCCTGTTTATTTCTGGCTGGCAAGACTTGTGTATCGGCAGTCTTTTGGAATCTGGAAAAATTATGGCCTGTTCCCCGCAAAAAATCTTCCTTACCTGAAGCAGGTGATCACTGCTTTTGGGGTATATACAGGGGGGATAATGGCAGAATGTTTTCTCAATCCCTGGTTGGTTGAAAAGATCATAAAATATTTAAAATTTTTTTGAAAAGAAATTCTACAACATCTAGTGATGGTTTCCATAAAATCTGCGATATTTGGTAGTTAATGGCTGGAAGTGTTGAAAATGCGCGGTTTTGCACTGAAAAACCGTTTGATTTTATGTAAAATACACAGTATAATTCAGTAATAAAAGGGTACAGATTTTACTATTTTGGATAAAACCAGGTAATTTATAAAAATGCTATAGTATTAGAAACGGGATGTAAGGGAATGGACATAGAGATACGGGAATTTATTACATATTTACATAACAGAAAAAGAACGTCGCATAATACAGAGGTATCTTATCAGAGAGATCTGAAGAAAATGGCGGCATATTTTGAAGAGCGCGGAATTTATGATATTAGAGATGTAGGGGAACTGGAGTTGGAAGGGTACTTAAGTTATATGGAACGTGGACAGTTTGCTTCTTCTACTATATCCAGAAATGTTGCTTCTATCCGTGCGCTGTTTCAGTATCTCCATCAGGAGGGCAGAATTGAGAAAGATCCTTCCCTGGAACTGAAGCCGCCCAAGGTTGAGAAACGTCTGCCGGAGATTTTATCTGTAGATGAAGTAGACAGGCTTCTGAAACAGCCTAACAGAACAACTCCCAAGGGAATCAGGGACAGTGCCATGCTGGAGCTTCTTTATGCTACTGGAATGCGTGTCAGTGAGCTGCTGCGCCTGAGCATGGAGGATATTAACCTGCAGCTTGGATATGTGATATGCAGGGATGAAGGCAAGGAGAGAGTTATTCCGATCGGCAATGTATGCAAGATCGCAATGGAGAAATATCTGGACGAGGCCAGAGAGAAGTTTGTAAAAGAGAATGAGACAGAAATCCTTTTTACCAACTGTTCCGGCAAGTCCATGAGCAGACAGGGATTCTGGAAAGTTCTGAAAGGCTATGCGGAGGAAGCTGGAATCCAGCATGATATTACACCACATACGTTAAGACATTCTTTTGCCACGCATATGCTGCAGAACGGAGCAGATGTGAAGAGTGTACAGGAGATGTTGGGACATTCCGACATTTCCACCACACAGGTGTATCTGAACTTTGGTGTGGCAAAGATGAGAGATGTGTACATGAAGGCGCATCCGCGCCACTGAAATTAAATATATAAGTTAAGCCAGAAAACGGATATCTGAGAAGATACGTTTTCTGGCTTAATTTTTAGTCACCGCAGATGAAGCAGCATGCAGGACTCTACTATATGATTGAATGTAAAAATACCGACAGATCCGAATGATCGTAACGAACCTGCCGGGATAAATTTATGTCCGGAATATAAAGATCAGGTCTGCCTAGCAGTTCTCGGCAATTGTATAGAGAAGCTGTTCGGACTGCTCCCATCCAAGGCATGCATCTGTGATAGACTTGCCATAGATATGGTTGCCGCCGATCTTCTGGTTGCCTGGTTCGATGTAGCTCTCGATCATGACTCCTTTGACGAAGTTACGGATATCGTCGGAGTGACGACGGCTGTGGAGTACTTCCTTGACGATACGGATCTGCTCCATGTATTTTTTGTTGGAGTTGGAGTGGTTTGCATCGATGATACAGGCCGGATTCTTCAGATCACGCTCGTTGTAGAGGTCTAAGAGCAGCTTCAGGTCTTCGTAGTGGTAGTTCGGCAGGCACTGGTCATGCTTGTTGACAGCACCACGCAGGATGGTGTGGGTCAGCGGGTTGCCCTGTGTTTTTACTTCCCAGCTGCGGTAGATGAACTCATGACCGTGCTGTGCTGCGTGTACGGCGTTCAGCATGACGGAGAGTGCGCCGCTGGTCGGGTTCTTCATACCTGCCGGGATGCCGACGCCGCTGGCGGTCAGACGGTGCTGCTGGTCTTCGACGGAACGGGCACCGATGGCAACGTAAGATAACAGATCGGATAAATATCTGTGGTTCTCCGGATACAGCATCTCATCTGCACAGGTAAAACCGGTCTCGTTTACCGCTCTGGTGTGCAGATCGCGGATCGCGATGATACCCTTTAACATATCTTCTTTTTTCTCCGGATCCGGCTGGTGCAACATCCCCTTATAGCCCATGCCGATCGTTCTCGGTTTGTTTGTATAGATACGCGGAATCATAAAAATCTTATCTGCGACCTTATCCTGTACGGTACGAAGCCGACTGATGTAATCAATTACCGCATCTTCATTGTCTGCGGAGCAAGGTCCGATGATCAGCAGAAGACGGTCATCTTTTCCCTCGAAGATTTCCCGGATCTGTCTGTCGCGATCTTCTTTGATTGCTGCTATCTTTTCACTTACCGGAAACTGCTCTTTTAACTCCTTCGGGGTTGGCAGTTTTCGTAAGAATTCCATATCCATTTCCATAATTTCAAAAGCCTCCATAAAAAATAAAGAATTTTGCACTTCAACGCGTTGCAGTGCGAATCTGTTTATAATCATACTTGGTTACAGATGATTCGTCAACCCTTTTTTGAAATTTAATTACTCAATCTGCCATTTACAAATTTCGTAACTCTTCAGTACCCTCACAGTTACGAGCCAAAATGCATTTCTAATCACCTTCGGTGATGGCATTTTGACTTGTATGTCTCGGGATTTTGACATATTCATGTCAAAACACCTCGCGGGATATTACTTGAATTTACGTAAACCGACTCTTTTAGCAGCAACGTTCAGAGGTGCGATCACAACAAGTGTGATGACTGCTGCAACACCAATCTGTACGAGGTTTCCCGGAATGGAAGCAACCGGTGCAAGTGGATTACCGTAGATTACGACTTCCGCGATATAGTATCCTGCAACTTTGATTACGCAGGCTGCGATGAGTGCGATTACATACCACTTGAAGTTCTGGTGTTTTTCGTCTTCGGTAAATCTGCCTACGGTGAAGCCCATGAGAGCAACGATTACAAAAGTAAATGGAGCCCATAAAGTCCAACCGGAAAGCAGGTCAAACAGTCCCATTCCGACACCACCTGCGATCGCTCCGGTCTTTTTGCCGAAGATGATCGCGCCGATAAACAGCGGAACATTGCCGAGATGGATAAGTCCTCCGTTGGCTGCAATCGGAAGACGGACGTTGATGAATGCTGTAAAGATGTAAGTAAGAGCTACAAAGATAGCGGTCACGGTAAGAAACTGAACGGAAGAAGTAACCTCGCGCTCAGCTGCTGCTGTCTGTACGTTTGTGTTAGCCATGATAATTAACCTTCCTTTTTCCTATGTTTTTTTGATTGGGTATACTTTACAATAGAACTGTGTATTAATAAAGAGGCAATTTAAAGAAAAAATAAGGGGACAGTTTGCGGCGACCAAATGTGAATGACCCTGTTGGTATTTGTACTTACTGTTGCTGGAGTCATTGATAGACTGTGGATTTATAGTTGAGATGAACAGGACGACATGGTATGATAATCTAAGATCAAAACAGATTTTTATACAAAATGAAAATATGAAACAGCTTACAAATAAAACAGATTACGGAGGAAAAACGTGCAAAAAATATTGTCTCCGATGGAAAAAATTCGATTTCCGGAAAGTGAAGAGCTTCCGGAGGGAGTGAAAGAAATCGACGTAAAGGACACATTCGGATATTGTACCGAACTTTATCCGGATGTTGAATACGCAGAGCACAGTGGCAGGAAGCTGCATCTTCAGATCATGGCACCGCTCGTTTATGGAAAAGATCTAAAATGGCCGCTGATCGTATATGTACAGGGATCTTCCTGGCATAAGCAGAAATTGTTTCAGAGTCTTCCGACACTGGTCAGGATGTGCGAAAGAGGATATGCCGTGGCAATTGTGGAGCACAGAGAAAGCGAGCTGGCACCATTTCCCGCTCAGGTGATAGACACCAAAGCTGCAATTCGTTTTTTGAGAATGAATGGAGCACATTATGGAATCAATGTGAGCAAAATGGTACTCTGGGGCGATTCAAGCGGGGCACATACAGCGCTGATGGCTGGAATTACCGGAGATGCGGAGTATCTTCCGGAAAAATATCCACAGACAACAACAGAAGTGGACTGCATCATAGACTGGTTTGGGCCGACAGATCTTATGGCAGCATCACAGTATCCGTCTGCAATCGATCATGATTCAGCCAAAAGTCCGTCAGGAGTACTGATTGGCGGAAAAACACTTCATGATCATCCGGAGGATGCTTATCCGGCAAATCCTGTGGTGCATTTGCACAGCAATCGAAAAACACCGCCTGTTCTTATTATGCATGGTGGCAGTGACCCACTGGTTCCGTTTAATCAGTCCTGTATTTTATATGAGGCTTTAAAACGGATGGATAAGGATGTGGAGTTTGTCAAGCTCAGGAATGCCGGACATGGATGGGGTGGTTTTATGAGTGAGGCGGCACTGGATATAGTAGAAGAATTTATAAAGAAGAAAATTAATTAAAAATACAGGGAGAACGAAATGGAACAGGAAACACAGACACTACACAAACGAAGAGTACGATATAAGGGGAAATATCCGCGCAAATTTGAGGAAAAATATAAAGAGCTGAATCCGGAGAAATATAAGGATACGATCGAACATGTCATCAGTAAGGGCAACACTCCGGCAGGAATGCATATTTCCATCATGGTAAAGGAAATCCTTGATTTCCTGAAGATCCAGCCGGGCGAGACAGGATTTGATGCGACACTTGGCTATGGCGGACATACAAAAGCAATGATGGAATGCCTGCATGGTGAAGGTCATATGTATGCAACAGATGTGGATCCGGAGGAATCAGCAAAGACCCGTAAGCGTCTGGCAGAGCAGGGCTTTGGAGAGGACATTCTGACGGTTAAACTTCAGAATTTCTGTACGATTGATGAGATTGCAAAAGAAGCCGGTGGATTTGATTTTATTCTTGCAGATCTTGGGGTATCGTCCATGCAGATTGACAATCCGAAGCGTGGTTTTTCTTTCCGCGCAGACGGACCGCTTGATCTTCGGCTGAATCAGGAAAAGGGAATCAGCGCGGCAGAGAGACTTGATACGATCAGCAGAGATGAACTTGCCGGAATGCTTTATGAAAATTCCGATGAGCCATATTGTGAGGAGATTGCAAAAGCAATTACAGACGAGATCCGCAGGGGAAATCGTGTAGATACTACGACAAAATTGCGTGAGATTATCGAGAAGACGCTTTCTTTTATTCCGGAAAAAGAACGTAAAGATACCGTCCGCAAGACCTGTCAGAGAGTATTTCAGGCGCTGCGTATCGACGTGAATCGTGAGTTTGAAGTTCTGTATGAATTTATGGAAAAACTGCCGGATGCCCTCAAACCGGGCGGACGTGTGGCAATCCTGACGTTCCATTCAGGAGAAGACAAGCTTGTAAAGAAAGCACTTAAGGCTGGTTATAAAGCAGGAATCTATTCCGACTATGCCAAAGATGTGATTCGCCCGTCTGCGCAGGAATGTGCGCAGAACGGCAGAGCCAGATCCACAAAAATGCGCTGGGCGATTAAAGCCTGAAGCATTTATGTCAAACAAAAATGAAGATTCTGTGAAGCAAATCAAAAGTATTGACAGTGAAACAAAGAATTATCACAATAAACCTATCATAAAGATATGTTAAACGAGACTGTTACAGTAGATAAACTATTGTGACAGTCTTTTGTTTTGACTTCATCAGAAAGGAAACAAAATGAAACATCAGAAAATATACGTTAATGGAATGACCTGTATTAACTGTCAGAACAGAATTGCATCCACACTGCAGCAGACCAGTGGAATCAAAGAAGCTTCCGTCAGCTAGAAATTGCAATCATCGTAGTAATATTTTTACTTTTGCAGCATTTGGGAATTCTGAACCGTCTGGCGCCGGGAAAGCTTGCGGACAGTGAGATGGGATATGGTGCATTGTTTGTGATTGGACTGATCACTTCCGTACACTGTATAGCCATGTTCGGTGGAATTAATTTATCACAGACTTTGTCAAGTGAAAAAATGGCTCAATGTTCCGTAATTCACTGCAATACAACATTGGACGTGTGATTTCTTATTCCATGATTGGAGGTATACTTGCTGGATGGGAATGATCACAGGAAAAATTCATATGGAAAGTTGAGAAATAGATTATGAAAAAGTAATTGCAGCGGGGATCAGAAGACAAACATAAGAATGCTCTTTTGGGTAGAAAATATTATACAGAAATGCTATACTTGAAAAAAATCAGACATTATGCGGCAACTGGAAAGATATCAGACAGGAGCAGCTAAAGACTTTAACGGAAAGAGGATTCTTCCGGCAGAGTTACTTTGAAAGGATTAGATATGATGTTTTCACATAAAGAAGAATATGCCTTAAACAAATTATTGCCGGAATATGTTTCTCTGTATCATATAGACCTCAATTCAGGAAAATATGAAATTCTGAGGATAGCATCCAATACGAATGCCAGATTGATTGCAGAACAGGTGCAGTCAATTCCGGCTTTTGATGAATATACTCAACAATATGCCGAAGCATTTATACTGAAAGAGGAGAGAGAAGAATTTCTGGACTGGCATTTATGCAAAAATATGAAAAAACGACTTCTTGAGAACGAGAAGATTACATATCATTATCACAGCGTTTCAAAAGAAGGAAAAGACAGTTATTATGAAGCCTACGCAGTAAAAGAGAATGTGGACAAAAGCAAATTTTATATTTTTCTGGGATACCGGAATATAGACAGTATTCTTTATAAAGAGAAAGCAATTCAGGAGAAACTTCAGAGAGCACTGGATGAAACAAGACTAAGCAATGAGATTATATCGTCCATTGCAAAAACATATCAGTATATTTCAAGAATCGATATTGAAGCGGACTGGTTTGAGGAAGTATCCAACAGAGACAGGGTACACATGAAATTTTTGAAAGGCGGATGCGTATCTCAGGGCAACAAAAAAATCTGCAAAGACGTTGTTGCAGAGGAATATCAGGAAGCTTTTCTCAAATTTACGGATCTTTCCACACTTCCGGAGCGGATGAAAAAGGAAGAAACAATTGCGATGGAATACCGGATGAAAGACGGAAACTGGCACAAACTCCGTTTTATCGAAAAAAAACGAGATAAAAACGGAAAGCTGACACATGTTCTCTGTGCGATAAGAAGTGTCAGTGATGCAAAGAAAAAGGAGCAGATGCTGATTTCACAGGTAGCAGAAGCCAAAAAGGATGCTGCTCTGAAAGCCAGATTTTTATCGAATATGAGTCATGACATCCGTACACCGTTAAACGGAATCATGGGTATGCTCGATCAGGCAAACCATTACCCGGATAATCTTGAAATGCAGCAGAAATTCAGAGATAAGATGATGGAATCATCAAAATACCTGCTTTCTCTTGTGAATAATATTCTGGAGATGAATAAGCTGGAAGCAGAGGAGTATACAGACAAGGAAATCTCGTTTAATCTTGCAGATGTGCTGAAGCAGGCGAATACTGAAAGGCAGATACTGGCGGAGAAGAAAAATGTTTCTTATATAGTAGATTGGGAAAATTCAGATTTAACATATGTGAATCTGAGTGGGAATCCTGTGTATCTGGAAAGATTACTTGCCGCGGTTTCAGATAATGCAGTGAAGTTCACGAATCCGGGAGGCTGTGTAAAGGTATGGTGTAAGCAAAAGAAAGCGGATAACGAACATGTGCTGTGTGAGTTCGGTTGTGCGGATAACGGAATCGGTATGAGTGAGGAGTTTATCGGGCATGCATTTGAGATGTTTTCGCAGGAAAATCAAACCAGCAGAACACAGTATGAGGGCTCCGGCCTGGGACTTTCAATTGCAAAGAAGATTGTCGGGTATCTTGGCGGTAAGATAGAACTGGAGAGCAGAAAGGGAGTCGGAACGACCGTGATCATGACAGTTCCGTTCAGAATCGGTATAACAGGGCCATTTGAAAAAAGAACAGTGCCTGAGGGAATATCTTTAGAAGGAAAACGTGCACTTGTTGCAGAGGACAATGAACTGAACATGGAAATTGTAAAATTTATGCTGGAAGATCATGGAATCATAGTGGATTGTGCAGAAGACGGTCTGGAAGCTGTAAAAAAATTCGAAGAAAATGAACCGGGATATTATGATGTGATTTACATGGATATCATGATGCCAAATATGAACGGATGGGATGCGACCAGAAAAATCCGCTCCATGCAAAGACCAGATGCAGGAACGATTCCAATCATAGCAATGAGTGCAAACGCATTTGCCGAAGATATCATCAACAGCCGGATTTCCGGCATGAATCGCCATATTGCAAAGCCGCTTGATGCGGAAAGCGTTCTGAATGTATTCAAAGAATGTATCAACATCAGCGAAAATAAAGAAAAAAATAAGTAATTGCAATTCTGTGCTATACTGAAAATATTTTATTTTACTACAAAAACCCAACTCACAGGAGAATATACATGAACAATTTATTATACCAGATCCACCGCCCGGGCGCCTCTGCATTTACGCACAGCGGGAAATTTCATGCAGATGATGTTTTTTCGGCGGCATTATTATTATATCTGAACCCGGAAATTATGATCACACGCGGCAATCGTGTACCGGAAGACTTTGACGGGATCGTATTTGACATCGGAAGAGGTCAATACGATCATCACCAGAAAGACAGCAGGATTCGTGAAAACGGTATTCCGTACGCGGCATTTGGTCTTTTATGGGAGGAGCTTGGTGCAGACATCCTTGGGGAAGAACTTGCGCAGAAATTCGACGAATCCTTCGTGCAGCCACTTGATAACAATGACAATACAGGTGAAAAGAACGAGCTTGCCACATTGATCGGCAATTTCAACCCGACATGGGATGCAGAAGGAAGCAATGACGAAGCATTTTTTCAGGCGGTAAGTGTCGCAGGGATGATTCTGGAAAATAAATTCGAACGTTTCAGAGGAAACGAACGCGCAGACAAACGTGTAGAAGAAATTTATGCCCACCATGAACAGGCAGTGCATGACAGAGAAAAACACAGAGATGATGCACGTATTTTGATTCTTCCAGAATTTGTGCCGTGCCAGAAATTTCTCTCCGAAACGGAAATTGCATTTGTGATCTTTCCATCAAACAGAGGCGGCTATTGTATTCAGCCACAGAAAAAAGAATATTCCATGAATTATAAATGCAGCTTTCCGGTGGAGTGGCTTGGACTTGAAAACGAAGAACTGGCAGCAGCGACCGGATTAAAATCGGCGGGCTTTTGTCATAAAGGCGGCTTCCTTATGACAACAGGAGAGCTTGCTGATGCTGTGCAGGCATGCCATATCAGCATGGAACAGTTTCAGGAAAAACCGGTGATCGTAAACTTAGGCGGAACAGAAGAAGCGGATGAACTTCTCGTACAGTTACCGGGAGTATCATCTGCAAAAGTGGTACATCTCGAGTTCCCTGAGCTTCCGGAGCTTGAAATTCAGGGAATATATGGCGAGGCTGCACTGGAGAAGCAGGAGTGGAAATGCCTGATTAAAGAACAGGTGAAGAAAATTCTGAAATACAAACCAGAGGCAGTTTTTGCGGGAGAAAATCTGTTTGCCGCATATCCGATCGTGCATTCACTTCGAAAAAAACACATACCGGTACTGACTCTGGTGCAAAAAGACGGGAAGAAGCTGATTGTGCGGATTCCGTCAGGATCATGAGGAAATATTAACGTATTCTCTTCTTTATCAGCGGTCCGATGATCATGGCGAGGATCATTTTTACCAGATCAGCCGGTATGAAAGGGATTACGCAGACTGCAAGGGCCGCTTTGAAAGTGTAATTTGCGACCAGGCAGAACCATATGGTTCCGAAAAGGTAACATACGATGGTTCCGACGATCATGCCGATAAGCTGGATCCATGGTTTACGGCAGTTGTCGATTACCAGTCCGGCAATGACTGCCATTACGATAAATCCGATGATATATCCGCCTGTAGGACCTGCCAGCTTGGATGGACCGCCTGTGAATCCGGAGAATACCGGGAGACCGACGAGACCGAGCAGAAGGTAGATCAGATAGCTGATGGTTCCTTTTTTCCATCCGAGAAGATACAGGGACAAATAGATTGCCAGATTAGTGAATGAGATCGGAACCGGTCCGATGGGGATGGACAATGGGGCAAGAATGCAGGTGACCGCTGCCATCAGTGCGGTCATGGTTATTTCGTAGGTTTTGCTGCGGGGTGCAGTAATGCTTTGTGTCTGGTTCATGTTAAAAATTCTCCTTCCAAAGTTTGTCGGTTATGCGGATTCAATTTCATAAGTAAATCCGGCATCTGTGATAGTTTTCAGAGTATCTTCGATTCCCTGACCGCCTTCTGTCAGATAACCTGAGGCAAAGATAGAGTCGACTACACTGAGCAGTTTCTTTTCTTCCCCTTTGAAATATACTTCTCTTCCGGCGGCACAGCGGATATCTGCTTTTGGCACGAGAAGTCTTGCAAGACAGAGGACTTTCATGCAGTATTCGGTAGTCAGAACGGAGATATCGGCATCTCCGAGCGGAGTTCCTTTAATCGGCAGGAGGAAGTTGATTGGCAGTGCTTCCGGCTGGATTTCGCGGAGTTCAAGAAGCATGTCAACTACATCTTCTTTACTTTCGCCCATGCCAATGATTCCGCCGCTGCAGATTTCGAATCCAAGTCCCTGCAGCATGTGGATATTCTGTACACGTTGCTCAAAAGTATGTGTACTGCAGATATTATGGTAATAAGAACGGCTGCTGTTCAGATTGTGATTTATTCGGTCCAGGCCGGCTTCTTTGAGCATTCGGGCCTGTTTTTCTGTCAGAAAACCGATGGAGCAGCAGAGATGTGTTCCGTGTTCTTTCATCTTACGGATTCGGCGGGCAAGTTCTTCAATTTCTTTATCTGTAAATTTCATACCGCTCAGACCGATGCAGTGTCTGGATAAATGATAATCGTTTACAAAGTCATTATCCTGATACAGCTTATCTTCATCTACCCATTTATATTTATCAATATCTGCGGTAGAGCGACATGACTGTGCGCAGTAAGCGCAATCCTGGGAACAGTTTCCGCTGCGGGCATTAGTAAGAATATGAATGCTTACACGATTTCCCTTATATTGATATCGTAAATTCTTCGCGCGATCGATCAGCGCATCCAGTTCTTTGTCAGGAGTATTCAGGATGGCGATCGCATCCTCTCTGGAAAGAGCCGGTGTTTCTGTTTCATAAAATTCGGAACTCATAAATTTTCCTTTCATTTGTCACAGGCTCGCCCCACTGCCTTCTGGCAGGGGGAAAAGCCCTTAGATTTTTGCTACGGGTATCACTTTAACACATAAAAGTATGAAATGTCAACCATATAATAAAAATAGGTTTACAATTAGAACCAAATTACGTAGAAATGCAATTTGTTTAATTAGCACTCATCTCTTGATAATGAAAGTAGTTAATGGGAAGCGAACTTTTGGATATGATGAACCAATAATTTATAAGCGTGTATAATTAAATGGGGAATGTATCTGTCAGTAGGGCTTATAAACGTAACTTACCTCTCGGAAGTGCCTGCTTTACAGGGATCTGGTTGTTACTGTTCACAGGTAACATTTGGTTTGATTCAGATGCTGAAGTGAAAAGTTTATTTCCACTTTGAAAAATGTAATTTATAAAGTGGCATTTACTCTTACAAAAAAAGGTAAATGTCGCTTTTTTGTTATCTCAAAGTGGCATTAAGTGTTCTGTAAGTTATTTTCTATAGATGTCCGCTGATAGTAGGTATCTATGATATCCTGTAAAGTAATCGTATTCATTTTTTCTTCGGCAGCCTTTTGAATTTCATTATAAAATCCCTGCAAAGATAACTGAATGTTAATGCCAACGCCACAATCTGGATTGGTATGAGTATCTAAATGAAGCAATGGTTTATCACCTTCAACTGCTTTATAAATATCCAGCAATGTAATCTGATCTGCTGGTTTTGAAAGAGAAGGACGGGCATGTCCGGCTACACTGGTCATAAGTCCGGCCTTTTTTAGTTTTAACATAAGCTGGCGTACAAAGCCGGGATTTGTATGGACACTTTCTGCAATTGAGGCACTGGAGAGAGATTTTTCCTGGTTGATAGCAATCAGAACCATCACATGAACAGTATCACTTAATTTCGTTGAATATTTCATGATAAGAAACTCCTTGTAGTATGATATAATGATTTTGCTTTCACATTTTTGAGACAAAAATATTTCTGGTTTATCTAAAACATTTCAAGTTCTCAACAGTTCTTTCCAATATGTTGAGAAACTGTGCATATTTATTATTTTGATGATTGTAAATAATATAATTACAACTATAATGAAATTTAAAGGAAAAGTCAACATAGTAATAAAACTTACGGAGGATTGTATAATATGCTGATTGTGGACAAATTAAAAGGAAATTTATATACCAGAATCAAAAAACATATGACTAAAAAAATGTATCACCTTTATTATCGTGAAAACAGGGAAGCTTCACAGTCTAAAGAAGAATATGAAGCAAATTTATTAAGAGCATACCGACATTTAGACGCATGCAGATTCAAAAATAAGGGATGGCCATGTCCAACATGCCCAAGTTGCTGTTTTTGTGGAAAAGATTATGAAACTATGACTGAGGTAATGGATTTTGCCCGGGAATGGATGAAAGAGAATCCGGACAAAGCCAGATTTATGAAACCACCCAAATTCTTGCATAAACATTGATTATTATATGATGCGATAAAATGTTCGCAAAGGAGAAGTTATGTTATCTTTAGTAGTTAATGTATAGTAAGTTAAATAATAAACATATCCTAATAAACTCGGTAAATATAAGGGTTTGTTAGGATATATCATTGTAAAGTATGTGTACCTTAAAAATTGAATATTAAATAATTATTATACAGTAGAATAATGCTTGAACATATGTTTTGCTGATGGTAAAATATAAAGTAATAAGAGGTATTTTAACATTATAGACATATCATAAATGTATTGGAGGTATTTAATACATGGAACTACATGTTATAAAACGTGAAGGAAGGGAGACAGTTGTTCTACTGGATAATGAGATGAGAATTGTAAAGCCAGTATACGACTATCTAAAATTCCAAAGACAAAAGGATAAAGCTCTCAATACCTTAAAGGCAAGTGGAAGTGATTTACGAACCTATTGGGAGTTCTTAAATGATAGTGGTTATGAGTATGACAAGGTTACTCCTAAGATGATTGCTGAGTTTATAGACTATCTAAGGGCATCAGATGATGATGTCATAGCTCTTAACAAGGAAAGTAAAAGGACTAATAAAACAATCAATCGTATATTGAGTACAATCCATATGTTTTATCAGTTTGAAGCAGATATGCAGGAAATAGATAATCCTATCCTAATGCATGATATAAACAGACCTTTTAATGCTTTTAAAGGCATCTTGGAACACGCAAAGTCTGATAATAAAACAAAGCAGTCAATCTTCAAGGTAAAGGAAAGTGATTATAAGATAAATCTTGTTACTGATGATGAAATGGAACTGTTTTTAAACCGTTTAGACAAGCGTAGAGACATCCTTTTATACAAGATGCTCTATCTTACAGGGGCAAGAATACAAGAGGTTTTAGACCTTGAAATTGACTCTGTACCATTGCCGGATATGTCACAGTTAGTAGGCTGTTTTCGGCAGATAAAGTCAAAGGGTAAGACCAGAGATTTGTATGTGCCTATGTCACTAATAAAGGAACTTGACGATTTCATCATGGAAGAAAGAAACCTTATTGATACAGACCACAGTTACATCTTTGTATCAGAACAGAAAAGACAGCTTGGCAAACAGCTTACCTATCGTGCAGCCTATGACAAGCTTAAAAAGGTACAGAAAGAAATCGGTGTGGATTTTAACTTCCACGATTTAAGACATACCTTCTGTTCTAGCCTTGTGCAGTCTGGAATGGATGTAAGTGTTGTAAGAATGATTATGGGACATGAACATTTATCTACTACTCAGAAGTACACACATCTCTCTAATCCGTACATTGAGGACAGCCTTTCAAGGTATTGGAATCAGAGTACATTGATTGGAGGTGGCTCTGATGGCAAGTAGACCAGATGGTGATGTATGGAACATCGTTGACAATGACAAGGACTCACAACACTATGGAAGAAACTTTAAGTTTGATTTTTCCTATATTTCAAGTGAAGAAATCAAGGATGTTGTAAAGGATTATGTTTGGCAGAATTATAGGGTTGGAAACAAAGTTTTAAAACGATTGTATGATGAAATACAAAATCATTTCAAATGGTTTTCAATGTTTGCAGATACTAATAGTATTCATTCATTAAGGAAATTAAATAATATAAATATAGATGGTTTTGTTTCGTTTCTTCATACTACTATTGCTCCAAAAAGAAAGAGATCTTTAGCTTACACCTCACAAAAAGTAGCACTTGATACATTAAAATCTGTTATTCGTTGGTGTCAGATTCACAGACCTAATGATGTGCCTGCAACCGAAATCTTTACAGGAAATGAGTATATCGGCGTTAATCGTAAACTCAAAATCGACTTCATTCCAGATGACGTTGTAGCACAGATAAATGAGGCTCTTAAAAAAGAAGAAAATCCATATCTAAAGTATGGCATTATCATTCTTCAATCGACAGGAATGCGTATTGGAGACCTCTTAAAACTGCGTATTGACTGTATTAAGCCACACTTGATTAGTGGATACACAATCGAGTGGACTCAGCACAAAGGACGCAAGGATAAGGCTCCTATGCCTGTTAGAAGCGAATGCGTAGCTGCGATAGAGAAACTTATTGAGGTTACAGCAGAACTTCGTAGTGAAGCTGATGAAAAGGATAAAGATACTCTGATGATTTGGCGAGTGCCTCAAGGTAGAGGTACAGGTTCAGTGAGCGTTATTACAACACAAACTTTTTCACAGAACTGGTTCAGAGATTTTATCGAATATAACAACATCAAAGATGCCAACGGCGATTACTACAAGCTTACAAGCCATCAATTCAGACGAACTCTTGGAACAGATATGCTTTCCAAAGGAACTAACATAAATGTTATTCAGCAGGTGTTAGGTCATTCAGATCCATCCGTTACAAAGCGTTTTTATGCAGATGTAAAGGATAAGGAACGAGCAGAAGTATTTAAGAGTGTAGGCGTTATAGGCAACATCAATCAGATACAAAGTAGTGCCTTTGATAATGTATCAGAGTTTGAATGGTTCAAGGCGAATAAGGATAAAGGTGCTTGTATGTGTGATGGCTACTGTACTAAGCCTGTTGTAGATGGAAAGATTTGTGACAGACTCATTAAAAGGCAAAAATGCTATACTTGCAGTCGTTATATCACAACACCAGAGTATTTGGAGGCTCATAAACAGCACTTGGCTAACCTTGAAAAACAGCTTGAAGAAGGTGCTATCTATGGTGAGCATTACGCAGAACACTTTATACCGACCATAGAGGTATTAAAAGTCATCATTGAAAGATTGGAGGGATTGCAAAATGGCAACTAACTTGGCTTTACAATTACAGGTCATAGAGCCTGATACAGACTTAAACAGCATAATGATAGGCAATTCCCGATACAGTGATGATATATGGGATTTAAGACCTTTTATTATAAGTAAAAGTTTAGATTTATCAAAAACAAGTTTACGTTTCAGATACATATCTGATACAGATATGAAGGAAACTGTAAAACAGTATACCTACTATAAACTAGGCAAAACGAAGCCACAGACGGTAAGGGACTATATCAATGCAAAACTTCCAATGTTTATCGAATACTGCTCTATAAATGGTATTCACAGCTTTGCAGATATAACCTTGGAAGATTATCTTAACTTCAATCTTTGGATGAAGGACGAAAAGAAAGTGGTGCAACACACCGGGTTTGTATCGTGTCATGTGGTAGAAGAAATCATCCGTATCGGTCAAATAAAAGGATGGAATGTACCACAGTTTCATCTTCCTAAGACAGAAACAGCTAATCAGTTATGGTCTACTCGAAAGTCTATGAAATCCAACAAGACGAAGCCTATTCCAGAGGATGTGTTTGATAAGATTTTGTACCATGCCGTACATGATGAAAAGGATGTGCTAACAAAGGCAGGCATCATCATTCAAAGTCAGACAGGACTTCGTATCAGCGAGGTTTTATCCATTAAAGAAGGTTGTGTAAAACGTACCACAGAAGGTTACGATTACATGGAAGTGACACTTGGCAAGACCGAAAAAGGAGAACCTATCATTCATAAGGTATTTATTAATGACCTTGTAAAAGATGCCATTGTAGAGCTTTCAGAATATACAGTAGAACATCGTAAGAAAAGTGGATTAAAGGAATTATTTTTGACTTCACGAGCAAGAGTGTGCAATAGAGATAACTGGAATCATCAGCACATAGAACCATTTATTAAGAAGCATGATATTCGAGATAACAAAGGTGAGTTGTATCCACTTACATCACATCAGTTCAGAGCAACATTTGTAAGAGAACTGATTAAAAGAAAAGTGCCTATAGCTATGATTATGAAGCAGTATTCTCATGTTTCTATCGAAATGACTGCACACTATCTTACTTTGCAGGAAGAAGAGGTTAAAGAAATCTATTCTGATATGATTTTGAGTCCAGAATCAAGGATTGCAGGACTTCGTGCAAAAGAGATAAAGGGCAAACTTGATGATTTATTTCATGGTAAGACCGAAGCTGAGATTGATGATGTAATCACAGATTTAGCCAAGACAATGAGTTTTAATCCTTTACCTACAGGAGTATGCTTATACGATTTTAGACGAGGTAATTGCACCGATGGAGATGGCTGCTTCTTTTATAACTGCCCTAACTACATCACAGAAGTTCAGTTCTATCCAATCTTGAAGGATGAATTGGATTTACTTGAAAAGGAAATGGCAAGGTTAAAGGAACTTGGTCACGAACGAGAATGGCAGAAACAGTACATTAAGTACAAGTATCTGAAACCGTTGGTAGAAAGTTTGGAGGTGCAGCTAAATGGCAAAGAAAGTGTCGGATAGTCAGGTTGCAGGCATTAAGGCTCATGCAGAGGCTAAGAATAAAGAAACCATTGATAAGGTCAACAAGGCTATAGATAAGCTTAAAAGGAAGAACAAACCTATTAACTTTGAAACTGTCTGTAAGGAGGCAGGCGTATCAAGAGCAACTCTTTACAACAATGCACAGCTTAAGGAACGTATTTTAAGTCTTAGAGCCATTTCAAAGGCAAGTCCTTTAGATGATGTGGTTGCTGTTAAAAAGGATAAAATACAGCTCAAGGATGATAAGATTGCATCTCTCAGGGAACAGGTTAAAAAGTTAGAGGATGACAAAAAGAAACTGATTGTTCAGTTAGTCGATTATGAGGAACTAAAATCCGAGAATGAACGACTGAAGAAACAGTTAGCTAAGAAATAGAGGTACGCTTATGAATGATGAACATAAAGAAAAGATTTATTATATACAGCAACAGGCAGATGAATTGAGTGCAGAAATATCAAAACTTATGAGAAAAGATGCTGACCTTTCAGAAAAACATCTTAATGAATTGATTAAGTTAGGCGTATTCATCTCAATGACCTGCCAAGAGTTATTGGATGAAGAATAATTTTAGGAAAGGAGAACGTAGTAGACAGTATTTTATGTAAAAGAAGTAA
>ERZ773103.2121-NODE-2121-length-19141-cov-3.599340_pt1 | contig 19141 bp, 17 predicted proteins | sample MGYA00511118_ERZ773103 | MGnify/ENA primary metagenome ERZ773103 (study PRJEB29015, sample SAMEA2737821) | human gut metagenome | biome: human gut; feature: human-associated habitat; material: faeces | place: China | collected 2012 ... | reverse complement strand
TCCCAACAAAAATTATTTGGTTGTGCTAATTCTACGAAATGATGTCGCTTGAATTGTTTCATTACATTTTTTTGGACTCCAGCAAATAAAACATTAATATTATTTTGGCGACATAATTCTACTACATCAATAAACTCCCGGATCCCTGAATCATCGATTGAAGGTACACCACGCATTGAAAAAATAATATTATTACATTCATTTAAAATCTCATTAACTTTTGTAATTATTTGTTCTTGATTTCCAAAAAACAATGGACCAGCCATATAAATTACTTTAGTCCTTTGATGATCATAATTTAACTCCTTATCAAGTCGTTGTGGTTCAATATCACTTGTTTCAATATCTAAATCAGAATTATTGATTACAAATAAAATCAGTAAAAAATATAGTGATACAAGTCATTTCTAGTCAGGAGGATTTTTTATGAACACGTATCAGTTGTACAACGATATAAAATGCAGGACCAACGGCGAGATCTATATTGGAGTGGTAGGACCCGTAAGAACCGGAAAATCTACTTTTATCAAACGATTTATGGATATACTGGTGTTACCAAGTATAGAAGACGAACATGTCAGAGCACGTACCAGAGATGAGCTTCCGCAGTCTGCTTCCGGGAAAACAATTATGACTACAGAGCCTAAATTTGTACCAAAGGAAGCAGCGAAAATACATTTATCAGAAGATGTAGAAGCCAAAATCCGGCTGATTGACTGCGTCGGTTATATGGTAGATGGAGCTGCCGGACATATAGAGGGGGATACAGAGAGACAGGTAAAGACGCCCTGGTTTGACCATGAGATTCCATTTACCCAGGCAGCTGGGATAGGGACGAAAAAAGTAATCCACGACCATGCGACGATAGGGATCGTGATGACTACAGATGGCAGCATTACAGAGATTCCAAGAGAAAATTATAAAAGCGCAGAGAAAAAGACGATACAGGAGCTTCAGGGAATTGGAAAGCCATTTATAGTCATTGTGAATTCGAAAAAGCCCTATTCGGAAGAAGCAAAATCTGTGGCAGCTGAACTGGAAAATACATATGGCGTCCGTGCGCTTTCTGTCAACTGTGAGCAGATGAAATCGGAAGATATCTATCGGATATTAGAAGCTGTATTGTATGAATTTCCAATATCCGAAGTGGAATTTTTTATTCCGAAGTGGGTGGAAATGTTATCTGCAGACCATAAGATCAAGCAGGATCTTCTGAAAAACGTCCGGATGGTAATGGAACAGTTAAATGAGATCCGTGATGCAGTGGAAAATAATTTAAAAACGGAAAGCGAATATATCGAAACGCTGACTTTAGATCAGGTGGCAATGGACACCGGGTGCATACAGATTCATATTAGTGTTGCGGAAAAATACTATTATGAGATGTTGAGTGAACTGACAGGGACACAGATTATCAGCCAGTATGATCTGATCGCATCTATGAAAGAATTATCGGCATTAAAAAAAGAATATGAAGGAATCAAAGATGCGTTTGATATGGTTCGGATGAAAGGGTATGGGGTGGTAAGTCCTACAAAGGAAGAAATTGAGCTGGATGAGCCGGAACTGATCCGACAGGGAAATAAATACGGCGTGAAGATTCGGTCGGAGGCACCATCGATTCACTTGATCCGGGCAAATATCGAGACGGAGATCGCACCGATTGTAGGAAATGAACAGCAGGCGAAGGATCTGATCGAGTATATCAAGAGTGCGAAAGAAAGTAAGGAAGGAATCTGGGGAACCAGTATCTTTGGCAAATCAATTGAAGAATTAGTAATGGATGGAATGAAGAACAAGATGGATATGATAGGAGAATCCAGCCAGGAAAAATTGCAGGATACGATGCAGAAGATTGTGAATGACAGCAATGGTGGAATGGTATGTATTATCATCTGAGAGTAAAGAATTTTTAACAATATTTTTGAATCGCTTGAAATCACTGAGAGAACGTGATACAATCCAACTGACAAAGAGGTCATACGAGAATACTCGTATGGCCTTTTATGCGTGATAGGAGACTATGATTATGCGCGAAGGGAAGGATGAAAGAAGATGAAAGGCTACACATTTAAAGTACCACAGGACATTGTATTCGGGATGGGATCACTTAAGAGACTGCCGGAACTTCTGGAGAAAAGTGGATCTAAGAAAATGATGATCGTATCTGACAGAGGACTGGAGAAAATTGGCGTTGTAAAAAAAGTCCAGGATATTGTAGAAGCAGCAGGAATCGAGACAATCGCATTTCTTGACATATTACCGAATCCGACGGTCGATATGGTGGATGCAGCTACAAAATTATATAAAGAATCCGGAGCAACCAGTATTGTTGCACTGGGTGGTGGAAGCCCGATGGATGTTGCGAAGGCGGTAGGTGTACTTGCCAGATACGGAGGCTCTATTACAGAATATGAGGGAGCGCATCTGGTCCCGGGACCGATTGAACCGATCATAGCAATCCCAACGACAGCAGGTACAGGCAGTGAGGTAACAGCATTTTCTGTCATCACAGATACTTCCAGAAATTATAAATTAACTGTATTCAGCTACGAATTATTACCGAAATATGCACTGTTAGACCCGGAGATGATTATGTCAGTACCACCGATGGTCGCAGCTTCCTGTGGTGTTGATGCATTGATCCATGCATGGGAGGCATATACATCATTGGGTGCATCTCCGTTTTCAGATGCGATGGCAGAGAAAGCAATGGAGCTGATCGGAGGAAATATCCGCAGATTCGTGGCCAATCGTAAAGATGAAGAGGCTGCATGTGCGATGATGTCCGGAAGTATGTTTGCAGGAATCGCATTTGCATGGGCAAGACTTGGAAATGTACACGCAATGTCTCATCCGGTCAGTGCGTTCTTCGGAGTACAGCACGGAGTTGCCAATTCTATTTTACTTCCGGTGATCGTGGAGTATAACGCGTTGGCTGATCACGGAAGATACGAGAAAATCTATAACTACATCAGGGAGAAAAAGGAGCCCGTACAAGATTTCAAACCGCAGATGTTAGTAGATGAGATTAAGAAATTGAATGCAGATCTTGGAATCCCGAAATCCTTATCTGAGGTTGGTGTGACAGAAGATAAGATCCCGCAGATGGCTGCAGATGCGATGAAGAGCGGAAATATCGCAGCAAATCCGAGACAGTCTACGCAGAAAGATATCGAGATGCTTTATCACAAGGCAATGTAATTAAAAAGCTTCGAGACTTAAAAAAGGCTGAAGCTTTTTTGTTATAAGTGTTCAAAATACGAACTCATAGTTTTTCCCAAAGTATTGTAATGGTTACTGAGATAAGGTATGTAATCTTTTAAATAATCTAAGAGATGTGCAAATTTATATTGAGCTTTTCCATTCGTCAGGTATGAAATGCCCATCGTTCTTGTGATAGGATCATTTTCAATTGGAAGATAGACATAATCCATAGAAATGTTATTATTAAAGGTTTGTTCAAAGTTTAAGCGTGTAGAGAAAAAAGAACAACTATTGTCATTATTCTCTATTAATTTCATGTAAGAAATATAATTATTCTCGGTTGCATAATTAATTTCAATTTGATGAGCTCTAAGAGCGGTGTCGCATATCTGACGGAAAGAATTATCCTTAAATAATCCATGGAATGTTAAATTACTTATATCATTTAAGGATAGGCAGGTGTGTGTAGCAAAAGGATGATTTTGGGGCATAACAACACCTATGGATTCTGTAAAAAGATTAATGGTAGTTATTTTGGAATGTTTTATAGGTGGAGCAGCTATAGCAAAATCAATATAGCCAGCTAGCATACCATCACGAGCCTGCTGAGAATTAACATATGATAAATGGACTTCAGCCTCTTTATAAGAATTTATATTGCTACTCATATATAGTGTGGAGAAGAAATAGTTGCTTCCTGAAAAACTGACATTTACTATATTTTCTTTTGGAGTTTTTAATTGCTCGATTTCATTTTCTAAAATTTGATAATCATGACGAATTTGTTTGAAGTAAGGCAACAATTGTTCTGCTTCTTTGGTAAGTACAAGCTTATTCTTATCTCGATAAAAAAGTGTAATACCTAAATCGTTTTCCATGCGTGAAATAGATAAACTAAGTGCAGGTTGCGTGATGTAGAGCTCCTGGGCAGCTTTGTTCATGTTCATATATTTTACGATTGTGAGAAAATGAACAATTCTGACATAGTTAATATTCATAAAAATTCCCTCTTATATTATACAAGTTACATAAAAAGTTATTAAATTACGACAATAAGTATAACAAATAATTATCAATCCATCAATAGCTGTTAATTCGATAAACAACTGTTATTAAGCGATAAATGTTAGAAAATAGACAATATGGAGATGGAAATATTAAAATAATTATATTAAAAAGCGGAGAAAATTCAATAATCTGAAGGTTGAAGAATAACGAGAAGGGAGGTTATGAAGTGGCTTCAGAACGATAGTTATTTAATTTAAAGTAAAAGGAAGGAAAAGATATGAGTACACAAATGATAGGTATTATTTCATTAGTAGTTTTTGTTTTGACGATTGTTGTTGGAATTAAAAAGAAAGTAAATTTAGGAATTCTTGCAATTGGTGTCAGCTTTATTTTAGGATTTTTTATTCAGGTAGAAGGTGGCTCGATGTCATCTGCTGCACTTAGAGGACAGCCGATTACAGCACTGTTTCCATTTAATATTTTTTGGATGATTTTGACAGTCAGCATTATGTTGAATATTTGTTCGGTAAATGGAGCTTTTGATATCGTTATTAAGAAACTGGTTAATTTAACAGGTGGAAGAAGGGCATTAATTCCAGTATTTGTCTTTGTTATTATGTCTGTTGCATGTGCATGCGGAATGGGAACATCGGGCGTAGTAGTTTTACTTTGTACAATTTCTGCAAGTATAGCAAAAGATCAGGATATTGATCCGATATTTATGCTGTTATCTGTATTGTCTGGAACAACAGTAGCAATTGGTTCACCTATTGCTGTTATTGGAATTATTTGCAATGGGTATTCCGAAGAGTACTGGGGAAAACAGATTGCACCTTCATTTATGCTTCCTCACGCAATTATCATGGCTGTTGCGACGTTTGCCTTTATCTACATTGCTTTTAAAGGTTGGAAGTTGGAAAAATGGGAAAAGACAAAAGCTGAAGATATTCCAAAGATGGATTCTAAACAGATTCTTTCATTGGTTGGAATGGGAGTCTTTCTTGTATTGTCGATAGGTCTTAAATTTGATTTGGGATTATCTGCATTAGTAGTAGCTGCTGTGTTATTAATTTGTGGTTGTGCTGATGAGAAAAAAGTTATTGCAATGGTACCATGGTCATCAATCATTATGATTTCAGGTATGTGTATGTTGATTGGTGTGGTACAGACAGCAGGTGGAATGGATTTACTTACAAACGGATTGCAGACGTTTATGAACAAATATACTGTAAAACCACTGTATTCGATTATTGGAAGTCTTTTGGCTATGGTTTCGTCTATTACTGGAGTTGTAATGCCTTCAATGATGCCTACAATTCCGAAGATTGCAGAAGTTACTGGCGCAAATCCATACGCAATTGTGACAGCATTGGCATTTGGAGCTAATTGTACTGTAACAGCACCTATTAGTTCTATGGGTGCAATTGCACTTGGAATTATGAGCACAAATGAAAAATGGGATTCGAATGTATTATTTAAGAGATTACTATTTTGGGCGATACTATTGATGATATTTGCAGCAGTTATTGCAGGAATTGGATTGGCAGGATAAAACCAACAAGATAGGAAAGGAAGGAATGTAAGATGAATAAAAGACCTCTTTCTGGTATTCGTGTGTTAGATTCGACACAGATGACAGCAGGACCGTTTGGAGTACAGATTTTAGCAGATCTGGGAGCAGATGTTATTAAAATTGAACGACCGGGAAAACAACATGATGTAAATCGACGTTTGCCTGTGAGTGGGAATGGTACATCGTCATATTTTATGTGCATGAATAATGATAAAAAAGCATTGGAATTTGACTATAAACAACCGGGTCATAAAGAAGCTTTTTTAAAGCTGGTAGAAAAATGTGATATAGTTACAGAAAATTTTAAAAGTGGTAGCATGAAAAGACAGGGGCTTGATTATGAGACCCTGAAGAAGATAAATCCTGGAATTGTTTATAGTGCAGTATCGGGATATGGACAAACGGGACCGTATAGTCAATTACCGGCTGTAGATATCGTTATACAGGCTACTAGTGGGTTTATGAGTGTAAATGGAGAAAAAGGATGCACCGGTATGAAAGGTGGTTCATCAACTGCGGATGTATTTAGCTCTACATGTTCAGCACTTTCGATTTTGGCGGCACTTTTGTATAAGATGGAAACGGGTGAAAGTGTCATGGTAGATACATCTATGCAAAGTACATTTATGACAACGGTAGGCTATGAATTGGCAAAATATTTAAATACGGGAGTAATTACCAGGCCAAATGGAAATGAACATCACGAAGCTGGATTCCAGAATACAGTTCCAACAAATGATGGAATGGTAATGATATCAGCAATTGAAGATATTCAATTTGAAAAATTTATGCAGCTGCTTGAACTGGACCAATATTTAAATGACGAAAGATTTGAAAATGCCATTAACCGTTGTAAAAATACTGACGAGTTAAACAAGTTGATTTTCCCTGTTACCAGAAATTTCAGTATGGCAGAACTTGCAGATAAATGTAGAAAAGCAGGGGTTCCGGCGGGTGAAATAAATACTCAGGACAGACTTGCAAGAAGTAGTTATCTGGAAGATGGGGAATATACAGCGGTTGTTAGAGATCCTAAGTTTGGTGATTGTAAAATTTTAGGATTTCCAGTGAAATTTGATAAATTTGAGATACCAAAGACAAGAAGAGGAGCTCAATCAGGAGAAGATTCTGCGGATGTGTTAAAAGAGCTTCTGGAAATGAGTGATGAAGAAATTAAAGATTTATATAACTATGAGGGCGCTGTGAAGTTATAGAAGAAAGGACTAGGTATTATGGAGATAAGACCACTGAATAAGATTCGTGTATTGGATTTGACGCAGGAAATTTGTGGACCGTTTTGCACACAACTTTTAGGAGATCTGGGAGCAGAAATTATAAAAATAGAATCTCCAAAAGGAGATAGAAGCCGCGATATGGGTGTGAAATATGGAGAGACAAGTTTGGCTTATATTCACACAAATCGAGGAAAGAAAAGTGTAAAGCTGGATATTGAAAAACCATCACATAAGGAAGTGCTATTAAAATTAGCTGAAAAATCAGATGTTATTGTTGAAGATTTAGGACCGGGAAAATCAGAGGATTGTGGAATTGGATATGAAGAAATAAAAAAAGTGAATCCGAATATTATTTATCTTTCGATTTCTGATTTTGGTACAAAAGGACCTTTTAAAGATTATCAGGGGAATGATGCGATTGTGCAGGCAATGAGCGGATTTACAAGTGTAACCTCTATAAAAAAAATGGGAACACCAACAAAAATAGCACCTCCAATTGCAGATATTCTGGCGGGAGTATATGGAGCCATCGTTTCTGTAGCGGCAGTTATTTATCGTAAACGATATGAGGAAGGTTTATACATGGAATTGTCGAAATTAAGTGCAATGATGCTTTTGATGCCAGATGCTTATGCAAGATATTTGACATCTGGAGAAAAAGCAGTTCCAACAGGAAATGCACATAGAATGTCGGCAAGCTTTTATCCAATGCCGGCAAAAGACGGAGCTATTATCTGTAATGCAGATAACAGAAATTCAACAGAACATAAATTTGAAGATTTTTGTGATGGAATAGGCATGCCTGATTTCTATAAGGATGACAAGTATAGTACTCCGGAGTCTAGACTTGCACACAGAGAAGAGGTTGAGGTGGCAATTAATGAACATACATCAAAAATGACAGTGAATGAAATCGCAGAGCTGTGTCATAAAATTGGAATTTCGGCGGGAACAGTTAATGATATGAAACAATTAGCGGAGGATCCACAAGTGCTCCATGATCAGATTATTATTAAAGTACATGATAATAAGGCAGGAGATTTTAAAGTATTAGGGTGTCCATTTAAATTTGATAAATTTGATACTCCAAAGGAAGATTTTTCAGATCAGCTGGGTGAGCATACTGAAGAAGTTCTTAAGACCATCTTGCAAATGACAGAATCTGAAATTGCAGAAATTATTCAATAAAAACAGGGAGAGAGAAAATGGATAATATTGTAAATGAGGAAAATTACAAGAAAATAGAAGAATTAAAATCACGTCGAGAAGAATTTGAATTGGGTGGTGGAATTAAAAAAATTGAAAAACTGATGCATTCGAAGGGCAAGCTGAGTATTCGCGAAAGAATAGAGCTTTTGTTTGATGAAGGGACTTTTGTAGAACAGTATTTATTTGCCCAGTCACCGTGTAAAGATCTCGGAATGGATAAGATAAAAACACCTGCAGATGGTATTGTTGTCGGAAGTGGAAAAATCAATGGTCGATTAGCTTATTTTTACGGGAATGATTTTACAGTAATGGGAGGCAGTATTGGAAAAGTAAATAACCTGAAGTCCAGTTATATTTCCATGGAGGCAGCACGTGTAGGAGCTCCTTTGATTGCCATGTTCGATACTGCTGGAGCGAGATTTCAGGAAGGCATTTTGACACAAGCGACCAGTCAGATGATGGTTAATATTGCAAATTCTGGATATATCCCGCAGGTATCTGCAATAATGGGGAACTGCGCAGGTGGTGGAGCATATATTCCGGCGTTAACGGAATTCCAGATTAGTGTTGACAAGACCAGTCGTATGTATATTTGTGGTCCAGAACCGATAAAGCAGGCAATTCATCAAGAAGTAGATCCCGAGGAGTTGAGTGGCGGATATACTAACAATGCAATTTCGGGTAATACACAGTGTCTGGCAGAAGATGACAGAGACTGTATAGAAAAAATACGTTTATATTTGAGTTATATGCCACAGAATTGCAATGAAAAACCACCGGTTTATCTTTGTGAAAGAGATCCAGAAGAAATGATTTATGAATTAGATGATTTGGTTCCGGATAATTTTAATAAACCGTTTGATATGATGAAATTGTTGGAATTAGTGGTTGATGAAGATAGTATTTTTGAGATTCAGCCATTATTTGCCCGCAATTTAATTACTACATTGGCCAGAATTGATGGTCATTCGGTAGGAATTATTGCTAATAATCCACAATATCTCGCAGGAGCATTAGACGTAGATGCTTCTGATAAAATGGCACATTTTGTGGATACGTGCGATGCATTTAATATTCCGTTAATATGGTTTACTGATTGTCCGGGATTTATGCCAGGAATTGATCAGGAGCATAAAGGAATTGTAAGGCATGGTGCAAAAGCCTGCTACGCGATGGGGGTTGCTTCAGTTCCGAAAATTTCTGTTGTATTAAGAAAACAATTTGGTGCATCCCAGGTGGCAATGGGAGGATTTGGTCAAAATATGGATACTATTTTACATTGGCCGTTTTATAAAGCTTCTTCTACAAATCCAGAAGGTTCTGTGAAAGTCATTTTTAGAAGAGATATTGCGGCTGCAGAGGACCCGGAAACAAAAACCAAAGAACTGGCAGAAGAGTTCAGTGAAGTAATGGGGGATGTATATACAACAGCAGAGAGACTGATTTGTAATGATATTATTGCTCCGCATGAAACGCGTAAAAGATTGATTCAGGAATTGGAAAAGTTAAGCACAAAAAATAAGAATCTTGTATTTCAACAGATACCTAAAAAGAAAAAGGGTATTCGTCCGGTATAAAAGAAGAAATTTTCAGTGCAGTTTTAATATAGCTGCACTGAAAACTTAATAACTAAGGAGAGAGAATAATGGCTAGACCGTTGGATGGCATTCGTGTAATAGAAATTTCTCAATTTATTTGTGGCCCCTATTGTACGCAAATATTAAGTGATCTGGGAGCAGAGATTATAAAAGTAGAATTACCGAACGGAGATATTAGCAGACGTCATGGAATAAAAAAGGAAGGAACAATAAGCACAACCTATTTAAATTTTAATAGAGGGAAAAAAAGTATTGTTCTGAATTTGGATGTTTACGATGATCGGAAAACTCTGAAAGATTTAATTCAAAGCGCCGATATTTTGGTGGAAGATGGAAGCATGTTGTCAAACAAAGATGTAGTTGGAATGTGTAAAAATCTTAAAAATAAAGATTATCTTTTACATTTGGAAATAAACGGATATGGTAATGTCAGAGAATTTGAAAATTATGATGATCAAGATGCGATTATTCAAGCTTTAAGTGGATTTATGAGTATCACTGGGGAAAATGCAAATTATCATACCAAAGCAGGTGTACCGATTGCGGATATATATACTGGATTATATGGAGCGATTGCACTCCTTGCGGGGATTATATATCAAAAGAAAAATAAGAAAGGCATGCACATAGAGGTGTCAAAATTAAGTGTAATGTTAACGATGATGCCAGATAGTATGACCAGATATTTAAATACTGGTATTATTACAAGAGCTCAGGGCGTGCGACATGCTATGGTAGGTTTTTTTGATCTGTTAAAAGCTAAAGATGGATCTGTTATTTGCATGGCGTGTCAGGATTTTCAGTTTAAAGCTATGCTGGATGTTATAGGATTAAATGGATTAGAAAAAGATAAACGATTCAATGACATGACAAAACGTCAGATACATGCTGTAGAGTTGAAGAAGATACTGGATGAAAAGACGATAGAGTTTACCATGGATGAATTAGCAGAAGCGCTGTTGCAGAAAAATCTTCCGATAGGTTCTGTAGAACCGTTGGAAAAAGTTCTTGATGGAGAATTAGTAAAATATCATAAATTGCTCAGGAAAATTAAAGATTTCAGGGGAACAGAATATAGGGTTGTAGGATCTCCGATTAAATTTGAAAACATTGAAGAGCCGTCGAATAGTTTTGTCTCTGAATTAGGAGAATATACTGAAAAAATTAAAAGGGATTTAAAAGAATCTGTAGATGACAAGATGTCTAAAAAGCTTAAAAGTTCAGAAAAAGTCTTCGATTCAGAAAATAAACCTTTAAAAGGTATTAGAATTTTAGATCTTACACGTTTTATGGCAGGTCCTTTAGGAACGCAGATTTTAGGACAATTAGGAGCGGAAGTTATAAAGGTAGAAAAGGGAAATCGTTTAAAAAATCTTACAGCAGATACAGAACCTACAAGAGCAACGGCACCCGCATTCGGTACTACAAGTACATATTTTATGGCATTAAATGCAGGAAAGAAGGATATTGTTTTAGATTATACGAATCCGGAACATTTGAAAAAATTCTATGAACTTGTAAAAAAAGTGGACATTATAGTTGAAAATTTCAGACCAAATGTTACGGAAAAATTGCATATTGCATATAAAGACATTAAGAAGTACAATCCTGAAATTATTTACAGCAATGTTTCGGGGTTTGGATATACCGGACCATATCGTTCGAGAGGATGTGTAGATACTATTGCACAGGCGATGAGTGGTTTTATGGATATTACAGGAAGAGAAGATGGGGATCCTGTAAGAGGCGGATCTTCAATTGCGGATATTTGTGCTTCTTTGTACGAAACAATAGGTGTACTTGCGAGAATAATATACCGAGATAGAACCGGTGCCGGAGGTTTTGTAGAAGTACCAATGATTAACGCCATGCTCACCGTATCCGATGGTGGAACGGCAGAATATCTAAATTATGGTACATTGATCAAAAGAACAGGAAATCGAAATCGGATGCAATTTTTTAATCAGACGGTACCAACTGCAAATGGGTGGTTAATGGTTGATATTTCCAAAGAAAATCATTTTAAACATTTTATTCAGTTGTTAAATCTGGAAGGAATATTGAATGATAATAGATTTGCAACCGAGAAAGGTAGAAGAAAATATTTTAGTGATTTAGAAGAGATTATTTTTGCAGTAACAAGAACAAGGACAAAAGAGGAGTTGCAGAAAGTCTGTTGTTTGGCGGATATACCCGCGGGAGCGGTAAATACGCAGGAGGAAATATTGAGAAGCGGCTATCCAGAACATTGGGGCTTATTAAATTGGGTAAAAGATGAAAAAGAAGGAGTATTTAAAGTTTTAGGATTACCGGTAAAATTTGATGGGTTTGAGATCGCAGACACTAATACTGTTCCTCAGCCTGGGGAGAATACGAAAGAAATATTTAAAGAACTTTTAGAAATAGAGGAACAGCAGGTGGAAGAACTTTATTGCGAATAAGAAAACTTGGAAAGGAAAATTTAATATGGCAGAATACAGCAATTTATTTGTAGTTCTTATGGGAATTGGAGTTGTATTTTTCGGTTTAACTTGTATCGTGATTTTGACAATTATTATGGGAAAAATCATTAGAATAATTGAAAGTTCAAAAGCCGTAATGGAAGCCCCTACTAAGGATAGAACTGACAAAATTGAGAAAATAAAACCAGAAATTATAGCAATCATTACGTCTGTAATTTCTGAAGAAATTGATATTTCAGCAAATGAATTGAACATTGTAGATATTCATAAATTGTAATAATAAAAATATGACTAGGAGGATAAGTGATGGTTAAAAAATATAGAGTGACAATTGATGATATAAGTTATGAAGTTTCTGTAGAAGCATTGACAAGAAATGCTGGAACAAATCTTCAGCCAGCACCGAAGTCAAGAAAAGCTGAAGAACGAGCTATGAAAAGAGAACAAGAGAAATTAAATTTTACTGAGAAAAAATCAGAAAGAGAAAAACGTACAGAGGAAAAGGAAAAAACAGCTCCGGTAAAAGAAGGCAGTCAAAAGGTTTTAGCACCTTTGCCGGGAAATATGTGGAAAGTACTCACCAAGGAAGGGCAAGCTGTAAAGAAGGGGGATATCTTATTTATTATTGAAGCAATGAAAATGGAAAATGAAATTTTTGCACCGAATGATGGCGTGATAGGAACTGTTGCGGTAACGGAAGGATCACCAGTAAATACAGGAGATTTACTTTGTACCATAGAATAGTCAGATTACGAAAGGATTAGTAAGTTATGCAGGCAATTATAGATTTTTTTAAGCAAACTGGTTTTTTTAAATTGAGTCAGGGAGCGAATTGGATGAGCATCTTAATGATTATTGTTGCTTTTGTGCTACTTTATCTTGCGATTGCAAAATCATTTGAACCATTATTACTTATTCCGATCGCATTTGGAATGCTATGCACAAATTTATTAGGAGCAGATATGTTCCATGAAATATTATTTTCAGGAGGACATGTAAATTGGGATTTGCTGCATGGAGCCCCCATAACTGCAGATTGGTTATCTCAGATGGCAGATGCAGGTGTATCAAAAGCTATTTTAGGGCAGTGGCATGCAGGTGATGTGGTCTCCGCAGGTCTATTAGATTATTTATATCTTGGTGTAAAATTAGGAATTTATCCATGTTTAATATTTATGGGTGTTGGCGCTATGACAGATTTCGGACCATTGATTGCAAACCCTAAATCATTATTTTTAGGTGCAGCAGCACAACTTGGAATTTTTATTACTTTTGTTGGCACCAGATTAATGGGATTTTCGGTAACGCAAGCATCGTCTATAGGTATTATAGGAGGTGCAGATGGACCAACTGCAATTTTTGTAACTTCACATTTGGCACCTGAACTGTTAGGGCCAATTGCTGTAGCAGCATACAGTTATATGGCGTTGGTACCAGTAATACAACCGCCGATTATGAAGTTATTGACTACAAAAGAAGAAAGAATGATTACAATGAAGCCACTTAGAACAGTGTCAAAAAAAGAAAAGATAGTATTTCCTATCATGATTACTGTTTTTGTTGCAATGCTTGTTCCATCAGCTGCACCATTAGTAGCGTGCTTAATGTTAGGAAACCTTATTAAAGAATCTGGAGTGGCTGAGCGATTAAGTAAGACTATGCAAAATGAACTGATGAACATAGTAACGATTTTCCTTGGATTTACGGTAGGCGCAACAGCAACATCAACAACATTTTTATCAGTAAACACTCTTAAAATATTGATGATGGGTATTGTGGCATTTAGTTTTGGTACAGCAGGAGGCGTGTTACTGGCTAAATTTATGAATCTATTTTTGAAGGAAAAAATAAATCCATTGATTGGCTCCGCGGGAGTGTCTGCGGTACCAATGGCAGCAAGAGTATCCCAGGTAGTGGGACAGAAAGAAAATCCGTCTAATTTCTTGTTAATGCATGCGATGGGACCAAATGTGGCGGGGGTAATCGGATCTGCTATTGCAGCGGGAGTACTTATGGCATTGTTTGGATAAATAAAAAATATTTATAAAACATACGAGGAGGTAACAATATGAAAGCAGTTATTTCTGCAAATCGAGGAATTGCAGGATTGGAAATCCGAGAAGTGAAGGATAACCAGAAATTAGGAGAGCACGATGTGCGTGTGAAAATTCATGCGGTGGGGTTGAACTGGAGAGATTATTTTAAAATGACGAGTGTTCCATGGTGTCGTGAAAATCCAATTCCAGGAAGTGATGGATCTGGAGAAGTTGTTGCTGTAGGAAGCAAAGTGACCAGATTTAAGGTAGGAGATAAGGTGATTACCAGTGACTATGCGGGATGGTATGATGGATTATTAACACCAGAAAAGGAAGAGGCTGGATTGGATCTTTGTTATGGCATTGACGGCTGTATGAGTGAATATTTTACAATGCATGAGAATGGATTTGTACGAATGCCGAAACATTTAACCTATGAAGAAGCTGGAGTTATGTCAACAACATTTGGAACATCATACAATGCTGTGGTAGTGCAGGGACAAGTGCATTTGGGACAGACGGTGTTAATAGAAGGAACAGGTGGACTGAGTACCGCATCTATTGCTTTTGCAAAAGCATCGGGAGCAAGAGTTATCGTTATGGGACAAGTGCAGTCTGGGCTTGAAAAAGCCAAGGAAATTGGCGCAGATGAGATTATTAATACAAATGAATATCCGGATTGGGATAAGAAAGTGTTGGAATTAACAGAAGGACGGGGTGTAGATGTATCAATTGATATCCTTGGTAAAGTAAGTCTGGACAAATGTATGTTGTGTACAAAACAGAACGGAATTGTTGTTTTAGAGGCAAATTTGACAGGACCAGTAGGAAAATTCAATATGGGAATTCCATTGATCCGACAGCTGACACTGAAAGGAATGAGAGTGGCAAGTACAAAAATGATGGAACAGATGGTTCTTGCGATGGAAATGTTTAACATTAAACCAGCGATAGATTCTATATATGATCTTGAACAGGTACAAGATGCTTTTCAGAGAATGGTGGATGGCGTAGAATTTGGAAAAGTGTGTGTCAAAATGTGTGATTAATGGAGGTGAAAATAAATGAAATTTATTAGAAAAGAAGAACCTTATTCTGGATATGTAATCCGTACAGAAGAAAATGGTAAAAGTTATAGAGTGGCACCAACATTTCCATGGGAACCGGAGAAAATAGTACTTTGTGAGTTGCAGGCTGGTATGGGTTGGACTCCGGCAAGAGAATTAAATGCGGAAGAAAAAAAAGAATATTTTGAATTTGTTCATTCGTTTGAAGAAGAATAAAGCGATAAGCTGAAAGGAGGATAAATTTTATGGGAATTCTTGAAGGAAAAGTTGCGATTGTCACAGGCGGAGGACAAGGAATTGGAGAAGGAATTGTTTATGCGTTGTGTCATGAAGGAGCAAAGGTTGTAAATGTAGGGCGGACATTTGCAAAAGTTGAACGCGTTGTAGACAATATCAGAAAAGATGGATGTGATGCTATCCCTGTAAAATGTGATATCGGAAAATACGAAGAAGTAGAAGCAATGGTAAAGCAGACAATCGAAACCTATGGAAAAATTGATATATTAGTTAATAATGCAATGACTCAGCGTCTGGTATCTTTTACACAAACCACAGAGGAAGATATGTGGGAGGCTTTTCAGAATAATGTAATGGGTACTTTTAACTGCATTAAAGCAGCTTTTCCATATTTAAAGGAAACTAAAGGAAGAATTATTAATTTTGGAACAGGAGCTGGAACTGAAGGCAGTGCTAATATGGTATCTTATGCGACAAGCAAAGAGGCGGTACGAGGAATGACAAAGTCATTAGCTGTTGAATTTGGAAGATATGGGATTAATGTCAATTGTGTGGTTCCGTGTGGAAATAGTCCGGCCTGGGAAAAAACCAAAAAAGATTATCCTAATAGCATTGATAAACTTTTGGAAGGCTACATCATCCGACGTCCGGATCAGAATCTCGGAGATCCAGAGGAAGATGTAGGAGGAGTAGTGGTGTTTTTAGCAAGTAAATATTCACAATATATGACAGGCCGTACATTGTTTGCGGATGGTGGGAAATCATTGTTCCGATAATTGTAAAACAGTCATAATCAAAAGTAGAAGGGACAATAAATGATGATAATGGCACAGATGTTGTCGATTATGATATTTATTACGATGTTTGTTTTGATTGTAATAGATAAATTTGAAAAGCAATATGTAACGTTAGGATGTGGATGTTTAACACTTGTCCTTGTGTTTGGTGTTGCTATGCATGATATGACAGCTGTTTGGAATACACTTAATGTGCAAAGTATTTTTACAAAGAATTTTTGGTATACAGTACAGAGTAATCATAATTCAACAGGGATTAACTGGGAGACTATTATATTTTTGCTTGGAATGATGATTATGGTGGAAGGAATGTCATATGTAGGGTTTTTTAGATGGTTGTGTCTAAAACTTGCAAAGATTGTAAATTACAGACCGCTTCCATTGTTCATAACGTTTATGATTATGTCTGCAGTTTTAGCAATGTTTATAGATAGTATTACAGTAATTTTATTTTTAGCTGCCGTTTCTGTGGAATTGGCAAATTTGTTGAAAATAGATCCAATACCTATGATCTTGGCAGAAATATTTTGTGCAAATTTAGGCGGATCAGCAACAATGTGTGGAGATCCTCCTAACATTATTATAGGAACTTCACTAGGGTATGCGTTTTCCGATTTTTTTACGAATACAGGAGTTATAGCTTTGTTGGGATTAATAGTGATAATAGTATATTTTTATCTTGCTTATCGTAAAGAACTGCAAGAGGAAAGTAAGAATCAGATTGACACTTCGAATATACCTGTTCCTAAAGAGGCTATAACCAGTAAGAAGGATTTTGTTAAGTCTTGCATTATATTTACATGTGCAGTTGGTCTTTTAATTACACATGCTATGATAGGTTTGACTGTCGCATTTATTGGGACATTTATTGCCAGCATAACATTAATCTGTTTTGCAAAAAATAGTAAAGAATTGCTTGCTAAAGTGGATTATAAGATGTTGTTGTTTTTTCTTGGGCTGTTTATTGTAGTTAGTGGATTGGAACAAACAGGAATTTTGGAAATCATGGCGGCATTCATTGGAAAAATCAGTGGTGGAAATCCAAAACTTATGATAGCTATCATTATTTGGGTGTCGGCCATTGCAAGTGCATTTGTAGATAATATTCCTTTTTCAGCAACCATGATACCGATTATTAAAAGTTTGACAGCGATGCATGGAGTTGATCTGGATACATTGGTGTGGGCGTTATCAATTGGCACAGATATAGGAGGAAGTGCTACGCCGATTGGGGCATCTGCCAATGTTGTAGGAATTTCTGTGGCTGGAAAAAATGGCTATACAATTGGCTGGGAAAAATATTGTAAAGTATCTGTACCGGCAACGATTATAGTTATTACGTTATCTATGATTATTATATTTATAAGATATTGTTGATAATCTTTTGCAGATATAAAGTTGTATTGAGTTTGCAAATGTGCCTGGAGGCTAAATATACAAAAATATATGCAAAGGTATTATAATAAATTAATTACTCTCATACAATAGAAGAATACAAAAGGGAATCCTCACTTTGCAGGGTTCTCTTTTTGTGTTATACTGGACGAGTGAAAATAACCTGTTTTTCGAGGGCGAAAGATAAATAAATTAATCAGGAGGTACGAACATGAAAGTAGCGATTATTACGGCGAATACAGCTGTGTACAAGGAGACAGAGGAGAACAAGTCCGGAGAGGTCATTAAGCGATTTGCAGAGGATGCGGATTTAGATATTATGTTTATGCGTGCACTCCCATTAGACAGGACCGTTCTTTCTACGGTTATGCAGAGAATGTGTGATGCGATGCTTACAGACATCATTCTGGTGACGGGTGGAGCAGCATGTGGTGTGGAGGATGAGACGCCGGAAGCATCGATGGATGTTATTGAGAAGACTATTCCTGGAATCTCGGAAGAGATTCGTGCACAGTTAAAGGCAATGGGTAAACCGGCGATGGAATTCAGAGGTGTTGCAGGTACGAAGAATGGTATCCTGATTGTGAACCTTCCGGAGACACCGGATGCAGTGGAGACATGTCTGGCGAATATGTTACCGGATATTATGCACATGGCAGATATGATCAAAGGAGAAGTCTAAGATAGAATAAAAGGAGTTTTTTATTATGTTTGTACGTGTTTACACAGATGGTGCGGCCAGAGGAAATCCGGATGGACCGGGAGGATATGGAACAGTGCTTGAATATGTAGATACAAAAGGAGAGTTACATACCAAAGAGTTATCCCAGGGATATAAGAAGACGACGAACAACCGCATGGAACTGATGGCGGTGATCGCGGGGCTGGAGGCCCTTAACAGACCTTGCGAGGTAGAATTGTATTCAGATTCCAAGTATGTAGTGGATGCATTTAATCAGCACTGGATCGATGGATGGATCAAGAAGAACTGGAAGCGTGGAAAGAATGAACCGGTAAAGAACATTGACCTGTGGAAACGCTTATTAAAAGCCAAAGAACCACATCAGGTGAAGTTTATCTGGGTGAAGGGACATAATGGTCATTCACAGAATGAGAGATGTGATGAGCTGGCGACGACGGCAGCAGATGGCGATCAGTTATTAGACGATGTTGTCGGAGAAATTTAAATCAATCATTGTAATCTGATGATTGATGTGATAAAATGCAGAGGTTGAGTAAGACAGGTAATCGCGGCTGCATACGCCGAAAGGCAGCAGGTGAGGAAAGTCCGGGCTTCACAGGGCAGGATGCCGGATA
>ERZ773103.2120-NODE-2120-length-19166-cov-3.774371_pt1 | contig 19166 bp, 16 predicted proteins | sample MGYA00511118_ERZ773103 | MGnify/ENA primary metagenome ERZ773103 (study PRJEB29015, sample SAMEA2737821) | human gut metagenome | biome: human gut; feature: human-associated habitat; material: faeces | place: China | collected 2012 ... | reverse complement strand
AACTGCTAATTGTTTAATTCAATGAAAGTGTCCAGTAAACTGGGTACATATCAAACTTGACAGTGCTTTTTTCATGGGATCAGAATAGGTTTAGTAGCTGACTGATGTTTTCCAGATTGTGATCTCCGGCGCCTGCCTGAGAGGCATCGCCCACGCAGGCAACAGCGAATCCACCGGCGTGTCCGGCTTCGGCACCGGCGACAGCATCTTCCACCACAAGGCAGTCTTCGGGAGACAGGCCCAGATATTCTGCCGCTTTCAGAAATACTTCCGGGGCAGGCTTGGAGCGGGTGATGCAGTTTCCGTCTGCCACCGCATCAAAGTAGTTGCTCAGACCAATCCGCTCCAGAATAAAGGGGGCATTTTTGCTGGAGGAGCCGATGGCCAGCTTCATCCCCTTTTTTCGCAGAGCGTCCAGGGTTTCCTTTACTTCAGAAGAAAGATTCTGGGGACTCATTTGTCCAAGGAGTGTGCGATAGAGATCATTTTTCCTCTCTGCCAGAGCCTGTTTTTCGGTGTCGGTGAGCTCGGGGCCTTCATAGCGCTCCAGAATGATCTCCAGGCTTTCCATGCGGCTGACACCCCGGAGTCGATTGTTGATCTCCCGGTCAAAATAAATGCCCATGCCGTCGGCCATCTCTTTCCAGGCAAGATAATGATACTCGTCGGTGAAGCAGATCACACCGTCAAGGTCGAAAATAACACCTTGCATGCCAGGGCCTCCTTACATGAATTTTGCACCCCAGGCATTGCACCAGGGGTCCACAGGACTGTTGCCTCTGAACGCATCGCTGCCTGTGAGCTTTTCTACCACGGATTCCACGCAGAACCGGTTGGCGGAGTAGCAGTTCACAAAGGTGCTGATAAAGGGAACATCCACCATATGATAGGGGTTGCAGAAGCTCAGGAACAGGGTGGGGATATCCCTCATATACCAGGGCTCGTTGGCAGCCATCAGTGCGATCCAGTCCAGCCGACGGGAGGTATAGTTGGAGCCGGTGGAGACATTTGCCGCCACGATTGACAGGTCAAATTTCTTCTGCATATCCTGAACACCGGCGGTAAAAATCTCGCCCCGTTCCATGGTGGCATAGTCGTAGAGAGAAACCGTGAAACCGGCACGCTCCAGTGCTTCCTTCAGCGGGATAGCAATGTTGTCGCTTTCTCCGAAACCGCCGGTCTGAAAGCCGCCGATGTGGTACTTCTGTACAAATGCCTTCAAAGCCTCTGGGTCGGTGATCATATCCGTGACACAGAACAGCTGGCCGATCTTCTCCTCCAGGGTCATGGAGGCCAGTGTGTGCTCCACCCAGTGGATATCCTCATCGTTTAAATAAAAGGGTTTTTCTTGATACTGGATCATGTCTATTCCTCCACAATCATGAGCAGGTCGGAAAAAGTGGATCGCTTATAGGTGGGCTTATCATAGCGGGTGGCATCGCCGATGGCGGCAGTGTCAAAGCCGCCCGCAATGCCTGCGTCAATGCCGGAGAATGCATCCTCTACCACCAAACAGTCCTTGGGCTCCAGGCCCAGATACTGTGCCGCCAGCAGGAACACTTCCGGGTCAGGCTTGGCGTGGGTGATGTTGTTGCCGTCAGATATCCGATCAAAGTAATCCCCCAGCCCAATCCGTTCCAGAATGAACGGCGCGTTTTTGGATGAGGAACCGATGGCCAGCAGAAGGCCTTTTTGACGCAGGGCATCCAACGTGTCTTTGACCTCCTCGGTCAGATCTGCCGGGGACATATTGGCCAGAAGCTCCCTGTATGTATTGTTTTTCCACTTGGCTAGTCCCAATTTCTCCTCGGGTGTATAGGTCTTTGGCGCTTTTTCCAGCACCACTTCCAAGCTCTCCATCCGGGAGACGCCCCGCTGCCGGGCGTTGTCGGCCCGGCCAAAGCCTATTGCGCCAATTTTGTCAGCCAGCGCCCGCCACGCCTGATAGTGATATTCATCGGTGGAGCAGATCACACCGTCTAAATCAAAAATAATGCCCCTATACCTCATCTGACGATCTCCTTGCTCAGTGAAACTGAAAATCTGTGCAGGCAATTTTGTCATCAGCAGAGCCGATTACGGAGAAATAAACTGCGTGAACACCCGTGATGGGTTTGAAATCTGCAGAAACAGCAGCCCACGCCCCCGAATCAACAGACAGCGCGGCGACCTCTCCACTGTCTGGATCATCCAGCCGGAGAGAGACGGCGCCTGTTCCCCGGAGGGTCATGGTCAAATGGCTTGCGCTGTCCCCGAAGTCAAGATACTTAAAACCAAACACCGCGCCGGGGCGAAGGTTTTCGATCCGGGAGCGGTAGCCGCCCTCGGCAAACTCGTTCTTTGCTCCTGTGTGATAGGGAATGGGGGTTTTCGGGCCGTTCTCCGGCTTCAGAGGCAGCATCCCCATGGTTTCCCGGTCCGGTCCCATGAGACAGCAGGCGATGGCAGCGGGATAGGTATGCTTTGCCGGAAGCGGGCCGCCGTTGAGGCCGCAGCTGGTGATCTCCGCCTGAGAGAAGGTGCCGTCGGGGTTCATAGTCAGCTCGTCGGCGCAGGCCTGCCGGGAGAACTGCCCACCGTGGGTGTGGCGATGATAAAAGATGTAGTATTTTTCACCAATTTTTGCAATGCTCCCATGGTTGTTGCCCAGGTAGTTTCGGGGCTGGGTGTTTTCCGCCCGGCCCAGGTCCGCGTTGGAGACCAGTACCCCCTTGTACGCAAAGGGACCCTCCGGACTTTTTCCCATGCCGTAGCAGAGCTCATGGCCCTGGAGGCTGGAATAGATGTGATAGTACCAGTCCCCGAAGTGACGCATACTGGAGGCCTCGTAGAAGGGGTGTTCCTCGTAGCTTGTCCCCTTGCAGGTCTCGATGCCGTTGGCGCAGACAAAGGGTTCCCCGATGATCGTGTGCATATCATCGGCCAGACGAACGCCCATCCCGCCGGGAATTGGCGCGTCTCCCATCTCCGGGAAACGCACCTCCGGCGCGGAGCCCATATAGAGATATACGCCGCTCTCATCGCAGAGGACGCCGGGGTCAAACCACTGGATGCCCTCCGGCCGGGTGCCGTCTGCCCTCTTCACATGGGACAGGAATTCATACTGCCCACCCGGGGTGTCACAGACCGCCACGGAGATCATATTGGAGAAATCCATGGAATAGTAGAGGTAGTACCGTCCGTCCCTGCCCTGCACTACATCCGGAGCGAACAGCAGATGGGGCAGACCCTGGGCCATCCGGTCCGGGATGCCGGGGATGGACTTATCCTGCTGGAGGGGTTCCTGCTCCTTCCGGTAGATGACGCCTTCATATTTCCAGTTTCCCAAATCATCAACGGGAGCGCTCCAGCAGACGTAGTCCAGCAGGCAGAACTCCTGTCCGTCATCCTCGTCGTGGCTGCCGTAGATATAGACCCGGTCTCCGAAGACACGGGGCTCCCCGTCGGGAATGTGCTCCCACTGGGGGAGATAGGGGTTGAATGCCAGTGTTTTCATGACGCTGCGCCTCCCTGCAGTTTTTCCTGTATCGGTTCCGGAACCGAGCCGGATATTTTTTTGATCCACGTTCCGCTTTTCAGGCGGAATACGCATAGAATTGCCTTCAAAACCTGGTCGCTGTACAGACAGAAGTATACCCAGAAAGGCGGCAAATGCAGGATCAGCCCCGCCAACGCACCCAATGGCGCGGCAACGATAAACTGGAAGATCACATCCGCCACCATCAGGAACCGGGTATCACCGCCGCCCCGGAGGACACCCTTGGTCAGCACGGAATTGGTAGACTGGAATACCACGATGATGCTGATGGCGTTCATTAGCGCCACGGTGATGGCCTTGGTGTCCTCTGTAATTCTGTAGAAATGTAAAATGGGATCACACAGCAGCTGGATCACACCCGCCGCCAGGGTGCCTACGATCATCCCCAGGAAGAAGAAGGTGTTTCCCTGCCGCTTGGCCTTTTCCACATTCCCTTCCCCCAGCACCCGACCGATCATAAAACAGCTTGCAAAGGACATAGAGCTGATAAAGATGGTGCTGACTCGCTGGGTGATGTTGGTGATGGAGGCCGCCGCAACAAAGGCTGCCCCGATATGTCCCATGATCACCGCCAGCAGGTTGTCTCCCACACCCAAAAGTCCATCGCTGATGAGCACCGGCAGGGAGATCCGCAGATACTCTCCCAACAGGTCTCCACAGGTTCCGAAGATGTCCCGGAGCCGGTAGCGGATCTGTCTGTCTGAGACGAAGAAGCAAGCCGCGATGATTCCGGTCTCCAGCACACGGGCGGTAACGGTTCCCAGTGCCGCGCCGGCCACACCCATGGCCGGGAGGCCTAGTATAGCACTTCCCAATTAGCTAGACTTTTTTAAGGTGGGCAGAGACCAGATTAGATAACCCTTGCTGTTTGGAAATGCCAGATGAATATCTGAAGCAAGATTATCAATGAATTTATTGCCCCATGCCTTGTGTTCATTGATGACACAACCGATAATATGTTTAGAGAATATTCAGAAGATGTCATCTTTCGTCCGTGACACCGGAAATCTGTTTGATCCATTTACCGCTTCTCAGCCGCCAGATGCACCAGACCGCTTTCAAAACATGGTCGATATTCAGGCAGAAGTATATCCAGAAGGACGGCAGGTGCAGCACCAGTCCGGCCAAATATCCCAGCGGGATTGCAGCCACCCACTGGAACATGATATCGGCCACCATCAGGAATCTGGTGTCGCCACCGCCCCGCAGAACGCCCTTGGTCAGAATGGAATTTGTAGCGCGGAACACCACAATCAAACTGATAGCGTTCATCAGCGCGATGGTGATGGCGACGGTCTCTTCGGTGATGTTATAGGCACCAATGATTGGGTACTTGACCAATTGAATAAACAGCGCGCCCAATAGACCGATTAGCACACCGAGGCAAAAAAAGGTGTAGCCCTGTTTTTGCGCCTTTTGCACATTTCCCTCGCCCAACACCTGACTGATCATAAAGCAGCTGGAGAAAGCCATGGAAGTGATGAAAATCGTGCTGACCCGCTGGGTCGTGTTTGTAATGGAGGACGCTGCCACAAACTGCTGGCCAATGCGGCCCATAATCACGGCCAGGGCGTTGTCTCCCACGCCCAGAAGGCCGTCGCTGAACATCACCGGCATGGATATCCGGAGATATTCCGCTACCAGGCCCCTACATTTCCCAAACAAGTTCAAAAAGCGATAGCCAATCTGTTTATCCAGCAGGAAAAAGTACCCGCAAATAGTGCTGAACTCCAGCATACGGGCAATGACTGTACCCAGCGCCGCACCGGCGACTCCCATGGCTGGCAGTCCCAGTTTACCAAAGATCAACACATAGTTCGCGCCGATATTCACGAAGAAAGCTCCAATGGAGGCGATCAACGGAATCCACCCAATGCCCACACTCCGAAGCACATTGGTACAGACTGTAGAAAGTGCCAGCAGAAAGAACGTGGGCAGCGACCACATCAGGTAATCTACACCACCGGAAATTACCTCTGACTCATTGCTGTACAGGTACATGATTGGATTTGCACACAGGCTTGTCAACAGTGCCACTGCGGCAGATAGGATCAATGCCAGCCGCAGGGCAATGGTGATGGTCTGTTTTAAGGATTTGGAGTCCCGTGCACCCCAGAACCGGGCAGTCAGTACGGAGGAACCCATGCTGATGCCCATGATACAGTATTGGAACAGCGCAATATAGTGATTGGCCTGGGTAACTCCACTGAGCGCTGCCTCCCCCAACCGTCCCACCATAATGTTATCTACCAGATTGACGCCAACGGTGATCAGGTTTTGGGCTGCCAGCGGAATCGCCATTATCAGCAATTTCTTATAAAACGCTTTATCAGTTTCAATGTATTTCGCAAGTCTCATTGGTTCTTTCACCTGTCGTTTCGAGTCTATCCGTTTTTCTTTTACATGAACTTTGCACCCCAGACGTCGCCGCACCAGGGGTCTACCGGGCTGACTCCCTTGAACTCGCTGCGGCCCATGAGCTTCTCCACCGCCGCGCCCACACAGAACTGGTTGGAGGAATAGCAGTTGACAAAGGTGCTGATAAACGGCACGTCGATCATGTGGTAGGGGTTGCAGAAACTCAAGAACATGGTGGGAATCTCTCTCGTATACCAGGGCTCATTGGCGGCCATGAGGGTGATCCAGTCCAGCCTCCGGGTGGTGTTGTTGGAGCCGGTGGCCACGTTGGCCGCAACAATGCTGAGGTCAAACTTGGCCTTCATATCCGCTGCACCAGCAGTGAAAATCACGCCCCGCTCCATGGTCGCGTAGTCATAGAGAGCGACTTCAAAGCCCTCTTTCTCCAGCGCCTCTTTCAGCGGCATGGTAATGGAGCCGCCGTCCCCAAAGGAACCGCCCTGGCCCTCGCCGAGGACCGTCAGTCGCACCCGCTTTGTCCTGTTTGGAGACAGGGGCAGCAGGTTCTGGTTGTCTTTGACCAGTGTAATGGCCTCATCGGCACACTCCTTTGCCCATGCGATATGCTCAGCACATCCGATCACACTGAGCGCATCAGCGCCAGGAACAATTGTACCGCCCTCTTTGAACTTATGTAAACCAAGGCTGGCTTTCAGCGCCAACTGGCGGCGGATCGCCTCGTTGACACGAATTATGGAAATCGTGCCGTTTTCAATGTCCTCCTTGACCCCCGCAAAGTCCTCATCGATGTTCTTGCAGAACATGATCATATCTGCACCGGCCATAATAGATTTGGCAACGGCCTCCCGCCGAGTCAGAAATCCGGAGAAGCCCACCATGGGGGTGGCATCGGTGGCCACAAGGCCATTGAAGCCCATCTTCTCCCGGAGCAGATCTGTGATCAGATACTTGTTTGTGGAAGCAGGAAAAATCTCCTCGTCCCGAATGCCAGGGCACATCTTCCGAGTCATCTCCGGCTGGAGGATGTGGCCCACCATGACAGTCTGCGCGCCCTTGTCGATGAGGGTCTGATAAACACGCCCATAGGTGTTCTCCCAGTCCTCTGCGCTAAGGCTGTTGACGGACGACAGCAAATGCTGATCCCGTTCATCTACACCATCGCCGGGGAAGTGCTTGATTGTGACGGCCATGGTCTCACCAGAATCCTTCACACCGTCCATATAGGCTTCGCTGAGCCGAATGACCGTGTCTGGGTCAGAGCCCCAGGTCCGCACATTGGTGATGGGGTTCCGCCAGTTGTAGTCGATATCCACAATGGGAGCAAAGGACCAGTTGCAGCCCGTAGCGCCCCCCTCTTTTGCACAGACCATGCCGAGCCGGTAGGCGTGCTTCGGGTCCCGGGCCGCAGCCGCCTCCAGCTGGCGGCCAAAGAATGTGCCGGTGGTAGCAATGCCATTGCCACCGCTTTCCAGATTGCAGGCCAGGAGCAGCGGAATTTTAGACGCCTCCTGCATAGCCCGCTGGGCGTTCTGCACCTCGGCGGCATCCCCACTGCGATACATGAAACTGCCGACAGGATATTTCCGCACAAAGGCTTTCAGCGCCTCCGGGTCGGTGATCATATCCGTGACGCAGAACATCTGGGCGATTTTCTCCTCCAGCGCCATAGAGGCAAGGGTCTGCTCTACCCATTCAATATCTTCGTCGTTTAGATAAAACGGTTTTTCTTTATATGCGATCATGTTCGTCCCCCGCAATCTTGAAAAGTTGAAATATCAATGGACTCGATACCCTGTTGAAAGCGGTTGCAATCAACAGGGTATCTTTGTCATAGGAACGGAGTTTTAACGGTCTTCATAGCGCTCTACAGCTGCCTGGATGCAATCCATAGCGCCGGCAACATTCATCTGCTCAACCGCCTGAACATATTCATCCCAAGTCGCATCATTCAGCTCTTTTTCACCCACGATGAACTTAATCACGTTCTCTTCCATATAGGTGCTTACATCGTTCATGATGCCAGTCAAGGTGTAGCCTTCGTCCGATGTCATGGAGTAGTTGTCAGGCAGCCGGCGCTCATAGCAGGTCTCCGAATTCTGCTGATCGATCACAGGCTGAACCGCAGACATCAGCTTATCGGTATATGCATCCAGCTCATACATCTGGATAAAGTACAGCGGATACTGAATGCGGAATTCCACTGTAGCATATCCGGCATAGCCCCGGATAAAATCTGTGCTCTGCGGCGTTCCAGTCTCATCATAATAATATGTGCCATCACCGTCAGCGCTGTCGGCTTCCCGAATGCCATAGTTGGCCATCAGTGCGCCCTGATCGCTGTAGAAGAAGTCCAGAAAACGAAGCGCCTCGGAAACGTAATCGCTCTCTGCATTGACTGCCGTGCCGCGGCCCAAGGTGATACTATAATCCCCCTCCTCGTACATCGGGAAATAGCGGGCATTGTCCTTGTCCACCACAGGGCTCTTCATGGCAGTGAGATAAAGGTCCGGGTTCATGCTGAACTCAAATTCATCTGCACAGAATACGCTGAACATCGAACTGACTCCGAGCGTATTTGTGATGCAGAGTTTATCGATTGGATTATTCGTCGTGGTGGCATAAAAGTCCGGATCAACCAGCTTCTCCGCGTACCAATCGGATATATATTCCAGGAAGGTGCGATATTCATCACTGATGGGCGCATATTGAACCTGACCGTCATCGTCCATGTAATAATCGCCGGAAATTCCAAGACCCATAAGCAGCCAGGGATCCAGAATGGCAAAGAAAGAGCTAATATTCAGCGCATTCGGCAGGTCTGCCTCATCCCGGAACCAAACAAGCATGTCATGGAGCTCATCAAAGGGGGACATGGCGCCGGTATAGCCGCCGGCCTCCAGAATATCTGTACGCACTGCAAAGGTGGTTTCCGGCATACGCCATTCATAATAGCTGATCTCCGGGAACATAGGCAGATAGCCGGAATCTGTAGTGGCATTTTTCATCAGAATGTCGCTGCTTTCAAGCACGCCCATCAGATGCGGAATCAATTCCGGGTACATCATAAGGTCCACAAAGAGCCCCTCTTCCACAGCAGAGTCCAGACTGCGGGAAGTCTTAAGAGTGTTCAGATCCTGCACCAGGTCCGTGAGATCATTGCTGGCCAGCATCAAGCTGAGCTTTTCCTGAGCGCTATTGGGGTCATGGTGACGGAAGACGATGTTTATCCCTGTCATGTCCATGACCTGCTTCCACATCTCATTTTCGGCCAGGGATTCAAATCCGCATTCTTGCACGAACTGGTTGGTGTAGAAGTAGGTCAACGTAACCGGTTCATCCACCAAAGGCAGGTTGTAGCTGGGCACGTTGCCGGGCACACCATAATTGCCCAGATAATGGTCAATATCATCGTCCAGATTGAACACTTCAGGGTCCCAGGAAACTTCCTCTGTCTCGGTTTTCACTGATGCAGGAGCCTCATCCGACGTCTCCGCCGGGGTCGCATCAGGATTCCCCTGCATCGGCTGCTCCTGATCCACACTGCTTGCGCTGTCACTATTTGTATCCGCATTTGAACTGGTAGAGCCACAGGCAACCAGGGACAACAGCATAATCGCTGCCAACATGATTGAAAGTATCCGTTTCGTCATTTGCTCCTCCCTTTCTTTCACACATTAAAACCAGTGCGCCTTGGGCAGGTGATCGCCGTGCTTCGGAAGAACTTCGTTCTGAATGAACTCATCCAGCAGCCGGAGGGTGTCCACAACACGCTGCATAGGCATCTTCTCAACGTTCTCCAGATATTCCTTCGCGCCTTCGTCCGCAACCGCTTCAAGCTCCTCCCGGGTGGTGGGAAGGGCGGGAGAACCATGGTTGATCTGATCCAGGAAGTACCAATCCACGCCCAGCGGGGTGGTCGAGCACTTTACAAGATCCGGCAGCCACGGGCAGAACTCAGTCATCTTCCAACCGGGCGGCTGAATATGCCCCTCTTTGTTGGTCTCACCAGAAACAGGCAGATAGTCCATACGGCCGCAGATCTTATAAGCGCCCAGGATGCTGGCATTAGGATCTCTTTTCTTTTCATAGTCCATGAAATTGAAGCCCCGCTCCGTCACACCATAATTTGCAAACATCTCAGAGGGATTGATGAACAGCATGGGGACTTTGGTCTCATCCAGGAAATCACTGATCATCGCAGGAATAAACATATGCATCATGCCGTGGCCGGGGATGTAGATCTGACGGCGGAAGCCCTGGGCCAAAAGGGTGCGGGCAATGGCCTTCAAGTAATTCACAGCGTCCTGCATGCTCATGTACATGGTGCCTCTGCCGTTGACCGTGCCGCCGGCGGGGAAATACAACAAATCGGACAGCACCAGGCCATCGACCTTCTCGGCGAACAGGCGGGCGTAGGCCTCTGCCATGACATATTCGCAGTCCATAGGTAGCGCGCCATGCATCTCCGTAACGCCGACAGGAATGAAGATGATGTCGTTACGCTCCAGGTATTCCTCTACCTCGCAGTTTGCCATCTGGGACAGGATACGGGTACGCATTTTGGGTGTTACCATAACAAAAACCTCCGTTTCATTTTTACAGACATTCATCTGTCTTTGACTCCATTTTAACACGCATAGGTTTTCGGTAAAGTATGGATATCTGACATTTGCTTTTTTTATTGTTGTAAATCGGACATTCTGCTATACAATACAAATTATTTTTGTTATACTCGGGGAAGGAGGGATGATCATGGATCTTTATGAGCATTACTATCCAATGTCTGCGTTTGAAACGGCGATTCGAGAGATCTATCTTCGTCATGCCCCAATCCTGAAAGGCGGTCTGTCAGCCTACACCAGCCAGCAGCTGGTCAATCTGCGCGAAGATATGTTGCCCGACATTCAGGCGCTGGCCCGTCAGGGAAAGGGGTTCTATCAACACCCGAAACCGGAGGCTTTAGCCGAAATGCTGTACGCTTCAGATCAGCACTGCGTTGCTTCCATCGTATCGCCATATTATCCACGCTACGACCCGGTTCCCTGGCACATAAGCCGGTATTATGAGATCAACTGCCAACTCTACGGTCAAAGCATCGTCTGTATCGGCAATCATACACTGCTTCTGGAAGCGGGGGATGTTCTAATCATCCCACCAGGTGTCTGGCAGACAGGCGGTGTGTTTCATGACCAGGGGATTCTTCGCTCTTTCCGTATTCGCAGTTCCGAATTCCAGCGTAATTTATCTTCGCTGCTGGACTGCGATTGCCCGCTCTCAGAGTTTATCCGGCAGACTATTTCCGGGTCACTGACTGCTGCCTGGCGGCTCTATCACCTGGGTTCTCAGCCCTCACTGGGCCGCTGGCTCGACTGGCTTGAGGAAATTTACCTCAATCGGGATACCCTGTCCTGCCCCAGAGAGGCCGGCTTTTTACTGCATTTTTTCTCCGATATAGAGCGAATTGCTGGAGCCCAGGCCGAGCAAAGCTTTGCGCAGGCTGCCGATGACGATACTGCACAAATCCTGTCGTTTTTACAGCTGCATCTGCGTACCATCACCCGACCGGATTTGGCTGCAAATTTTAACTACAGCGAACGTCAGATCACCCGTATCATTGAAAAAGCCACTGGGATGAATTATGCCGCCTATCTGCGCCAGTCCCGCCTGCAGCATATTGCAGAAATGCTGCTGACCACGAATCAGTCTATTACGGAGATCGTTACCTCTGTTGGTTACAAGAATAACGCCTACTTCTATCAGCATTTTCGCAATATGTTCGGTTGTTCTCCTTTGGAATATCGAGAACAGAATCATGCGATGGCCCTTTTGTAAACAACATCTTCAAAAGTGTTCCCATGCAGTTAAAATGCCGCCACAGACCTTTCGGCTGCGGCGGCATCTCTATTTATGATACGCTATCCAAGATCAGATTGCAGGCAACGTGGGATCGTTCAGTGTGTACTCCAGCAGGAGTTCATCCTTTTTGCCGTCCATGCCCTCGTGTGCAATGGGCTCATCGCCCAGCTCCATCCAGCTATAGCTCTCATCGCTGGCAGGCCAGTGGGGCAGACCCTCCCCGTTGGGGTCGCCGGTCTTGATGAAATTGGCCCAGTAGCTGCTCATCTGATCTGCCAGCCGGAAATCCAACTCCGTCCAGGGACGGCAGGGCGGAACATTCTCCCGCAGGGACGAGAATGTATACCATAGCTCGCTGGAGTGCCAGGACAGCAGCTTCTCCGGGTCTCTCGCCGTTCCTTTATCTTCCGGGCGACCCGGCGTCACATGGCCGAAGATATAGGTGTATGTCTTGGAATCCGGGAACTTCTTTGCACGGTAGTCCCCGAAGTAGCGGTTCTTCATCTCGCCGCCAAAGCCAGTCAGGCCCTCTGCCGCCAACCGCCGGGAGGTATAGCTGGCATTTTCATCTTAGCAAGGTATTAGCAGGAACCCCTTGTGACAGAGGGCTTCCAGGGGCCATTTCAAAATGCTATTAGCACAGATGGAGGATAATCTTATGAGCACCAACACACCCAACGAAAAAGGGACGCCCCAAAGCAGAACATACACCGTTTATGAAGCACAATACCGGCGTTTCCAACATCGAGATCACCGACCAGAACATCCGGGCCTTTTCCGCCACCGCCAAGAAATACGGCATTGACTTCGCGCTGAAAAAGGACACCAGCGGCGAGATACCCCGCTACCTGGTGTTCTTCAAGGGCCGGGATGCCGACGTTATCACGGCGGCCTTCCGGGAGTTCTCCGCAAAGAACCTGGAGAAAGAGAAAAAGCCCTCCATCCGCACGCGGGATTTTCAATTAAAGCATTTAATTGAAAATCAGTATTTTTCCTCTTTCGTGTCCCTTCAACGGATGGAAGGCGGATTATGGCAATCGGGGGAAAAAAAATATTTTTGCGAACACGAAAATACGCCTATCCGCATTTGCGGATAGGCGTATAGGGGGGATAGCGTCATAACCAACACATAATAATATGCTAAATAATCAGTCAGGAAATAAACGCAGCGGAAACAAAAAAGGACACAGCAGATACAACGGCAGCAATCGCGACGTATGGGAACTGTGACAGTGCATGCTCCATGTTCTCAATTCCTGCGCTGTTGGAGGCCATAACAGTGGCGTCTGTATAAAAACAGGCATGACTTCCAAAAACACCTCCGGAAATAATGGCCGCCATGACCAATATCGGATTCGCTCCCAAAGCATTCCCGATTGGCAGTAAAATCGGAACGGTTATTGCGCTCATGCCCCAGTTTGAGCCGGTTGCAAAAGCAATGGCACCAAGCAAAAGAAATGAAACCATAGGAAAGGTCTTTGCGGATAAAACAGGAGACGCCAACTCAAGTATATAATCCGCAACGTGCAGCTCATCGCAAATGTATTCAAGCGAAAAAGCGCCAACCAGCAGAAAAAACACGGAGAGCATCGAGCCGAAGCCCTGAATAATTTTATCGCTTACCTGAGTCACTGTGATATTCTTTTGAAAAATATTAAGTGCCGAGCATATGATAATGGAAGCTATAACGGCGGATAATATATCTCCGCTTATAACAGAGATTATTACCAGCGCCAACAGCGGAATAAGGAAATTAAGCATACTGCCGCTTGCATTTTCGGTATCCTTATTATCGGACAAATTGTATTTACGGCTTTCCTCGCTGTAAACCATACCTGTGGATTCCGCGCGGAGAAAGGCCCTTTTCATTGCCCCGAGCCTCGGGAAAATGCGCAGGGAAAACATCAGCACGATCAAAACGGCAAATATGGGATAAAAGCAAAAAGGAATTGCCCTTATGTACGCTTCCGTACCGCTGGAAAACTGAGAAGCAATAACTGGCTCATTATAGAAAAGGCCGGCGTAGAATACCGCCCATGTTGAAAACGGAATCAGGGCGCAGACAGGCGCGGCGGTTGAGTCCAGAATAAAGGCTAACGCTTCCCTCGGAGTACGAGTTTTATCGAACGCCGGCTTCATACATACCCCTATCGTCAGCACGTTAAGGTAGTCGTCAATAAACAAAACAAATCCCAATATGACGGAGGCTAACATCGTTTTTTGCTGGGTATCGCAGAGCCTTTCAATTTTTTGCGAAAAAATTCTAAGCCCGCCGGATGCGTTGAAAAGCTCAATAAGGCTGCCAAACAGGCCGCACACAAGCCAGAGCCATGCGTTCTCCGCAATCACGGTCTGTAGGATTACGCACCATTGAGCAAGCGCATTTCCGCGATATAAGTATATTGCGCCGAAAAACGAGCCGAGAAACAAAATAACAGTGCATTTCTTGGTGATCACCGCTGAAACAATCACAAAGGCGATTATGATTACCGCAAACTGGCCTGGTGTCATGTGCTGTTCTCCTCTCCACAAGCGGTTATAGGACGAGGGCTTCCTGCAAACAACCCCCATGAGCTTATACATCATGGGGATTGCCTGCGCAATTACGGAATATCAGATTCCAGACTCAGGATTGTGATAGAGGATCGTGCCTCCTACTATGGTATACGCCGGTTTTGCCTCAAGAAGCTCCTCGGGTTTAGCGGCGAATAGATCGCGGTCCATAATTACGATGTCCGCCAGCTTGCCGGCATGAAGCGTTCCGAGCCTTTCAGAGAAGCTCTCGACTACGGCCGAGCCATAAGTGTATGCCTGAAGCGCCTGTGCAAGGCTGATTCTCTGCTCAGGCACGAAGCCATCCTTCGGATAACCGTCCCATGGCTGCTTACGTGTAATTGCCGCGTAGAGTCCGTGCATCGGATTGAGGTCGTACACAGGTGCGTCCGTACCGAAGGCAAGCATTGAGTGGTGCTTAAGCAGAGAGGCGACAGGCCACATATAAGGACGCCATTTTTCACCCAGCAGCGCGGGGTATCCATCCACATTCAGCACGCTGTGAATAGGCTGCATGGACGCGATAACGCCAAGCTGCGCGAAGCGAGGAAGGTCCTCGGGGCAGCAGCTTTCGATATGCTCGATGGCATTTGGCAGGCTCTTGCGGCCATACTTCTGCTCCACCGCCTCATACACATTCAGCGCTGTTTTGACCGTCGCATTGCCTATAGCGTGCAGGCGGACGCTATAATTATGCGAATTTGCCTGGGAAACAAGCTCAAGCACCTCATCCTCCTTCACGGTCAATTCACCGCAGGTTGACGCGTCGTCTGCATAAGGCTCTGTCAAATAGGCCGTATGCATCTCGCTCACTCCGTCAATCACAAGCTTTACGCCTGCAAAACGGAAGAAGTCAGACGCCGCCATTTTCTCAAACTTCCTTGCAGTGTCAAGACCGTGCTCCAATTTAGGATAATAATGAACGCGTATTGGCAGGTTCCCAGAGGATTCGGCCTCCTTGAAAATGCGCAGAATCTGCTCATCGGCCAAGCCGTAGTTTGGCCACATGGCGGCGACAGAGGAAATGCCATAGGACAGAGCCTGCTCACATACCATGCCCAGGGCCCTGTTCATGTCCGCACCGGCAACAGAGCGGCCGCGGATTTCATTGACAATGTCCTCCTTTAAGATACCGGTGAGAGCTCCGTTTTCATCCTGACATATTTCGGAGCCGGCGGGGCTTTCCATCCCGTCCGTAAATCCGGCCAATTCCAACGCCTTGCTGTTTGCCCAGCAGCTATGGAGATCCCATGAGCCGATATGACAGGGGCGGTCCGGAAGGATTTTGTCCAGAGACGCTTTGGTTGGCATTTTGTCCCAGCTGTCGGGATTCCAGCCGATGCAGTGTACCCATGCGTTGTGTGGATGAGCGTCAGCAAATGCTTTTACCTTTTGAACAACCTCATCCTCGCATTTGCAGTCCCCGACATCCAGGGTATAGTCGGTATCCATGTTCAGTCCGACAGTAATAAAATGCGTATGCGCGTCATTGAAAGCGGGCATAACCAAACGCTGACCGGCATCTATAACCTCGGTGGAGGGGCCGGTAAATTCGGGAATTTGTTCATCGGATATAACATCTACGATTGAGTCGCCGGAAATTACGACCGCTCCTGAACGGGTTTCCAGCGTCTCGGCGGTAAAAATATTTGAAGATTTAATGATAATACTTGCTGTTTTATCGATACACATTATATGTCCCTCCTCGCGGCTGTTCAGGCTGCTTTCTTTCTCGTTGCGATGTACCAGACCAGGGAAATAACACTGATAACGCCAAGCGTAGCGCCTATGATAGGCCACGCCTGAACCGCGTTAATACCCAGTCCGCTCATCAGTCCCGTCAAAAAGTAGGAGCATCCTGTCGCGGCAATTCCGTCGGCAAGGGCGACAATACCGGTTGCCGTACCCGCTCTGTGAGGCGGGACCAGATCAACGCAACGGGCATAGAAATAGCAGAAATAGAACGCCCAAGAGCCGCCGATGAAAACAGCGGAGACCATGGCGACAGCCTTGGTGGGAACAAGCCCCATGACGATAAAGGCGATGGAAATGATGAAAATTGCGGGCAGATAAACCGCGTTTTTCATTTTCTTGTAGCAGTGGCCGAACACCAGCGACATCGCAGCTGTGGCAAGCGTGTTGATTGAGCTGATTACACCGGTCAGGGAACCGTCGCCGATTCCGGCGTCAGCAACGTAAAGAGAAACCATATACAGGAACACCATTGCACAAAGAGCCACGCCGAAAACCTGAATGCTCAGGGGGATAAGAGGCTTCCACCAGCCGCTGTCATTCACCTGCTCCGCGGGCTTATTCTCGTCCTTGCCATTTGCATTGATTATGTCGGCGTCAGGCTTCATGGAGGGGAGGAAAATAATGAGCATGGCGAGAACAGGTATGGATACCCAGTATGCCTTGAAGGCGTTCTGCCAGGCGCTGACGGCCAGTATGCCGGAAACGGATGCAAGAGCGGCACCTATTACGGACATGGCGGAGTTGTACCAGCCTACGATTTTGCCATGCTTTACCTCGTCCTGATAAAGCGTAGCCATAATCGCATAAGCAGCGGTGTTGGTAACGCCCCAGCCAACTCCGGTTGCCAGGCAGCGCATAATTACAAAATAATAGATATTTTCAACCGCGGCGCCAAAAACTGCAGAGCATGTGAAAATGGCAAAGCCAATTACCATAACGATTTTTTTGTTATATTTGTCGCACAATCTGCCGGCTAAAATGCAGAAGGGCAAGCCGACAAGCGCGGGACCCGTGATTCCGAAATTGATAACGGAAACAGGGGCATCACTGAAAGCTGCGTACAAATCATTTACAATGGGATTGATAACGAGGTCTCCCAGAGTACACATACTGGACAAAAACAGCGCGGTAAGAGCCATAAACAAGTGACCCTTTGAAATGCTTTTTGTGTTTTCCATATTCTTTCTCCTTTCTTTGTTGCGGCTTGAATCAAAATGCTGCGCGGGACACGGAAACTTTTGACAAAAGCGATATCACCTCCGGAATGTATACTTGACCTGAGCGTATATTGCCGGCCTACAGGCATAATTGCTCAAGCCATCGTCAAAAAACACATTACTTTACATGAAACGCTGCCGTCAATTACCCGCGTGTATAAAAATAGCCAAGTCGGGCGACAAATACAGTCACCCGACTTGGCTATTTTGATGCATTATGCGGCATCACCCGTTTGTATCTTTGTCCGATTTGACCAATAGAAGCAGGTCATATCTGTTGCTTATGCCGAATTTATTGTAGCAGTTATGAACATGGCGCTTTATAGTGTTGATCGACACGTTAAGAGACTCGGCGATGTCCTGATAGGACATTCCGGTAAGAAGCAGTTCAAATACCTCCTTTTCCCGCACTGTCAATCTGTATTTCTCTGCAATCATTTCAATTTTTTCGTTATTGCCCTCTTTATCAGTACCGGCAGAGTATATCAGCTTATAAAGCGGACTGAAATCCACAGATGTGGCAAAGATCAGGGTCGCAATGCTGACAATCAAATTTGAAAGCAGGCTTGGATCGATTCCCTGTATCGCGTCGGTCATCTTCGTGCTCTGCCGGAACAGCGTACAGTCCATTACGAAGCGAATAATCATATTGGATATCAGCGTTGCGGAGACAACATAAATATATTTTCTGATTTTTTTGTCTGTGAGCAGCTCCGAGGTGTCAACGCAAAGCCTTATACACATAAAGGCGCAGATGAAATAGAATAGAGCATACGCAAAAATCAGCACGGCTCTGGCATGTGGGTTCGCGACATAGTAGCATTCATTCATAGACAGAGTGGAAACAACAGCAAAAACCAAAATAAAGCATGCTGTGGCGACAGAGGCAGTTAGCTTATATCTGCGTTTATTATCCAAAGCGCAGTCCATAAACATTACCCATGTAAGAAATATGGCCTGCCCAAAGGCAAAAGCAAGGATTCGCAGAATATTTGGTACGCCATAATATTTTCCGGTTGCTATCAGGTAATAGTAGACAAACGTCATCACATTTGCAAAAAAGCACACTGCGGATAACGCAAAAACATAGTAGAAAAGATCGCTGCGCGGATTAACGCCCCTTGTCACTGCCCATGTTACACCCAGGCCGATTAAACTGATCGATGTAGTTAATAAGATATGCGCTGCATACGTACCATACGATATTCATTAGCCTCTCCCTCTATATAAGCATTCTATTTCATTTTACCTTAATTATAACAAATAATTCCGCGATTGCAAGCAAGACATAACTCAAAATTTTTGCAAGAGCTTAATTGGATTAATTTCAACAAACTTTTTGTAAAATGCTTATAAACCAGGCGATGTGGCCTTGGTCGCACCGCCTGGTTTGATGTTCATAATGGGCGTGTATCAGGATGTCTAAAATTCGCCTCACGATGTGAAGGTGGTTTCCTACAGTCGTATCGTCACTCCCCGTAAAACACTGGCCGGGCAACACTCACAAAATCCACAATATCCGTAATAACCACATTGCTTCATCCGCTGGCACAGTGGACAATCAGCAGCTCGCCGTCCTCGTCCCAGCCGCTTGCCGGACTTTCCCCGGAAGACTGTGATCTTCTGGCCGCTGTCCAGGAGTCGCCTTATCGCCTGACCACCCTGGAACAGTTCCGGGAGTTCCCCGCCAATACCGAGTATTTTGTCCTGGAACCCAACATCAGCAAGGTGGAGGATGTGGGCTGGCGCTATCTGGCGCAGCATTTGGACGTCCTTCTGCCCCCGGAACTGTTGGACGCCATTGATCCTGTTCCCTTCGGCAATCATGCCATGCAGGAGGAACAGGGCTATTTTACGGAACACGGATA
>ERZ773103.2117-NODE-2117-length-19190-cov-5.893180_pt1 | contig 19190 bp, 16 predicted proteins | sample MGYA00511118_ERZ773103 | MGnify/ENA primary metagenome ERZ773103 (study PRJEB29015, sample SAMEA2737821) | human gut metagenome | biome: human gut; feature: human-associated habitat; material: faeces | place: China | collected 2012 ... | reverse complement strand
GAGATTTCCCCGAATATGCTTACAGACGCTGGTGTTAAATACGTAGTTCTCGGACACTCTGAGAGAAGAGAGTACTTCGCTGAGACAAGCGAAACTGTAAACAAAAAAATGCTTAAAGCATTTGAGCATGGAATTACTCCAATTATGTGCTGTGGAGAGACTCTTGATCAGAGAGAGCAGGGCGTGACAATGGATTTCATCCGTCAGCAGGTTAAAGTTGGTTTCCAGGGCGTTACAGCAGATCAGGCTAAGACAGCAGTTATCGCTTATGAGCCAATCTGGGCTATTGGAACAGGTAAAACAGCTACTACTGAGCAGGCTCAGGAAGTATGCGCTGGTATCCGTGCATGCATCGCTGAAATCTATGATGAAGCAACAGCAGAAGCAATCCGTATTCAGTACGGCGGATCTGTAAATCCTGCAACAGCTCCTGACTTATTCGTTCAGAATGATATCGATGGCGGCCTTGTTGGTGGAGCTTCCCTGAAAGCTGATTTCGGTAAGATCGTAAACTACAAATAAGAATAAAAATTTAAAACTGATTATAAATAGATAATCTTTGTGTCCAAACAGAAGACACCCTGTCCGCTTCAGTTGTCAGGGTGTCTGTTTTTATCTATTATTTAAACAAAAATAAAGAGTAGTTTTTGTGAAACTACTCTTTTCATCTTATAGTGTATTATTTTTTATCTGGTGTGAAAACATCTTTTGTACTTTGGAAAAATATCTTTTGTATTTTGGAGAATAAATCTTTTGTATCTCTTTAATCTGAATTTTAAATATTTATCTTTTGTATTTCTACTACCGATCCGTCGGTGCTTTCCAAATCTGTCTCTTTTGTACATACGAAGTATAGCATATTTTTCTACATTCGTCTACAGAATTCAACAGGAATCTGTTAAAAACATTTCGACAATAACTTCTATTATTCGACATTCTGTTGAATGAATAAAGTCAGTATAGCCGGTTATGCCTATATATTTAACTGTTATTTTACAAAAAACTGATAGTATAAGAACTATAAATATGATATTATAGTAATAATTTAGTTTATACTAAAAATGTTTTGAAAAAACATTCTAAACTGTTTGCGATAATGGAATTGCTGTAGATTTATATATCTTAGGGAGGGTGTATGGGAATACTGGGTGTTAAGGTGAAAATCATCGGTGAACAGCTGGAAAGCAAATAATTGAAGCTATCTGATTGCATGAACCTGTTTTCACTGTTATAATGTAAAAATATGTAGAAAACAGACAGTAAACAATAAGTGAAAATAGAAAGCAGGTCAGAGTTTCATGGAAGAAAAAATAAAAAAATGTAGTGTATCAAAAAAATGTGGAAGTTGTCAGTATCAGGGGGTTCCCTATAAAGAACAGCTTGTAGCGAAACAGAAGAAAATGAGCAAACTCCTGAAGAAATTTGGAAATGTAAAACCAATTATCGGCATGGAGGATCCTTTTTATTATAGAAATAAGGTTCATGCAGTATTTGACAGAGACAGAAAAGGAAATATCATCTGCGGAACATATGAGGCGAAAACGCATAAAGTAGTCCCAGTGGAAGACTGCATGATCGAAGATAAGATCAGTCAGGAGATTATTCGCACAATCCGTGATATGCTGAAATCTTTTAAAATAAAAACTTATGATGAGGATACGGGATATGGACTTTTACGCCATGTCCTGGTAAGAAGAGGATTTGCAACAAATGAAATTATGGTAGTTCTCGTTGTAGGATCTCCGGTTTTCCCTTCGAAAAATAATTTTGTAAAAGCCCTGCGGAAAAAATATCCGCAGATTACTACAGTGGTATTGAACGTTAATGACAAGAAAACCAGTATGGTACTGGGTGAACGTGACATAGTCATTTATGGAAAAGGTTTTATCAGGGATATACTCTGTGGATGTTCTTTCCGCATCTCTCCGCAGTCCTTTTATCAGGTGAATCCTGTGCAGACAGAAATTCTGTACAAGACAGCAATCGAATATGCGGGTCTGGGACGAAAGGAAACCGTAATCGATGCATATTGTGGAATTGGTACGATCGGATTGGTAGCGGCGAAAAGAGCGAAAAATATTATTGGAGTAGAATTAAATCCAGATGCAGTCCATGATGCCAGAATCAATGCCAGAGAAAATAAGATTACCAATGCACATTTTTACCAGGGGGATGCAGGGGAATTTATGGAAAAAATGGCAGAGAATGGAGAGTGTGCAGACGTTGTATTTATGGATCCGCCACGTACGGGAAGTGATAAGAAGTTCATGTCTTCCGTAATTAAACTTGGACCGTCCAGAATCGTCTATATATCCTGTGGTCCGGAAACACTTGCCAGAGATTTGGAGTATCTTACAAAATATGGTTATGAAGTAAGAAAAATACAGCCTGTAGACATGTTCAGTTTTACAGATCACTGCGAAAATGTTTGTCTTTTGACAAAGAAATTCACAAAATAAATATTATAAATCCGATACATCATAAAGCATACTATAGGATACGAAGTAAAGGTGGGAGTGATTCATGGAAATAAAAAAAGCATCTATGCAAGACTTGGAACAGATTATGCATGTTTATAAAAACGCAAGGAAATTTATGTGCGAAAATGGAAATGAAGAACAATGGGGAGATGATTATCCTTCGACAGAATTGATAAGGGAAGATATAGATAAGATGTATCTTTGTATTTCAGAGGAACAGATTGCCTGTGTCTTCTACTATGCAGTAGAAGAGGATGAGGACTATAGAGAAATCAACGGGAAATGGTTAAATGAAAAGCCTTATGCAGTAGTTCACAGAGTGGCATCTACAGGAATCGTAAAAGGTGCGGCATCTTACTGCCTTGACTGGGTGTATACTCAGTTCCCTAATATTCGAATGGACACGTATAAAGACAATATCCCCATGCAAAAACTGCTGGAAAAATGTGGATTTCAATATTGTGGTTCATTTGAACGCCTGGGAACAGACAAATGGATGGCATATCATAAAGAATAAAAAGAAAACATAGGTAAATAAAAAAACAGGATCATTTTGGACAGGATGTTTCTCCTACTGATTTATAGTAAAAGCGGGAGATTTCCTCAAAATAATCCTGTTTTTTATTGAATCAGGTAAGTTACGCCATCCTTTTTTAAACAAATTAAGGAAATTCCCTGCTTTAATTGCGAAAAGCAATAAGCAGCAAGGGAGACTTACCTGTATATTTTTATTAGAGAAAAATTACATATTTTCAGTAATCTGACGTGCTACATAAACACCGCTTGCAGAAGCGTGAGACAAGGAATGAGTTACGCCACTTCCGTCACCGATAATATATAATCCTTTGTATCTGCTTTCCAGATTTTCATCAATCTCAACTTCCATGTTATAGAATTTAACTTCCACACCATAAAGAAGAGTATCATCATTTGCCGTTCCCGGAGCAATTTTGTCCAGAGCATAGATCATTTCGATGATTCCGTCAAGAATACGTTTTGGAAGAACGAGGCTTAAATCGCCAGGAGTAGCTGCAAGAGTAGGACGTACCATACCCTCTTCAATACGGGCAACAGTGCTTCTTCTTCCACGTACTAAATCGCCGAAACGCTGTACGATTACACCACCACCAAGCATATTGGAAAGACGGGCGATACTTTCGCCGTATCCGTTACTGTCCTTAAATGGCTCGGAGAAGTGCTTAGCAACTAACAGCGCAAAGTTTGTGTTCTCTGTCTGTTTGGAGGGATCTTCATAGCTGTGTCCATTAGCTGTAACGATGCCGTTGGTGTTTTCGTTTACAACGATACCGTAAGGATTCATACAGAAAGTTCTTACATTATCTTCGAATTTCTCTGTTCTGTAAACAATTTTACTCTCGTAAAGTTCATCTGTCAGGTGGGAGAAAATAACAGCTGGAAGCTCCACGCGGACACCGAGATCCACGCGGTTAGATTTAGTAGGGATATCAAGATCTTTACAGACCTGTTCCATCCATTTACTTCCGCTTCTGCCGACAGATACGATACATTTACTGCAGTCAGTTGTGCTGTCTTTGGTAACGATACGATAACCGTTATCCAGAAGTTCCAAGCGCTCTACAGGAGTGTTGAAATAGAAATCTACATGTTCTTTTAATTTGGCATATAAATTTTCCAGAACTACATAGTTAATATCTGTTCCGAGATGACGAACGGAAGCATCCAGCAATTTTAATTTATTCTGCATGCAAAGTTTTTTAAATTTAGTTCCGGCAGTAGAATACATTTTTGTGCCCTGTCCACCGTAGGTAACATTGATCTCATCTACATAACGCATGAGCTCAAGAGCTTCTTTTTTTCCGATATGCTCATAAAGAGTTCCGCCAAAATCATTGGTAATATTGTATTTACCATCAGAGAATGCACCGGCACCGCCGAAACCGCTCATGATAGCGCAGGTCTTACATTTGATGCAGGTTTTTACCTTATTACCATCGATAGGGCAATGTCTTTTGTCCAATGGATTTCCTTCTTCAAAAACAGCAATCTTGAGATTTTTATTCTGTTTCATCAATTCATAGGCAGAAAAAATGCCGCCAGGTCCGGCGCCAATGATTACTACGTCATATTTCATATATATTACAATCCTTTCACGTGATTTTCCTGAGCTCAGGTATGTTGGTTTGCGCATTACTTTACTCGATAAAAGTATAACACAAATTGAGCGAAAAATCTTTTATTTTTTATGAATGATTTATAGATTAGATTTATAAATAAAGAAGAAAAATAAACATTCTATTGAGTCTTTTCTCTGCAATAAATTAATGCAGAACAAAATGTTCTTTTTGAATTCAGATACATAAACAGAAAATCTTATATTATAAATCTGAATTATTGTTCTTTGGATTCAGTCTCATCCGGAATATGTTCCACAATATCTCCAAAATCGCATTTGAGTATAGAACATAAAATATCAAGACTGCGAATCTCTACATTTTCATTATGGCGGAGTTTATCCAGAAAAGAAGTACTGATGCCATAACGCGTATACAGAGCGTATTGACTGATTCCTCGCTCTTTCATAGTTTTCCATAATTTCCTATAACTTATCATATTTAATAACCGTCCAATTTGTTCTTGATTACTATTTATTATCGGGTTAAAATGAATGTTATAACAGTGTCGTTATAACGACACTATAAGAGGGAAAGTGATAATGATGAAGTTGATTAAAAAGATAACTACGGGAATTTGTATGGCTGTATTATCAGCGGCAATGTATTATTGTTTTCTGAACGGAGCTCCGCATCAGGGAACAGAGAGACTGTTTTATATGATCCTGGCAGGCATTTTCTGCGTTTCAGTCTGGGCGGCAGTGATGACAACAATTTGGTATATAAAATGGCTTCGCAAAAAGAAAACAGAACTCGAAAACATGGTGGAGATTTTGCTTAAAAACGCAGACAAACTTGACAAATAGCCGATTCTGCCCTAGTATAAAAATCAACGAATAAGAAAGGGGAATCCTGTGAAATGAGTGAAAAAGTCATCAAAGCCGCACTGTTAGGATTTGGAACAGTAGGAACAGGTGTATATAAGGTACTGAAGAATCAGGAAGAAGAAATGACAGCTAAAATTGGCTGTAAAGTTGAAATCAAGAAAATCCTTGTCAGAAATATAGAAAAAGCAGCAGCTAAACTTGAAGATACCTCTATGCTTACCAGTCAGTGGGACGAAATCGTAAATGATCCGGAGATTGAGATCGTTATTGAGCTGATCGGGGGAATCAACCCTGCCAGGGAATACATTCTCTCTGCGTTGAAAGCAGGAAAGCATGTAGTATCAGCAAACAAAGACCTGATCGCGGTTCATGGACATGAGCTTCTGGAAGCGGCACATGAGAATAAAGTAGACTTTTTATTTGAGGCAGCAGTAGCTGGAGGAATTCCGATTATCAGACCATTGAAACAGTGTCTGGCAGGAAACCATATGACAGAAGTTATGGGTATTGTGAACGGAACTACCAACTTTATTCTTACAAAGATGACTCAGGAAGGCATGGAATTTAAGGATGCCCTGGCACTTGCCACAGAACTTGGGTATGCGGAAGCTGACCCTACCGCAGATATTGAAGGCCTTGATGCCGGACGTAAGGTGGCAATTCTTGCTTCCGTAGCATTTAATTCACGTGTCGTATTCAATGATGTTTATACAGAAGGAATTGCCAAGATTACTTCTAAGGATATTAATTATGCAAAAGAAATGGGACGTGATATCAAGCTTCTCGGTGTTGCCAGAAATGAAGAGGATGGAATCGAAGCCTATGTATGCCCGATGCTGATTCCAAGTTCTCATCCGCTTGCAACTGTAAATGACTCATACAATGCTGTATTTGTTCATGGAGATGCAGTAGAAGATGCCATGTTCTTCGGAAGAGGAGCAGGAGAACTTCCTACAGCAAGTGCAGTAGTAGGTGATGTATTTGACATTGTAAGAAATATCCTGATCGGCTGCTGTGGCAGAATCGGATGCACCTGTTATAAAGAGATTCCGGTTAAGAAGATGGAAGATACACATAACCGATACTTTATCCGCCTTAAAGTAGAAGACCGCTGTGGTGTTCTGGCCGAAATGACGGCAATATTTGCAAAATATCAGGTAAGTGTGGCACAGATTATTCAGAAGGACACCAAGGTAGAAGGCTGTGCGGAAGTAGTTGTGATCACTGAGAAAGTAAGAGAAGGTGATTTCAGAACTGCAATCGAGGAACTGAGAAACAGAGATTCTGTAAGAAAGATTTCTACAATCATTCGTGTTTACGGAAAATAAGATATCGTTTATTGTTATAAACTGCGAAGTAGTTATTCAATACAGAGATGCGCAAAAAAGCAGATTATGAATATCCACTTAATAAGTTGGTAAAACGAAATTAAACAAAGAAGCCAAATACATAAAAAAAAGAATTGAAAAATCCTGAAATTTTGATACTATATAAAGAGGGCACAAAAGCGTGTTATCAGGCATGCAATGAACGATAAAGTGCATCTGTATATAAAAATTTCAGTTGCTGTATGCTAAAATGTACAGTTGTGTACAGTTACATACAGCAATCAATAATGAACACATATAAAAGGAGAACATTATGAGCAAAAAACCAACCGTATTAATGATTCTTGATGGATATGGCCTGAATGACAAAAAAGAAGGCAATGCTGTATATATGGCAAAGACTCCTGTTATGGACAAGCTGATGGCAGAATATCCTTTTGTAAAAGGTAATGCAAGTGGACTTGCAGTAGGTCTTCCGGATGGACAGATGGGTAACTCTGAAGTAGGTCATATGAACATGGGTGCAGGCCGCATCGTATATCAGGAACTTACAAGAATCACAAAAGAGATCCAGGATGGTGATTTCTTTAAGAACGAAGCACTTCTTGCAGCAATGAAGAATGCAAAAGAGAACAATTCCGCTGTACATTTTATGGGACTTCTTTCTGATGGCGGTGTACACAGCCACAATACACATCTCTATGGATTACTTGAGATGGCTAAGAAAGAGGGCGTTGAGAAAGTTTATGTACACTGCTTCCTTGACGGACGTGATACACCTCCTGCATCAGGTAAAGAGTTTGTAGAGGCTCTGGAAGCTGAGATGAAGAAAATCGGTGTAGGTGAGATTGCAACCGTTTCCGGCCGTTACTATGCAATGGACCGTGATAACCGCTGGGATCGTGTAGAGCTTGCATACAATGCTCTTACATCCGGAGAAGGTGTAAAGGGAACTGACGCTGCAGCAGCAGTTCAGGCATCCTATGACAATGACAAAACAGATGAATTCGTTCTTCCTACAGTAATCGAGAAAGACGGACAGCCAACAGGTGTTGTATCTGATAAAGACTCTGTTGTATTCTTTAACTTCCGTCCTGACCGTGCTCGTGAGATCACAAGAGCATTCTGCGATGATGATTTCCAGGGATTTGAGAGAAAAGCAAGACCACATGTCACATTCGTATGCTTCACAGAGTATGATGATACCATCCAGAATAAACTGGTTGCATTCCACAAAGTTCAGCTTCATAACACATTTGGAGAATACCTTGCAGCACACAACATGACTCAGGCTCGTATCGCTGAGACAGAGAAGTATGCACATGTTACATTCTTCTTTAATGGTGGTGTGGAAGAGCCAAATAAAGGCGAGGATAGAATCCTTGTGAAATCCCCGAAGGTTGCAACTTATGACCTTCAGCCTGAGATGAGTGCGCCACAGGTTTGTGAGAAACTGGTAGATGCTATCAAATCTGACAAATATGATGTGATCGTAATCAACTTTGCTAACCCTGATATGGTTGGACATACAGGCATACAGGAAGCAGCTGTGAAAGCAGTAGAAACAGTTGATGAATGTGTTGGTAAAGCAGTAGAAGCTCTGAAAGAAGTTGACGGACAGATGTTTATCTGTGCTGACCATGGAAATGCAGAGCAGCTTATCGATTATGAGACAGGTGCTCCATGGACTGCACATACCACAAATCCTGTTCCGTTCATTCTTGTAAACGCTGATCCGAAATACACACTGCGTGAGGATGGATGCCTTGCAGATATCGTTCCTACACTCATTCAGCTTATGGGAATGGAACAGCCGGCAGAAATGACAGGCAAATCTCTTCTTGTAGAGAAATAAAAAATTTCAGGGTGAAGAGGGCAGCCTGACTCTGATAAAAAAATAATTCGTGAATATAACGAAAAAGACCTCCGTTTTACCGGGGGTCTTTTTGTGATTATGTAGAAAATTACAGAATTGGAAAACACATCTTGAAATGGTAAAATTTTTCAACTATAATCGCTCTGATATCTGATAAAACAGATATCGAAAACAGCAAATAAAGAGGATTAAAAAAGGATTGGGAGGGTTTATTGGAATGCAGACAGACATGACAGTTGGGAAACCAATGAAGATGATACTAGATTTTACGATACCTGTATTTATAGGCAATGTATTCCAGCAGTTTTACAACATGGCAGATGCCATAATCGTGGGGAAATTTGTAGGAACAAAAGGATTGGCAGCAGTAGGTTCTACGGGAACGATCATGTTCCTCATTATAGGATTTCTTACAGGACTGACAGCCGGGTTTACGGTTCTCACTTCACAGAAATTCGGTGCGGGAAAGATGGATGAAATGCGCCAGTCTGTGGGAAATGCGGCGTTGTTATCTATCATTATTTCAGTTATCATGACGGCAGTCAGTATGTTGGGAATGCACTCATTATTGACGTTAATGCATACGCCGGAGGATATTTTTAAGGATGCATATACTTATATCATGATTATCTGTGGCGGTATTTTTGCTCAGGTGTTATATAACATTCTGGCAAGTATTCTGAGAGCATTAGGTAACAGTAAAACACCATTGTATTTTCTGATACTTGCGGCACTTTTGAATGTGGCACTTGACTTAATATTTATTATTGCTTTCCATATGGGTGTGGCAGGCGCTGCATGGGCCACGATCACAGCGCAGGGAGTATCTGGACTGCTTTGCCTGGTTTATATTATAAAATGTATGCCGGAATTAAGATTAAAGAGAGATGACTGGAGATTCCGCTCTGGAATTGCCAAGAACGAAATTCTTGTCGGTATTCCTATGGGACTTCAGTATTCTATTACAGCGATCGGAACGATGATGGTTCAGTCTGCATTAAATATTCTTGGTTCTTATGCGGTAGCCGCATTTACGGCTGGAAATAAGATTGAAAATATCTTTACCCAGGCATATGTTGCAATCGGTACAACGATGGCTACATACAATGCACAGAATATCGGTGCACGTAAGCTTGACAGAGTAAGACAAGGATTTAACTGTGCGCATATTATTGGAATTATTTATGCGATCGTGACAGGTGTGATCATATTTTTCTTTGGAAAATATCTCTCATACTTGTTTATTTCAGATAACGCAGCAGAGGTTATTCCGATGGTCGATATTTATGTTAAATGTGTTGCAGTATTCTTTATTCCTTTACATTTTGTTAATGCACTGCGAAATGGTATCCAAGGTATGGGATACGGACTGCTCCCTATGTTGGCTGGTGTAGCTGAGCTTGCAGGTCGTGGAATCACTGCGATGATCGCGGCAGCACATAAGAGTTATTTTGGAGCATGTATGGCCAGTCCGATGGCATGGGTATTGGCAGGAGGATTGCTCATCATTATGTATTTCTATGTCATGAAAGACATGAAACGCAGACTTGATTTATAGAATAAAAAATGATACCGGTGACTGTGAAAACCTTGAACAGTTTCCGGTTATCTTTTTTTATAGGATTGTTTAGAAAAAAATTAAAAAAATTTAAGAAAAAAGTGAATAGTACATGCAAACTGGAAGAATTATGTTATAATGAGAAAGCTGATACAGGCAAGTTATAGATTACTGTTCAAAAGTTTTGTTTCGGATGCTGTATTTTCCGGAATAAAATGAACGGTAATACTTATATTGAGGAGAAAATAGATGGGCAACAAAGAGGAAAGAAGTAACAAAGCCTCGGATGGCAATGTAGAAACAACAGGCAGACATCGTAAATCTGCAAGGCCGGGAAAAATCACTTATGTACCGATTAATGATGAAGATCTTGCACCTTATGAACCGCCTGTCAGGAAGAAGCATAAAGCTTTAAAAATAACAGGAATTACTGCTGCAATGATCCTGGTAAGTGCAGGTGCTGCATATGCGGGCATGTCATACTATTATTCAGATAAGTTTTTTGAGGGAACCTCAATCAATGGAATTAACTGTTCCGGAAAAACTGCTTATGAGGCAGAACAGTTAATTGCAAAGACAGTGGAGAATTATTCCATAGAAGTTGATTCAAGAAATCTGGATCCGCAGACGATAAGCGGAGATCAGATTGGATATAGCTATGTTTCCGATGGAAGTGTATTGAAACTTCTAAAAGATCAGAAACCATACGAATGGATTCGTGGCTTATTTGAAAAAAAGAGCTACACAACAGCAGAGAATACGACATATGATAAAGAAAAAATGAAAGAACAGGTCAGGGAGCTTAACTGTGCACAGGAAGAGAATCAGGTTGCACCTGAGAATGCATATGTCGCATATGGAGATTCTCAGTTTGAAATCGTTCCTGAGACAGAGGGAAGCGAATTAAACCTTCGGGAAGCCTATAATGCACTTTCAGAAGCTGTTTCCGGAAATGAGGCATCTGTTGATTTTGACAGCAATCCTGACGTGTACGTAAAGGCAGATGTGACGAGCGATGATCCAGATCTGCAGGCATCCCTTGATGCATGCAATAATTTCACGAAAGCAAATATTACCTACACTTTCGGGGATGAGACGGTGACCCTGGATGGAAATACAGTAAAAGACTGGCTGAACTTTGACGAAAAAGGTCAGCTTATTATGGATGATGCATCTTTCCAGCAGCATATTGCAGATTACGTGGCTCAGCTTGCTGCGGCGCATGATACAGTGGGCACAGAGAGAGAGTTCCAGACAACAAGCGGACGAACAGTCAGCGTCTACGGCTCTGCATATGGATGGCAGATAGACCAGGCTTCCGAGGTGGCAGAACTGACACAGGAGATTCAGTCAGGAATACAGACTACCAGAGAACCGGTATATTCTATGACAGCGAATGCACATGGTTATAATGATATTGGAAATACTTACATTGAAGTTGATCTGAGCGAACAGCATATGTACTATTATCAGAATGGAGAGGATATTTTTGAATCTGATATTGTTTCCGGTGATATGAGATACGCTGACCGTCAGACTCCGGCAGGTATTTATACACTTTATTATAAAAAGAGTCCTGATGTGCTCAGAGGTAAACAGCTTGCAAATGGTAAATATGAATATGAGGCGAAAGTAAATTATTGGATGCCGTTTAACGGCGGCATCGGATTCCATGATGCAAACTGGCAGCCATATTTTGGCGGTGACCGCTTTATGGAAGGTGGTTCACATGGATGTATCAATATGCCTCCGGATAAAGCGGCAGAACTTTATAATATCATTGATTATAATGTACCGATCGTATGTTTCTATTGATAATATTTTCGGGGCTGTTGTGAGAAGCAATAGTCCCGGATTTTTATAAAAAGAAAATGGTTCTCCAGATTAGAGTATGTTTGAAAAAACAGTCATTTCAGCAATTAGCATGTTCTTGGGATGGAGACGGAAGGGAGATTATTTATGGGTAATATGGATTCTTTGGATCTGATATTGACAGTAGCTGCTTTTATAGTTGGCATAATGCTTCTGACAGGACATGGAGACATTTTTATGAAAGGTGGAAATGCAGATGTCCGTAAGAAACTATATGATGAGAAAAAGATGGCAAAGGGATGTGGAATAGCACTTATTCTGATTGGCGTTATTTCAGCGGTAGATATGTTTACTACAGGACTGGTCTTTAAAATTGCATACATAGTGGTATTATTAATCATTATTATCGGCCTTTTGTATTTCTTAAGAGTAAAATGTAAGAAATAAACGAAGTTATGAACATATAACTTTTGGCAGAAGAGCGAATAATTCAGTGGTTGTACATATTTAACAAATATAAAAGGAATCGCTTTATAACCGGTTTGCATCGTGCCGGCTCAAATGCGGTTCTTTTTATGTATTAGCGTTCTGGAGAATTTTATGATAAGATAAGAGAAATGAGATAATGAAAGGTGAAACTTATTAAATTATGCTTGAAGAAATTGTATCTCCTCTGGTAGAATGGTACAGAGAAAATAAAAGAATTCTGCCATGGAGAGATAAGAATAATGCTTATTATACGTGGGTATCAGAAATTATGCTTCAACAAACCCGGGTGGAAGCAGTAAAGCCATACTTCCAGAGATTTATCACAGAACTTCCGGATATAGAAGCTCTGGCAGAGTGTCCGGAGGAGAAGCTTCTGAAGTTATGGGAAGGATTGGGATATTACAATCGCGTCCGAAATATGCAGGAAGCAGCTCGTACTGTAAAAAATGAATATAATGGCAGATTGCCTGAAGACTATCAGGCACTTTTGTCGTTAAAGGGAATAGGAAGTTATACAGCTGGTGCTATCGCTTCTATTGCATATGGGATTGCAGTTCCGGCAGTAGACGGAAATGTACTTCGTGTAATTTCCAGAATTACAGAGAGTACGGAAGATATCAGCAAACAATCTGTCCGTAAGAAAATAGAGCAGCAGTTACAGCAGATCATGCCGTCAGAATGCCCGGGAGATTTTAATCAGGCATTGATGGAACTTGGTGCGATAGTATGTGTCCCGAATGGTCAGGCAAAGTGTGAAGAATGTCCTGTTGCCTCTGCCTGTCTGGCATGTAGACATGACAAGGTAGAGGGCATTCCTGTAAAAGCCCCTAAGAAAGCCAGAACTCTGGAAGATAAAACAGTATTTATCATTCAGGATGGAGAATATACAGCTATCAGAAAAAGACCGGAAAAAGGACTTTTGGCAGGCTTATATGAATTGCCAAATGTTATGGGATATCTGGAAAGGAAAGAAGCTCTTTCCTATGTAGAGAGTCTTGGACTTGATCCTTTATATATAGAGAAACTTCCGCCTGCGAAACATATTTTTTCCCACATTGAGTGGAGAATGCAGGCATACAGGATAAAGGTGTCATCTCTGAAAAAAACACAGGACAAAGAGATTATTTTTGCAAATAAGAAACAGTCAAGTAAACAATACGCAATTCCATCTGCTTTCGGAGCGTATGCAAAATATATCAAGGAGGATACAACAAGATGAAACTGTTAAGTATTGCGATTCCATGCTATAATTCTCAGGATTATATGGAAAAATGTATAGAGTCATTATTAGTAGGCGGAGAGGAAGTAGAGATTCTGGTAGTAGATGACGGATCTTCGGACAAAACTGCAGAGATTGCAGATGCCTATGCAGCGAAATATCCTACGATCATAAAGGCTATCCATCAGGAGAATGGTGGACATGGAGAAGCTGTCAATGCAGGAATCAGAAATGCGACAGGTTTATATTTTAAAGTAGTAGACAGTGATGACTGGGTAAATAAAGAAGCGTATATTAAGATTCTGGAAACTTTATACGAGTTACTCAGAGGACCGCAGACAGTCGATCTTCTGATCAGCAATTTCGTATATGAGAAACAGGGAGCAACACATAAAAAAGTAATGCAGTACCGCAGATGTCTTCCTCAGGACAGAGTATTCGGATGGGAAGAAGTAAAACATATGCCGAAGGGAAAATATCTCCTGATGCATTCCATGATCTACCGTACCAAATTGCTTCAGGAGTGTGGACTGGAATTACCGAAGCATACATTCTATGTAGATAATCTGTTTGCATTTGAGCCGCTTCCATATGTTAAGAATCTGTATTATCTGGACGTTAATTTCTACCGCTACTTTATCGGCAGAGATGACCAATCCGTAAACGAGAAAGTAATGATCAAACGAATTGACCAGCAGATTCGTGTAAATAAGCTGATGGTAGACGCATATATTAATTGCGGAAATACCAATAAACGCCTGAAAGAGTATATGTTCAGTTATCTGGATATCATAACAACGATTTCTTCTATCATGCTGATACGTGCTAATACAGAGGAATCTCTGCAGAAGAAGAAAGAACTTCTGGAATATATTAAAACGCAGAACAAACTGGTATACAGAAAATTACGCCACAGTCTTTTTGGAAGAGTAATGAACCTGCCAGGAAAGGGTGGAAGAAAGATGTCAGTGGCAGCCTATAAGATCAGCCAGAAATTCTATGGATTTAATTAATTGAAATTGGGTTAAAAATAGACAGAAAACATCTGATATTTTGATTGTACAGAGTTTTTACATGTAAAGGAATGGATGAAAGATGATAAAAAAGAACTTATGTTAGGAAACATCTTATGTTTTCTAAAAAAGTTCTTTTTGTTTTATCAAAATCTATTTCAAGAAGGTAATTTTAATTTTCACTTTTTTTTCGTCTGGCCTCTCCAAAGTAAGATGCTCTGGAAGAAACGGCGGCTTTTCTCGGATAAAAAAACAAAAATCCAAATAAAGCAAGAGTCGTACCCATACATACATCAATCACTGAATGCTGTTTCAGGAACATGGTTGACATGATGATCAATGCGGTAAGGGTAAAGGAAGCAGCCTTTACTATTTTCTTATCACGAAGTGCCTCACAGTTTGTGAGAGACATATGTATCGCAAGAGAGTTAAAAACATGAATACTTGGAAGAATATTTGTAGGAGTGTCTGTGCTGTACAGCCATTTCACCATATCTGTAAAAATATTATCCCTTGGGAACTCTGTTGGACGTAAATGCTGTGCATTTGGATAAACGTAAGAAACGATCAGAAAAACAGTCATTCCCATCATAAGGTTAAATGCCAGTTGGTAGTATTCATGTTTGTTCTTATTAAAAAATATAAAATAGATTACAGCCAGGAACATGTACGGAAACCATAACAGATAAGGTATGATAAAAACCTCACAAAATGGTATCCAGTCATCGAAAACCGTATGTACGATATGATAGCTGTGAACTGGACGATGTTCCAGATAATTGAACATCAAAATATAAATAATACTGTAAATACCGATCACAAAGCCATGTCGGTATTTTTCAATAAGACGTTTCACAATGTCACCTTCTTTATATAATCTGTTTAATACTGTATTACTGTTCATTTCGTTTGTAGTAACATTCTATATTCTTTCTTTCACTATCATAACATCTTCATACTTCTTTTACAAATAAATTTTCTCATAAAGTATATAAAAATTTTATTAAAAAATGCAGGATGAAAAGCAATATATTTTAAGTACTGTTCACTGGTAATATCCCGCGAGGTGTTTTTGGTGAGCGAAGGTCACCTACAGAACCTGCCACTGGCAGCTTCTTACGGATGCTTGGCAACAGAAAACCCGAGACATACCGCGCGAATTTATACGATTAGTATAAATTCTGTGCATCGCGAAGCGTGTTGCCGGGCACGTAGTGAACGGTAACATATTTTACAAAGTTTTAACATAAAGCAGGACAAAGATTTTACGGCACACGATTATACTGAGATTAATCAAATCAGAAATTTACCTGATTCAGAAAAATAATAGTAAATGGAGAACAAAAAATGATATATTTGGTGGAAGATGACGAGAGTATTCGTGAACTGGTGATTTATACATTAAAAAGTCAGGGCTTTGAGGCAAAAGGTTTTGAGAGACCTTCCCTTTTCTGGAGAGCACTGGAAAAAGCACAGCCCGCATTGTTGCTTTTGGATGTAATGCTCCCGGAGGAAGACGGTATTTCCATATTGAAGAAATTGCGTGTACGTCCGGATACACGTAAACTTCCGATTATTATGCTGACTGCAAAAAGCAGTGAATATGACACAGTAGTAGGTCTGGACAGCGGCGCCGATGATTATATCCCGAAACCATTTCGAATGATGGAACTGATCTCAAGGATTCGTGCCTTACTTAGAAGAACAGAAGATGACGGTGCAGAAGAATATCAGATTGGAAATCTCTATGTCTGCCCTGCCAGACATATTGCAACGGTAGATAAACAGAATGTGAATCTGACATTGAAAGAATACGAAGTATTATGCCTGCTCCTGAAAAACAGCGGAACTGTTCTTTCCAGAACACAGCTCTTAAATCAGGTATGGGGATATGAATTTGACGGAGAAAGCAGAACCGTTGATGTACATATCAGAACACTGAGACAGAAACTGGGAACTGCAGGAGAACTGGTGGAAACTGTGCGTGGAGTAGGATACAAAATTGATATGAAATAAAATTTAGATAATAAGAACTGGAATCATATATTTATCTATGCTATACTCTATATAAAAGAAAAATCAGCGGTCAGGGACATCAAAATCCCTGACTGTAGATTTTTATAAGGAGAATAAAAATTATTTTATGAAATCATTAGTAATAGCAGAGAAACCTTCCGTAGCCAGAGACATTGCCAAGGTACTTCACTGCAGCCAGAAAGGCAATGGAACGCTGGAAGGAAAAGAATATGTGGTTACCTGGGCACTGGGACATCTGGTTACCCTTGCTGATCCGGAAGAATACGACAAAAAGTATACAAAATGGGAGATGTCCACACTTCCCATGATGCCGGATCGAATGAAACTGGTTGTGATCCGACAGACCGGTAAACAGTACAATGCAGTGAAAACACAGCTTTACAGGAAAGATATCAAAGATATTATCATAGCCACAGATGCAGGAAGAGAAGGAGAACTGGTAGCACGATGGATTCTTGACAAATCAGACTGCCACAAACCAATCCGCAGACTGTGGATTTCTTCAGTTACAGATAAAGCTATCAAAGAAGGCTTTACAAATCTGAAAAACGGACATGAGTACGATAATCTGTATAGAGCGGCAGTAGCGAGGGCAGAAGCAGACTGGCTTGTGGGAATGAATGGAACCAGGGCACTGACATGTAAGTATAATGCCCAGCTATCCTGTGGACGTGTGCAGACTCCTACACTTGCCATGATTGCAAAAAGGGAGGAAGAGATCCGTTCATTCAGACCAAAAGAATATTATGGCCTTTCTGTAAAAGCAGGAGATGTTACCTGGACGTGGAAAGAACCGAAGAGTAAAAGTTTCAGAACTTTTAATAAAGAGAGAGTGGAAGAAATTTCCGCTGCAGTCCGTAATCATACACTGGAAATCTCTTCCGTGACCAGCAAAGAGAAGAAAACATATGCTCCGGGCTTATATGACCTGACTACGTTACAGAGGGAAGCAAATCAGAGATATGGGTATTCAGCAAAACAGACCTTAAACATCATGCAGCGTCTGTATGAGAATCATAAAGTTCTTACTTACCCAAGAACAGATTCAAGATATCTTACAGATGATATAGTGGATACTCTAAAAGATAGAATAAAAGCAGTAAATACTAGTGAATATTCAAAAGTATGTATGAAACTACTAAAAACAAAAATAAAACCTAATAAATCTTTTGTAGACAATTCAAAAGTTACAGATCACCACGCGATAATACCTACAGAAGAAAGAGTGTTTTTAGGGGATTTATCTGATAAAGAGAGAAAAATATATGATTTAGTAGTTAAGAGATTTTTAAGTGTATTATGTCCACCTTTTGAATATGAGCAAACGACTATAAAAGGAAGTTGTGAAGGCGAAACATTTACAGCAAAAGGCAATAAAATTATAAAATTAGGTTGGAGAGAAAATTATACTGTAGATGACAATGAAACATATGACGGTATAATTGATATAAATGTAGATGAAGTATTAAAAGTGGAAAGTGTAAAAATAGAAAACAAAAAAACTAATCCACCTTCATATTTAAATGAAGCTACTTTACTTACAGAAATGGAAAAACATAATTTAGGAACTGTTGCAACAAGAGCAGATATAATTGAAAAATTATTTAATTCTTTCTTTGTTGAGATGAAAAATAAAGAAATTCATATAACATCAAAAGGAAGACAACTTTTAGATTTAGCACCTAAGGATTTAAAAAGTCCAGAGTTAACTGCTAAATGGGAAAAAACTTTAAATGATATTTCAAAAGGTAAGAGCAAGAAGAATGAGTTTTTAAATGAAATGAAAAATTACTCAAAAACTATCGTAAAAGAAATAAAAAATAGTGAAAATAAATTCAAACACGACAATCTAACAAGAAATAAATGTCCAGAGTGTGGAAAATTCATGCTAGAGGTCAATGGGAAAAGAGGTAAGATGCTAGTTTGTGAAGATAGAGAATGTAATACTAGAAAATTAATTTCACAAACAACAAATGCAAGATGCCCAAATTGCCACAAAAGGCTTGAACTAAAAGGCCAAGGTGAAGGAAAAATATTTACATGTAGCTGTGGACATAGAGAAAAATTATCTTCATTTAATAAGAGAAAAGCCGAAGAAAAAGGAAAAGCATCTAAAAATAGGCTTATACAATCATCGATTCAATTTGTATATGCCTATTTTTAGATGCTTTTGCTTCACATCGCTGGAAAGGTTACAGGTTCTTCATCGGTGTAATACTACAGACCATTTTAATGTTCTCATTCGTCGAATTCAGTGTTATTATATTAAATCGGAACCAAATTGCCAAAGTTCTTTTGATTATACTGTCCTGTTTTATTACCACTCGAATCCTATACAAAAATATTTCAAATATATTATTATGCTTTCTTGTCATCGCAGAGTACCTCTTGACTTACA
>ERZ773103.2116-NODE-2116-length-19200-cov-8.070306_pt1 | contig 19200 bp, 18 predicted proteins | sample MGYA00511118_ERZ773103 | MGnify/ENA primary metagenome ERZ773103 (study PRJEB29015, sample SAMEA2737821) | human gut metagenome | biome: human gut; feature: human-associated habitat; material: faeces | place: China | collected 2012 ... | reverse complement strand
GGATGCGTGATCTGATCCTTCAACTCAGCAAAAGTTCGATTTATTCAACAAAGCCAGTTCTTTCACTAATATCATTAATTTCATTTTGTTGTAGGATATTAACGAACTTGCTCAGTGATATTTTACCTACAAAGCTTTCATGCCAAAGTAAACAAATTCCGAGTAGTAGATCTTCAATTTCTCTCAGTTCCATCGTTAAACTTTCTTCTATATTTCTTTGAATATACAATCCCTTACTAAACAGCTCAGCAAGATATAATCCTTCTTCTTTTGGTATGCCTGTGGCTGTGTAAAAAATACAACTTTCTGAATTGTTTGAGGGTAGTTTAACCATAATACTAGGATTTATCCCTTTCGCACGATCTAAATTGTTAAGAAATTTAGGTATTATTAGCACAGAAGCTGCTAAATCAATATTTCTAAAGGACTTGTTTTTTTATCTATATGCTCAATGTCTTTGTTTTTTTTATTGCTGAAATAATGCGTCATTAACTCCATCGGTTCTGGTAGTAGACCCGAAAACATCCAGGGAAAAAGGCCGACTGGATTGGCACTGAATATTTCGTTAAAACTATTGTATAATGTATCATCCATACATTCATCTCCACTAGAAAAGGCGAAGAGTTTTGATGCATAGTCTTGAGGATAGCTCATTTTTAGGCTTATCATAAAATCTCTTACTTTAATGTACCAAGCAGCATTTTTTATAAGTGAAAAATAAAACATAATCATATGATATACTATCATTTTCTGCATCACTTCAGGGGGCGTGGTCTTTAGTGCATTTCGTTGGTTTTGAGAGAAGTTTTCGGGGCTAGGTTTCAGGAATCGAAATAGAGAACAATATCGCTTATTTAATTTTTCAATCTGATGATTAATACTATTGCTGTCAAACTCATGTTTGTATTTCAACGGAAATTTTTTGCTATATTTTTTGTAGTATTCGACCTGTGAACTATTTTCATGCTTTCGACATAATGCATGTAATATTGGTGCCCACTGCGTATATTTTTTGTCTTTTAGTAGTGGGTGCGATACCTCGTTTAAAGGGTCTCGACCTAAAGCAAGCTTGTGAGCTATACTTATAAAGTGCCCGTGAACCTGATCAAGACTAAATTTTTCATTACTTAACCTGCGGTATTTATTAGTGAATAAATCGAAGGAGTGAATCCTAAATGGAGTCATTTTTCCTTGAGGGTTACCATACTCGATGTCAACCAAGTTTGATGTAAGTTGCCGTTCACTAACTAATTTACATAACGCAATTAGAGTAGGATCTACGATTGTAATGTTTAGTTTCTGGCGACTATTCCTTTCTAATTCTGTACGAACTTTATAGTAAGCATGAATAATTTTTTTTGGTTCTAAGACGGAATGAGGAGTTGCTGCTGCAGTAAGTAATAATTTAAGTGGCATTTTGGGGTAGTTTTTAGTAAGGCATTCAGCATATGCATACAACTGACCTCTCAACATCAATGAATCATAATCATAATTATTCCTAAAAAGTATATCTAATATGTTATGACGTGGGCTAAATGCTTTCTCTAATATGTCATAGTACTGAGGCCTGAGGGCTAAAGGGATTTTGGCAAGACATTTTCTTAAGTGAACCAAACCAGATTCTTTTCTAAAATGTAAAGGTCCAAAAATTAAATTGAAGGCTATTCCAGCTTCAAACCATTCTCTCAACACATTTTCAGCCTCACTTAACTTTAAAACAATTTCTTTCATTCACATTTCCTCGAGAATTGCAATACATAAGTGGAAAAATAATTCGAGTGGCTAACTAAATTGCTGATGATTAACATGCCTACTCTTATGAGTTTTTACTCTTGAGGCAATCATACAGCATCATCCGTACATAAAATGGTTCGTTGGTGGGCTGTGGACTGTTCGTATACACAAAAGTGAGATAGATCATGAAAAAAGTAATTTGCTCATTATGCCATGGGCGTGGTGGTGATGTAATTATTACGTGCAGTAACTGCAATGGTTCAGGTTATGACCCACAAGATGATAATCCGTTCGCGCAGTGCCATACTTGTTACGGAGAAGGTGAAGAAAACGCTGACGTTTGTCCTCGTTGTGGTGGTGATGGTTATTACTACGTAGATGAAGATGAAGATGATGAAGAAGAGGATGAGGATGAGGATGAAGAAGGGCTATAGCGGGTTGTAGTAGCGCACTGATACTGGGCATGCTCACCTCCACAACAAGATAGGTGAGCTAATAGCTAATATTATCAGTAGGTTTGAGATTTTTGGCCAATCTGAGGGTGTCCATAATTCTGTGTAACTGCCCACTCGTTAAAGGTGATCGCTCAGGCGGTCACCGAACTCGATGTTAAAACGGCTCATTGCCATACCCCAGTCTCTCTGCGGTATCGTCCATTTCTTTGGTGCAGCTTTTATCGTCAGCCATATCACCTTTCTCACATAATAGAATTCGCATGCGAATTCTATTGCATATCATAATTGATACCTTAATGTTTCTCTGTATACTGTTTAGGTCGTCATGAAAGCACGACAACAAACGCAGTGGCAGATAGCTGCTTCTGCACCTGGCGAAACGCCTGACTCACAGGAGTGTGTATGAAATCCCGCAATGAATTCATTTCATTATTGAAATACTCTTTCAAGCTGTGCCGCCCCTTCTCAAACATTTCGCATGCGAAATCTTAAGGACTGTTACATGACACTGAAAATTGGACCTATCGGAAAACTGATCGTTGTATGTAGTCAGAAGGGCGGAATCGTTAAATCGCAGTCATCCAGTGAAATTGCACATGATCTTCGTAAAGCTGGTTTCCGCGTGCTTGAAATTGATATGGACTGGACAACTGGTCTGACGGAGAGAGCTTTCCCCGATGACTTACCTTATGAGATAGAACGCGAACCTTTAAGTAACAGTTTTACACCCGGCGAGGCGAATACATATCAGCTTTTCTTTCCGGAAACAGAGGTTCGACCGATTGAACTTCCTGGCGGGCGTTTCTTTATAGGTGCAACCAGTGAACTTAATGAAATTAACTACCGCAACAGCGACTGCATGTTCGACTTCAGGGACCGTATTGAAGAACTGAAGAAACAGTTTGATTTTATTATTGCTGATTCAGCACCATCATATTCAAATGTTATGATCGCAGCGCATATGTCAGCTGATTACCTTCTTATCCCTACCCTGCTGGAGAAGCAGGCCCGTAATGCAGTTGGTAAACAGCTTACTTATATGCAGAAAATTAAGCGGAACTATAATCCTTCGCTGCAATTCATGGGGACTTATGTGTCTCAGACGCAGGTAAAGAATTATAAAAAACCCCTTAAAGAAGGATATCTTGGGCCTATTGATACACTGAATCTAAATCTCCTCATCGAGATTCTTCAAGGAAAAGGCTATTCCGAAGAATACATTCTCGCCTATATATCATTTGTACCTGCTGCTGCAAAAGAAGCGATCGAACTTGGTCTCTCCTTTGATGAATATGACCCTAAGTGTCTTCCTGCAATTCAGTATAAAGAACTTACCCAGAAAATTATTATGCTCGCAGGAGGTAAGTAATGGCCAAGAAACCTTTTATGAAGAGACTCCAGGCGCAGCAGGTAATGAAAAAAAATGCTGCTGTTGTTTCTGATATTGAACAGGTCATTGCAAATAAACAGCCAGATGAGGAGAGCCATGATATAGCTGCGCACAAGATTATGGCGGATATTGCCCGCCCGGATATCGAACCTGATGGACAGATAATCCGCGTAGATATAAATCTGGTTTATGCTGAAGAACAAGTGCGACCTGAAGAAGACTTCGAGGAAGATATCATCGATGGTATGTCTGATACCTTCGAAACGATAGGGATGCTTACCCCGCCTCGTTGTTATCCTCGTGACAGACGTGGTTACCAGATATGGTTAGGCGAAACGCGTGTTCGGACTGCTCGCAAACGTGGTGATACCCATATTGATATTTATGTTGGTAAACCACCACGGGAAAGAAAAGAACGCATCATCGGCCAGCTCATTGAAAACCTGCAGCAGTCTGGTTTGAAACCATTAGCGACTGCAAAATCGTTCTATGAGCTCAAGCATGAGTTCAATATGACGGGTGAGCAAATCGCAAAAACAATGGGTAAGCCTACCTCATTTGTCAGTAAACACCTTCGTCTCCTTGATGCACCAGAAAATGTTACCGCCCTTCTCCGGGATAAAGTCACATCCGATATCGATCTGGCATACACACTGATACAGGTAAATGAAAAGTCTCCCGAAGAGGCCGAGAAGCTTGTCGCAGCTGCGCGAGAGTCTGGTATTTCACGTTCGCAGGTTAAAGCTGTTCTTGATGCAGTTAAGAACAAAAGCAAAGGTGAGATTTCGCATGCGAAATCTAAGGCTCAGAACAAAAAGCCAACCAAGCCTTTGGACAGCAATTCAGATGTGAAAACCTGGCAGGTTGTTGTCGAGATAGACGGTCAGCAAGGGGTGATAATGACTGACCGCGCGCCAGACGAAGCGGGGTATGTGTGGGTGAAACTGGAAATTGGTGAGATTTCAGTCGAGGCTTCTGAACTACGCGTCAAAGGGATGCGCTCTCTGTGATGAAATCAACCCCGTTCACCGAAATGGCCACTGCATTCCGTGGCCAAATTGTCCGCCTCTGGGCGCTTCGATATCCCGGAACCCAATCCGAAGCTGCCGCCGCATTAACAGAAGCGGCTATCAATCTAGGATACGTTACAAGAAACAGACCCATACCCGGCGCGGCATTACTTTCATGGGCCTCTAACCCGACAGAAACTCCGTTGTGGGCAGCCCAGACGGCGTTAACATTGATGCTAAGCATCGGCTGGAAGCCAGAAAGTAACCAGGACTGGTGTGGTATGTCGGCGCTGATATTCAGAGCCAATCGTACACTTCCACTTGAGCAGTTAGTCGCTTCCTTGCCTGATAGCATAGACAGGCAAACTGCTACCGGATGGTTCGTGGCTGCAATTGAAGAGGATTCCAGCTACCGTTACAACAGGAAATCCAGATGACTTTTCAAGAGCTTGATGCTTGTATCGCAGTCTCTGGCAGACGTTCTATCGCTTCTGCATTAATCGCTTTTATTCTTGATGCGCTTGATGACGGACAGGACGGAGTTGATCTTGATATCTTCCAGAGCCACACGCGCTTCGTTCGTAATAATGTAACCACTGTAGCCAGTTATCTGCAGCTACATGGGATTATCCATATACTGTATTACCGTGATGGTGCTGCAGAACGTCAATATGAGTCCGTTAATAATTACGGGCGGTGGGCAAAGCAGCACTATCGTCCTTCTGAGGCTCTAATACAGCTGCATCGACGTGATTAAACCGAAAGATTTCGCATGCGAAATCTATCTAACCTAAGGATTAAACAGAGTGCCGGGTTCAAAGAGAATTTGCAGGCAGTGTCTGAACGATGACCGTTATCTGAACAACATCATCGCAAGCGATCCCGATGCCTCAGAATCATGCGATTATTGTGACTCCGATGAGATGACGATGTCGATGGAAACACTGGCTGAAAAGGTCGACTGGTTGATTGAAAATTATTATCGGGGCGGAGAATATAACCATTATCTGGAAGAGTATGAAGGTGAACCTCTCTTCTCTGTTCTGGAGCAAGAGGTCACAGCCAATGATAATATCATCGATGACTTATCGGAACTGCTCGAGGAGTTATGGTTTGACTGGAGCTCACATGATAGAAAATATGGTGATGAGCCTCATTTTGTTGAAGCTGTAACCATCTCAGGAAACCTGTCCAGAAAATGGAATTCAATGGAAGGAAACTTAGAGAGAGTAATCGATTCTTTAATATGGACGCGATGGCAACTTTCGAAGAGGTTTTTACTTACCTTCACGAAAATCATCCCTCAGCATTCATCGATTTTGAGCCTAACAAACCAATTTTCCGTGGTCGTATTTTTCAGTCAGAGGATGCACTTGAAATCGCATTACGTATGCCCGAGTCGAGTTTCGGACCTCCTCCTCCTGAGCTGACACCTTCCGGCAGAATGAATGCTAGAGGTATCTCTGTCTTCTATGGCGCTACGTCCAGAAAAAATGCGGCCACCTGTCGGTAGTTATGTTGCTGTTGCTGAGTTCACTTTGTTGCGGACAGTCAGGTTACTCGACCTCTCCAGTCTCAAAGGGCTGGCTGTTAACGGATTTAGCCGCTTTGATCCTGAGTATCTTCTTCGATATGAACGCAGTAGTTTTATTCAGAATCTCTCCAGAAAACTTGTTATGCCGGTTGTTCCTGAGCTTGAAGAAACAAATTACCTGCTGACGCAAGCTATCGCTGATTATCTCTCAACATTTGAGCATTGCGAACTCGATGGGATACTGTTCGCTTCCGCGCAAAAGCCAAAGGAAAGCACAGACCCTTCTGTCATGAATATTATCCTGTTTCATAAATCGTCTGGGGTACTGAATGCAGACCGAAGGTTCCGGGAAGCTGAAGTAAATATGTATCAGCACGATGAGGATATTTCATACTTTGACCCAGAGATAAGGACGACTCCCGATGATTTCCGGCGTGAATTTAAGGTGCTATCACGTAAGAAATGACCTGCTCCCCGTTGATTAATACACCGCGATGTTAGTAATGTCTTCATAAGCCACATGAGGACATCCCCATGAAGAAGCGTTTTTCCGACGAACAGATCATCAGTATTCTCCACGAGGCCGAAGCCGGGGTTTCTGCCCGTGAGCTCTGCCGTAAGCACGCCATTTCCGACGCCACCTTTTACACCAGGCGTAAGAAGTATGGCGGTATGGAGGTGCCTGAAGTTAAGCGCCTGAAGTCGCTTGAGGAAGAGAACACCAGACTCAAGAAGCTACTTGCCGAAGCCATGCTGGATAAGGAGGCACTTCAGGTGGCTCTGGGGCGAAAGTACTGACGACAGACCAGAAGCGGGAAGCCGTTGAGTTTATGTGTGATGCGACCGGTCTGTCGCAACGTCGTGCCTGCAGGCTTACAGGTTTGTCCCTGTCGACCTGCCGCTATGAGGCTCAGCGTCCGGCGGCTGATGCGCATTTATCAGGGCGCATCACTGAGCTGGCACTGGAGCGCAGGCGTTTTGGCTACCGACGCATCTGGCAGTTACTGCGCCGTGAAGGCCTTCATGTTAATCACAAGCGCGTGTACCGTCTTTACCACCTTAACGGGCTGGGCGTAAAACGCAGACGACGTCGTAAAGGGCTGGCAACAGAACGTCTGCCGCTGCTCCGTCCGGCGGCGCCCAATCTGACCTGGTCGATGGATTTCGTCATGGACGCACTTTCCACCGGTCGCAGGATCAAGTGTCTTACCTGCGTCGATGATTTCACAAAGGAATGCCTGACGGTCACTGTTGCCTTTGGGATTTCAGGCGTTCAGGTCTCGCGTATTCTGGACAGCATTGCACTGTTTCGAGGCTATCCGGCGACGATAAGAACTGACCAGGGGCCGGAGTTCACTTGCCGTGCACTGGATCAATGGGCCTTTGAGCATGGTGTTGAGTTGCGCTTAATCCAGCCGGGCAAGCCAACGCAGAACGGATTTATTGAGAGCTTTAACGGACGATTTCGCGATGAATGCCTGAATGAGCACTGGTTCAGCGATATCGTTCACGCAAGGAAAATCATTAATGACTGGCGGCAGGATTATAACGAGTGTCGTCCACATTCAGCACTGAATTATCAGACGCCATCAGAGTTTGCAGCACGGTGGCGAAATGGAAAATGTGAAGGTAAACAAACCGACCTTACTAACTGACGGTTGTATCTAACTCTGGGGGCAGGTCAAAGCGTATCAATCATGATGTCATACCAAGGCTCTTTGACCAGAATGACCCATGCACAAAAAGGTGGTCATTCTGGTGGTCTTGACAAGCCCAATTTTAGGTTTAGCTTACCAATCAGCCAGTTAATGGCTAAGGCGATCCCAGTCAGAGGCGCCAAATTCAAGAAGCCTGCTTTCGAGCAGGCTTTTTGCTTTTTTGCGTCGCTGACGTTAACTCAGCATCGCATCCAGCCTGGCAAGCACCTCGTTGACAACGACGTCAGGTATGCGTTCCAGACGCTTGCCTTTCCCTACCGCCTCCCTACGCCCCGCGTGTCCTCCGTGAACGCACCCCAGCTCAGCCTGAAAAAGCGCCTGCCAGTAGGATGAATTCACTACCGTTTGCGGGTGAGATAGCGTGGATTATCCACTCTGTCTAACGTTATACCCGGAGGCACCATGAACCTCAGACAACAGCAACAGCAGGCGTTCGATCGCAGCGGAGAACCTCTTATCGTCGGCAACGTCAGCCACTGCCCGCTGCCGCCGGAGACCCTCGCCGCACTGGGCCCCGATTCCCCCTATGTGGTGCAGGTATACGGCTCAGGCCTGACCGGCGAGGTTTATCGTCTGCGCATCGCCGGCCTTGACGGAAGCACCTGCGCTGACCTTGACGTCCAGAATGTTGCCGGGCATGGGAGCCTTGACGGCAACGGCACCAGCAGCGCCTGCAGCAGCCTTGGGAGCAGCAGCGGGAGCCGGAGCAGCCTTAGGAGCAGCGGGTGCGGCAGGAGCTGCAGCAGCAACCGGAGCAGCACCAGCGGCAGTCTCCTCCACGGAGACGCTGTAAGCAACGCCATTGACGGTAATATTGTAGTACTTCATGGAAGGATCCTCCAAATCAAAATCGTATCAAAAAGATTTATACAGACGATTACAGAGCCATGTTGCCGTGCTTCTTGGGCAGGCGGGCAGCACGCTTGGTGCTCAGCAGTTCCAGTGCGGCAACAACGCTTGCACGCACATTGGCTGCATCGCAGGTCAGGTCAGCAGCGCCGCAGGCAACTGCATTTGCTGCGCTGCACACCTCGGCGGTGTAAGCAGCAGCCTTTGCGTTGGTGGCTGCAATGATGTTGTCGGAAGCATCGATCTCTTCCTTGTACAGGACGCTGACCGCTGCGCTGGGTTCCAGTGCGCTGACGGTGCAGCCAGCCACGGCAATGCGCAGATCGGCAGCAGCCAGAGCGGTGTAAACAGGGCCGACGGCCTTGCCAGCCAGCACAGCCACCTTTGCGGTGGTAGCGTCGGCATAGGTGGCAGCCAGACGGGCAGCCTCACGGATGCCGCCTGCAATGTCATCGGTCGCGCTGGGCACAAAGCCCTCGGTATCCACAATGGTGATCACCGGCACGCTGAAGGCATCGCACAGGCGCACAAAGCGGGAAGCCTTGGCCACGCAGTTGTGGCACAGGGTCTTGCCGGTGGCCACAACGCCCACGGCGTTGCCGCCCACGGTGGCAAATGCGGTGTAAACAGACTTGCCAAAGCCTGCATACAGCTCCACAGCGCTGTCCTTATCGACCACGGCAGCAGCAGCCTTTGCAGGCTCTGCACCGGCAGCCAGAGCAGCAGTGGGCTGCTCGAACTCAAAGATCGCAGGGCCGGTCAGGTTGTTGGCCGGCAGCAGGCCCACGATGTGAGCAGCTTTCTCGGCAGCTTCCTCAGCAGTGGGTGCCACAATGGCGGCCACGCCAGCCTTTGCAGCGGCGGCTGCGGTGCCGGCATCGGCCACCTTGTCGCCCTTGGCAGCAGAGGTGAACGGAGCGGTGAAGAACAGCTCTGCGCCCTCAGCCATGATGCAGACATCTGCATTGGCAGCGCTCAGTGCGCTGGTGCCGCCGCAGACACCCAGAACAACAGCCACCTGCGGGATCACGCCGGAAACCTTTGCGATCTGCGCATTCAGCTTTGCGCTGGCGGTCAGCACGTCCAGACCCTCAGCCAGCTTTGCGCCGACGGAGTTGTAGAAGGTGACGACCGGGCAGCCAGTCTGAGCTGCCATCTCCAGAACCTTGATGTTCTTTTCAACATCCTTTACGGTAACAGCTTCGCCGTTCTGGTAAACAGCGTAAGCCTGCTGACCTGCCGCATAGCCGCAGGCAGCGCTCACTGCACCGTCAGCAAACAGTGCAGTGTATTCCCCGTCATCAAAAAACTTGGCGAGGATTTCTCCCTTATTGATCTTTGAAGCCATGGTAAGACCTCCTGGTTGTCTGTGTGAGCTTTCAAAATTAGTTTTATTATACTGAATTTTCCATAAAAATGCAAGAGATTCTATAAATGTCCATGCGAATCAACATCTGTCGCGCAAAGTTCTACAATTTTTTAACGATTCATCGTTTCTCCGCTTTCTCGCCTTTTTGCGGACATTTTGCGCCGCACACTCAGCTGCCAAAAATTCTCTTTTAATTTTGTGGATTCTGTCTGCCCCTGCTGCATTTTATTTTATAAGAAGTTATGTTACACTATATTTAATATGTAAATTTTTTTCGCAGAACAGCCCGCCGGGAAGCTTCGGGGCGGGTCATTTTGCAGAATATAAAAGGAAGGCCATGTCAAATTGAAAGATCTGCTCACTTCACTCTGCGCCTCCAACGAAACCTACAACTCCATGAAGCACTCCGCCCGGGCTGTCATCCGCCGCGCCGAGATCCCCCTGCTCGCGGTCATCGTCCTGTATAAGGCTGCAACGAACCTGCTGTTCGTCCCCCTGATGCAGCAACTCTGGTCGCTCACGCTGCGGTTCGCACCCATGCACTACCTGAGCAACAACAACGCTTCCGATATCTTTTCCTCCCCCGCGATCATCCTGTGCATCACGCTCATTGCCATCCTGACCGCGTTCTGGGCGCTGTATGAGTTTTCCGTCCTGCTGCATGGGCTGGATCTCGCCCGCAAGGGCGAAACGATCCGCCTGCCTGCCCTGCTGCGCACCTCTCTTGCAGATATCCGCCACGTATTCCTGCCGCAGAACTGGCTCGTTCTGGTCTACAGTGCCGTGCTGATCCCGTTCACAAATTTTTTCCTCGCCTATAACTATATCACGCAGCTTGCCGTGCCGGAATACATCATGGGTGTCATCCGGGCAAACAGCCGGTATTACCTGCTCTATCTGGCTGCCGGTGCTGCCCTGCTGTTCCTCTGTGTCAGCTGGGTGCTGGTGCTGCCGCTGTTCGTGCTGGAGCGCAAAAGCCTGTGGCAGTCGGTAAAGGAAAGCTTTTGCTGCATCCGCAGGCGCGTCTTCCGTGCTTTTCTTTTGCTGCTGCGCTGGAACCTCTCGGTCGTCCTGCGTTCCCTGCTGCTGACGGCAGCGGTTGCCGTGCCGCTGTACGGCATCATCATTGCGGTCGGGCTGCAGAGCACACAGGCCATGTTTGCACTGTCCCGCGCGGCGCTGGCCATTGAGATGCCTTTCTTCCAGTTCCTGATCGACTGCGCCATCACCATGGCGCAGTGCACGATCCTCGCCATGCTGCACTGCCGCCTGCGGGAGTCTCTCCCCTCTGAGCCGGAGCCGGTCCAGAGCGGAAAGCATCACCGTTCCACCGGCAGGCTGCTTCTGGGTGCATCGGTTGCGGGTGCTACTCTGCTCACCTTTGTGCTGGCATTCTGTTACCTTGCCCTGCCCAGAGACGACGAGCTGCTCTCCATGCTGGGCGGCGTTGCGCCGGTAGTCACCGCGCACCGCGGCTACTCCGCTGCCGCACCGGAAAACACCCTGCCCGCTTTCCAGCTGGCCATCGATCAGGGCTGCGAGTGGGCCGAGCTGGATGTGCAGATGACCAGGGACGGCGTGGTCATGGTGACCCACGATACCAGCCTGCGCCGCTGCACCGGCCGCAACGAGAACATCTACGACCTGACCTGTAACGAGGTTCGCAAGCTGGATGCCGGGCGCTGGTTCGGCCAGAAGTACACTGGTGCCAAAGTTCCCACACTGGAAGAAGTACTGGACCTGTGCAAAGGTAAGATCCAGCTGAACATTGAGATCAAGCCCAATGCCGCCACCCCGGAGCTGGAAGCGGAAACCATCCGCATCATCCGCGAAAAAGGCTTTGCGCAGGACTGCACCATCACCTCGCAGAGTTATGAAACCCTCTGCAAGGTCAAGGAGCTGGCACCGGAGATCCGGACCGGCTATATCCTTGCACTGGGCGTGGGCAGTTATTACGATCTGCCTGCCGCAGATTTCTTCAGCGTACAGTCCACCTTTATCACCTCCGGTATGGTGCAGCAGATCCATAAGCGCAGCAAGACGATCTCCGCATGGACCGTCAACCGCGAAGAGGATGCCAGCGAACTGCTGAGCATCGGCGTGGACGACCTGATCACCGATAAGCCGGATATGATCCAGCAGCTGCTGAGCGAGGATGCCGACCTTGACAACAGCCTCGTCCTCCTGCGCGACTTCATCCGTGACCTGTTCGCTCCGTCCGATGTCGATGAACCCACTCCTGAGGAAGAGACCATCGAAGAAGCCATCGAGGACCCGGACGAATTGCTGGATGCGTCGTAATCGCGGCAAACATCAAGTATTCTGTCAAACTACCCGTACACACATAAAAAGCCCCCTGCCGGTGATGAACTGGCCGGGGGCTTGCAAGTTTACCTGATCCAATTTTATCAGGTAAGATCATTCCAATTCGGTAAGCTTGGATCTTTACGAAGCAAGTTATTTCATAAATCGGTGCTGTGAACAAATCACTTACATTCCTTCTTCATAGCAGAATAACCGATGAGAACGGTCCACACATAGGCACAGGTCTTGGGGATCATCAGCATACCGATCATGGGGACGGTATTGGCCCAAAGAACAACGGGAATGTAGAACCCGAAGCTCAGCACGATGGTCATCCACATCCAGCGAAAAGCCGAGTCGTCATGCTCCTTGGCACTGCGGTAGAACAACACGATGATCAGCAGGCCCATCAGTGCAAAAGGAATGTTACGGTAAATGCCCCAGGACAGCGGGGATTCGGCGCTCAGCCACTGGTTCTGCGGCATCATGCACAGGATAACACGCACGGCAGCCAGACCGTAGACGGCGGCAGTCAGGCCATTGTTGCCCTTGACCCGGTAGCGCTCACGCCATACATAGTACAGCAGCACATAAAAGACAGTCATTGTCACAGAGGTGATCCACTTACCCAGACCCAGAGGAACGGTAAAGTTTTCAAAGCCCGTGGTGCATAGAGCCAGAGCACGGGGAATCAGATGGAACGAGTCGCCGGCACCCAGAACGACAGCCATCAGGCCGAACAGCTTGAACTGGTGGCTGCCCTTGCAGCCACGAATCATCAGGATACCGATGGTGATGACGGATACCAGATACACAGCATCAAAAACAGTTTCTACGATTGCTTGCATAGTTGATTGCTCCTTGTTGATAGATCAAATTTATTGTAACACTGCATTTTTTGCAGGGTTGGCTTAGTTTTTACGGTCATCAATGGCTTGCTTGGCAAAGTTGCATCCAAAGCGCAGGATGTTGAAGCTGGCAGCGCTCCACACAAGGCAGGCGAGCAGCAATAGGATATTGCGATGAACTTTCCTAGGAGTGTCTCCCTTGAGTGAACAGTGTTCATTTTGGACATTATAAAATTCCCACAGCAGTGTGGGAAGAAAATGCAGTCAATATAAGGTTCTGCGCACGATTTCCAGCACAGCGGCGGGGTCGTAGTCCTGCCGCAGCAAGGCAGACAGCATCAGCGAAAATAGAACATCGGCAAATTTTTCAACGGTGAATTGCGCGTTAAAAGCGTCCGGACGGATTTTGGTATCCTGTTGCAGCACCGTACACAGACCATTTAAGATATGGTGCCAGATTTGCTGCATGTGCCGTTTGCCATCGGCCTTGTCCTCCTGCATAAAGCCGAGAGAGTGCAGTGTGAAGAATCCAGGATACTGCTCACAGCCGTAGGCCATGCGCTCGTACATCCATTTGACACAGGTCTGCACATCCTGAAATACAGCCTCGTCCTGCGGGCGGTGGAAAATTTCGCACCAGACGCTCTCGACCGTGGCGCTGATAAGCTCAGCCTTGGAGTCATAATAGTTGTAGATCGAGCCGACCGAGACCCCGCATGCCGAGGCGACAGAACGGATACTGACCGCCGCCCAGCCCTTTTCCCGGATAAGCTCACGGCTGTTTTTTAAGATATCTTCCTTGGAGGTTACGATTGTATTCATGTGGTCACCCTCAATATGAACAATGTTCATTTTTATTATACTGCCCGTTCCCACTTTGTCAAGAGGATTTCATAAGAGGTTTATATTTTGCGGATTAAGACATTGAATGCAAACTTACAAAAATCATAAAAGGAGTATATGTATGATGCCACCTTACTGTCGATTCAGTATCATCTATTTTCGATAATGTCAGGGCATTTTCTTAATGTCAATAATGTCAAAAAGCCCCGGAAAGAAACGTAAACTCGTAACTTTCCGGGGCTTTCAAATTATTCTCAAATGTTAAACCGAACCAGTAATCCGGGTGGCTCCACAATGAAGTTTTCCGCGGCTTAGTGTCAAACTAATGTCACAACGCGATTTTTCTTTCAATTTTGATCATAGCAACGTTGAAAGTTCGCGTAATTCCATTATTCGAGCTCGGTAAGCTCGGATTCTTACTAAACAAATTTGTTTAGTAAGGCTATTCTTGAATGTTCACTTTTTCATGAGATTGCTGTGCTAGATGTGGCTTGCTGATTTTTTAGTATCAGGATAGTATCACACAACCAGCGGGATCTCTGTGAATATTATAGCAGATATTTTTCCTAATATCAAATATTATTTGCTATCATCCTCTGCCATTGAACTTCCACCAATCCCAAAGAACTTATCAAAGAAGCTCTTCAGCTTATCGATTACACCCTGCTTCTTCTGTGCACGGCCACCGCCGCCAAAGCGAGAAACAGGAGGCATCAGCTTATCAATGTCAGTGCCCACGGTCTTGATCTCACCGTCACGGAACGCATTGGCCAGATATTTGCGTGTCTCCGGCTCCTTCAGCTTTTCCTCTTGGATGATCTTTGCAAGCTCTTTCTCCCGCTGTTCGGACACATAAGTGTTCCACTCTGCCATCACGTCATCCACATCGTTGACCCCTGCAATAAAGGTTTCAATCAGTTGCTTTTTGCTACGCAGTTCCGGGCTGGCATCAATCGCCTTGCGAATCGTGATGAGCACCTCTTTGTCATCGCAATGGGTGTCATGGTACTTTTTGACCAGCATCAGAATGTAGTCAATGTTAATCTCGACCTGCCGAATCAGTTCTACCTCGAACACCACATCATCCGTGATGTCCTCTTTGGTTTCATCGTGCTTCTTGTTACGCCATTCATCCCGCAAATCCTGATAGCGGCCCAAATAGTCCTGTAAATCCCGTTCAGAGATCATCTCGTTGCCTTTGAAATCATCAAAGGAGGACAGCAGGTTCCGCATCCGCAGCAGTGCACCAAACAGCACGATAAAGTCCTTCTGGTTCTGCTCTCCGACGATCTGCGGCTCTGTCAGCGGGAACTTCTGTGTCAGGTCATCGATCATATCCGTATAGCCCTGATGGTATTTTCCCTGCTCGTCCATATAACCGTGGTAGTAGTCCGCATATTTGCGCAGCAGAACGATGCCGCCTGCATGTTTATCTCCAAACAGCGAAATTGCCGCATCCACCCGCTTTTGCAGGTTGCGGAAGCAGACGATATTGCCAAAGGTCTTGATGCTATTCAAGATACGGTTCGTCCGGCTGAACGCCTGAATCAGACCGTGCATCTTCAGGTTCTTGTCCACCCAAAGGGTGTTCAGTGTAGTAGCATCGAAGCCCGTCAGGAACATATTGACCACGATCAGCAGGTCAAGCTCTTTATTTTTCATGCGGAGCGATACATCTTTGTAGTAATTCTGAAACCGTTCGCCATCGGTGGAGTAGTTCGTGTGGAACATCTCGTTGTAATCCTGAATGGCGGCATCCAGAAAATCCCGGCTGCTCTGGTCAAGGTTGGAGGTATCTTCCGGGTTTTCCTCGTCCAGAATGCCATCCGTTTCCGCTTCATTGGCTCCATAGCTGTAAATGGTGGCAATGCGCAGCCGCTTGGTCGGGTCTGCCGCCATCTGCTTTTTAAATTCCTGATAATACAGCTTTGCCATCGGCACAGAAGCCACGCAGAAAATCGAATTAAAACCGCTGACGCGTTGTTTTTGCTTAATTTCCTCCACCGCACCACGCTGGGCAGAGGCCACCTCTGCCACATTCGTCAGCAGATTAAACTCATACGATTTGTCTCCCCGATAGGTTTTCTGGTCGAAGTGGTCAAGGATGTACTTTGTCACCAGAGAAATACGCTTGGGTGCCATGAACGCCTTTTCCCGGTCAATGTCCCAAACCTGCTTGTCGTCCATGTCTGGCTCTGTGTCCATCGTCTTGATGTAGTCCACCCGGAACGGCAGCACATTCTTGTCGTTGATAGCATCCACGATAGTGTAGGTGTGCAGTTGGTCGCCGAACGTCTGCGCCGTGGTGAAATAGCGTGGATCAGTGGAGCTTCCTGCATTGACTGCAAAAATCGGCGTTCCAGTAAAGCCGAACAGGTGGTACTTTTTGAAATTGTGGACAATGGCTTTATGCATATCACCGAACTGGCTGCGGTGGCACTCGTCAAAGATGATCACAACGTGCTTCTGGTAGACCTCATGCCCCGGATTTTTCTTGATGAAGGTCGCCAGCTTCTGGATGGTTGTAATGATGATATGTGCTTCCGGGTTTTCCAACTGGCGTTTCAGAATCGTGGTGCTGGTGTTGGAGTTTGCCGCGCCCTTTTCAAAACGGTCATATTCCTTCATAGTCTGGTAGTCCAAGTCCTTGCGGTCTACCACAAACAGCACCTTGTCGATGTAGGGCAGCTGCGATGCCAGCCGTGCCGTTTTGAAGGAGGTCAGCGTCTTGCCGGAGCCAGTGGTGTGCCAGATGTAGCCGCCACCCTCGATACTGCCATACTTTTTGTAGTTGTTGGCAATTTCGATGCGGTTCAATATCCTCTCGGTTGCCGTGATCTGATATGGGCGCATCACCATCAGCATCTTTTCTGAGGTAAAGATGCAATACCGGGTCAGCACGCTCAGGATCGTGTGCTTTGCAAAGAATGTCCGGGTAAAGTCGATCAGATCCGTCAGCACGCGGTTGTTCGCATCAGCCCAGTAGGAGGTAAACTCAAAGCTATTGCTGGTCTTTTCCTTTTTCGTCTTGCCGTGTTTAGCATCCTTGATGGCATTGTAGCGGGTGCTGTTGGAGTAGTACTTGGTATTTGTGCCGTTGGAGATCACAAAAATCTGCACATACTCATACAAGCCGCAGCCCGCCCAGAACGAATCCCGCTGGTAGCGGTTGATCTGGTTGAACGCCTCCCGGATGGCCACCCCGCGCCGCTTCAGTTCCACATGAACCAGCGGAAAGCCGTTGACCAGAATCGTCACATCGTAGCGGTTATCATGCCGTGCGCCGTCTGCTTGTTTTACCTCATACTGGTTGATGACCTGCAGGCGGTTGTTGTGGATATTCTTCTTGTCGATCAGCGTGATATTTTTGGAGCTTCCATCATCCCGGTGCAGCACCTGCACATTGTCTTCCTGAATCTTCCGGGTCTTTTCGGGAATATGCTCGTTGGGGTTGGCAATTACATCACTGAAAAACTGCTGCCACTCCGTATCGGAAAACTGGTAGTGGTTCAGCTCTTCCAACTGGCTGCGGAGGTTAGCAATCAGTTCATCCTCGGTATGCAGCGGCAAATAGGTATAACCCTGCTCGCACAACAGCCGGATAAACTCTTTCTCCAGTTCTGCCTCGCTTTGGTAGCTGTCAGAGCGCACCTTGGAGGGTTCATAGGTAGCAACAACGGTATCTTCATTGGTTGCCGCAACAACATTATAATTCATCTGTTTTTTCCTCTGTCCGTTCAGCCAAATTTGCCATAAAAATCAAAGCATCCAAACTCAAGAGCATTTTAATATAATCCATTTTTGTAAAATCCCGATGACTTCTGCCATGTAATGTCCAATGTCGATTCAAGTAACTCGGTTCCGGCTTATCAAAGTCTGAATTTCCAAAAGCGGTCTCCTGAAATGCACCAATTGAAATCATCACTGCAAAAACCTTCAAATCTGTTTGGGACGGAGGTATTTTGTTGTTGATCTTATCCTCAATTTCTCTCATTCGTTTTTTGAAGCTAGTATTTTTTGGCTGGTTCACAATGTCCGACAAAATACCATCCTCCAGCGAAAACAACCCTAGACATGCAAGCTGAAAGCATCCCATTTCCGCTGCAATCACAATTTGAGGGTACAGTTTCTTGTATGCTATAACGCGTTCCGCTGTGCCGCAGCGCTCAACAAGATTTCTCAAGCACTTTTCTTCATTTTCTGTATAGTATTCAAGTATAAACTCATCTACATTTGTTGACTTATTCACTTTTTCAATCATATCCCCGGACAACTGTTCCGTAAATACAATCTGATTTTCGCTCAACCTGTTTACCGCATTTCTCCAAAGGATAAGATTACCAAACGCCTTAAGATATTCGTTTATGGTATCCTGGTTAATGTGATACCAATTCATCAATTCCGTTATTTTTTCGGCAAACAGCTTTAATGCTTTCGACATTACTTCAACCGCATTCTTCACATCAAATAACGTTTGATTATCCATTTTTCTCCTCACTTTCCAAAGTTTAACAGCTTATCCCTGTAATACTCGTACTGCTTTCGTCTCGCTTCAATCTCTGCGGGCAGACCGCCGGTCAAATCATTGCAGATAGCATCAAAGCGATCAAGGATAGAAACAACGCGCTTCTGTTCCTCAATAGACGGTACTGCAATCACAGCCTTTGCAATATTGTCATTGTACAATCTCGGAATTGTTCCACCCTCAGATGCTTTCCACGGTTTCAGTTCATAGCAGTAGCGAAGATAGCTATTCAAAACAATACTTTCATCGTTATCAATCCAAACGATATTGGAATCTTGGAAGTATGCAGGCTCCCCATCATAAACAACTGTTCTGCCAATCGTTCCCGCTGCAGAAATCAGCACATCGCCTTTTTTCGGAAAATTATACTTTGATTGGTATTCGTCAAATGTTTCCTGCGAAATATAGGCATCAGCTTCTTTTCCAAAAGTTCCAATTTTATAGAACGGAACACCGCTCACCGTATTTGTCTGGCTCTTCAAAATACGCTTACACATACAGATAGAGCCAATATCACCTAAAGAGATTCTCACATAGCCAAACACATACTGCAAAAGCTTAATCAGTGCTCTGCTCTGCTCTGCTCTGCTCTGCTCTGCTCTGCTCTGCTCTGCTCTGCTC
>ERZ773103.2115-NODE-2115-length-19201-cov-6.899613_pt1 | contig 19201 bp, 14 predicted proteins | sample MGYA00511118_ERZ773103 | MGnify/ENA primary metagenome ERZ773103 (study PRJEB29015, sample SAMEA2737821) | human gut metagenome | biome: human gut; feature: human-associated habitat; material: faeces | place: China | collected 2012 ... | reverse complement strand
TAAAGAAATAGAGAGGAAACTACATGTACAATTTAGAAATCCTGGAAAAAGGCTGCGAGGAGCTTGGGATCGCACTCAATGACACGCAGAAAAACCAGTTTATCCGGTTCTACGAATATCTTGTAGAAAAAAACAAAGTCATGAACCTCACCGGTATCACAGAATTTGACGAGGTTCTCGTGAAACATTTCCTGGACAGCCTCTGCTGCGTCAAGGCTGTAGATATGAGCAATGTAAAAACCGTTATGGACATCGGAACCGGTGCCGGATTCCCGGGTGTTCCCCTGAAGATCGCCTTCCCGGAAGTGGAAGCCTGCCTTCTGGACTCCCTCAATAAAAGAGTAAAATTCCTGGAAGAAACCTTTGCGCTCCTGGGCCTGGAGGGGATTTCCGCCATTCACGGAAGAGCTGAAGAATATGCAAAAAACAAAGCCTACAGAGAAAAATATGATCTCTGCGTATCCAGAGCAGTATCCGGACTTGCAACCCTGTCTGAATACTGTCTCCCGTATGTAAAAGTCGGAGGGCTTTTTGTCTCCTATAAATCCGGTTCTGTAAAGGAAGAAGCAGAAGCAGCAGAGAAAGCAGTAAAGATCCTTGGTGGAAAGATCAGGGATATTCAGTACTTTGACCTTCCGGGATCTGAGATCGGCCGCTCCCTGGTCATTATCGAGAAGGTAAAGAACACCCCGAGCAAATATCCGAGAAAAGCCGGAACACCGCTCAGAGAGCCACTGGCATAAGATACCTCCTGTCGAACAAAGTCAAAATTTGTCCGACAGGAGATTTTTTTGTCTGGGAGTTTCACAAAATTATCACAAATTTATCCTACTTTTATCACAAATTACTTTTACACTATAATCCGATAGAGATGCCCCTGGATTCCCCCATTCTCTGTTTCATCCGGGGGCATTTTCTATTGGTATTGAAAAGATGCCAGAGTCAAAGGGCTTCAGTTTCGGGATCTTTTGCCTCTGGCATCTTATAAAATGGGAAATCGATAATTAAAAAAAGTATTTCCCTGAGAATAAAAGGAGGAGAGTAAAGTGATCGAAGTAAGTAATCTGGTCAAAAAGTATGGTGATCATACTGCAGTTGACCATCTTTCCTTTCAGATCGAAAAGGGGAAAATTTACGGATTCCTGGGCCCCAACGGTGCAGGAAAATCAACAACTATGAACATGATCACAGGATACATTGCTTCCACAGAAGGAAAAGTGATGATCGATGGTCATGATATTCTGGAGGAACCGGAGGCAGCCAAGAAATGTATCGGCTATCTGCCGGAAATGCCGCCGCTCTATTTTGACATGACTGTTCTTGAGTACATGAAATTTGCGGCTGATCTGAAAAAAATCCCAAAAAAACAAAAAGACAAACAGATAAAAGAAGTCATGGATATGGTAAAGATCACAGACATGAAAGACCGTCTGATCAAAAATCTTTCCAAAGGTTATCGCCAGAGAGTGGGTCTTGCACAGGCAATCCTGGGATATCCGGAGGTAATCATCTTGGATGAGCCGACAGTAGGACTTGACCCGAAGCAGATCATCGAGATCCGTGACCTGATCAAAGGCCTGAAGCAGAAGCACACGGTTATCCTAAGCTCCCATATCCTTTCCGAGGTAAGAGCAGTGTGTGATTATGTTCTGATCATTTCCCATGGAAAGCTGGTAGCCAGCGATACACCGGATAATCTGGAACGTCTGGCAGCAGGCTCCAACAGCCTCCTTATGAAGGTAAAAGGCGAGAAAGACACGATTCGAAAAGCTCTGGAAACGATCGAAGGCGTAACCGGGGTGGAAATGTCCTATGACAGCGATGAAAAATTGTGGAAAACAAAACTTTCCATTCAGGAAAATGTGGATATCCGTGAAAAAGTCTTCTACGCTATGGCAAAAGCGAACTGTCCAATCTACGAGATGCAGGTTAAGAGAGTTTCCCTTGAGGATGTATTCCTTGAGCTTACCAAAGGAGAGAAAAAATCCGCCGGAAAACCGGAAAGCTCACAGTGGAAACCGGTAGAAGACAGATCATCGGAAGAAGAAAAAACTCAGGAAGAAAAAACTCAGGAACCAGAGAAGGCTTCTGATGAGAAAGAGGGGGATCAGTCATGACAGCGATTTTTAAAAGAGAATTGAAAAGCTATCTGACCTCCATGGTTGGATATCTCTTTATATTTTTTGTCCTGGTGCTGACGGGAATTTATTTTTCCGCATATCAGCTTTCAGGCGGCTATTCAAAATTTGAAACTACTTTAAGCGCACTGACCTTTGTGTTCCTGATCGGTGTGCCGATCCTTTCCATGCGTGTACTTGCAGAAGAGCGCAAGCAGAAAACGGATCAGCTTCTTCTGACCGCACCGGTATCTGTATGGGATATCGTATTTGGAAAATATCTTGCGCTGGTAGCTGTGTTTGCCATTCCGGTCGTGATCATGTGCGTTTATCCTCTGATCATGAGTAAGTTCGGAACGATTTCCTATGCTTCCGCATACACCGGGATCCTAGGATTTTTCCTTCTGGGATGTGCGAATCTGGCGATCGGTGTATTTATGTCAGCACTTACAGAAAGTCAGGTAATTGCAGCAGTACTTACTTTTGTATTCCTGTTCGCTTTCTATATGATGAACGGAATTTCCTCATTCTTTTCACAGACCTCCATGTCAACCGCAGTGGCATTCGGACTTCTGATCGTAGCGATCGCGATCATCATTTATACCATGATCAAAAATGTCCTGATCTCTGTAGTGATCGGAGCTGTGGGAGAGATTGCCCTTGTGATCGTATACGTTGTAAAATCCAGTATTTTCCAGGGTGGTATCCAGAAGGTGCTGAACGTATTTAACCTGAGCGGACATTATGATAATTTTACAAACGGCGTGTTTGACGTGACAGGAATCGTTTATTTTATTTCTGTTATTGCGATCTGCCTGTTCCTTACCATGCAGTCCATTCAGAAGAGACGCTGGAACTAGGGGGTGAAGGGAAATGAAATTCAGTGAGAAATTTAAGAAAAATAAAGGCGAGGCAGCCGTACCGGAGACAGCACAGGACTCCGGCAAAAAGAAACATAAACCGGATACGAAAAAGCTGGTAGGCACCATCAGCAAAAAACATATCAAAAATGGTTCCTACAGCATGGCTATGGCAGCAGTCTTTATCGTGATCGTGGTTGTGATCAATATGATCGTCGGTGCGATCCCATCCAAATATTCACAGCTGGATGTAAGCTCATCCAAGCTTTACACCATCGGTGATGAAACAAAGAAGGTACTGAAGGCACTGGATAAGGATGTTACCATTTATCAGATCGCGGCAAGCGGTTCTGAGGACGACACGATCTCCAATCTGCTTTCACGTTATAAAGATGAGTCCAAGCATATTAAAGTTGAGGTGAAAGACCCTGTTGTAAATCCGAAATTTGCATCGGAATATACAACCGATGATCTTGCGTCAAACAGCCTGATCGTAGTCTGCGGCGACAGAAACAAGGTTATCAATTACAACGATATGTATTCCTCTTCAGTAGACTATAATACCTGGCAGCAGACTACTACCGGATTTGATGGAGAAGGACAGATCACAAGTGCGATCGGTTATGTAACATCCGAGGATCTTCCAATCATGTATACCTTATCCGGACACGGAGAAAAAGATCTGGATTCCAGCTTTAAAGAAGATATCCAGAAAGCAAACATTGATATTAAGGAGCTGAACCTTCTCACAGAGGGAAAGGTTCCGGATGATGCAGACTGCCTGATGATCGTATCTCCGACCAGCGATATTTCCGAGGAAGAAAAAACAGAGCTCCTGGATTATCTGGAGGCAGGCGGAAAAGCTATGATCTTCTCGGATTATACACAGGATGATCTGCCGAACTTTGATGCGGTTCTTGAAAACTATGGTGTAAAGTGTGCCGAGGGAATCGTATTTGAGGGTGATAATCAGCATTATGGAATGCAAATGCCATATTATCTTGTACCAACAGTCAACAGCACAGATGCAAGCTCTGAGACAGCTTCTGCAGGCTCTTATGTACTGGCACCGTATGCACAGGGCATTCAGAAAACAGATGATGTAAGAGATACTGTAACCATCGACAGTATCCTGACAACCTCTGACAAGGCTTACTCCAAAACAAATATGCAGAGCAGCAATATCGAAAAGGAAGACGGAGATGCAGACGGACCGTTTGATCTTGGTGTTGCCATCACTGAGAAACTGGATGATGATAAGGAAACACAGATTGTTTACTACTCCACAGCAAATCTGATGGAGAGCCAGGTGAACCAGATGGTATCCGGCGGAAATGAAAAGCTCCTTCTGGAGTCCTTGAATTGGATGACCAGCACGGACGACAGTAATTCCGTTTCTATTCCATCCAAGAGCCTTGAGTCCACAAGTCTGACAGTAACCGATTATGATGCAGCCTTCTGGAAGATCTGTACCATTGGTCTGATCCCGGGAGTGTTCCTTGTTGCAGGATTCCTGATCTGGCTTAAGAGGAGAAAAGCATAATGAAAAAATCGACCAAACTTGTTTCAGCAGTTGTTGTTCTGACAGTTCTCGGCGGCGTTTATGTGGGACTGAATACCTACGTATCCAAAGAAGAAAAGACAGAGAGCAGCAGCGATGAGGAAAGCAAAACAGAAGTGTTTTCCGTGAAAACGGATGACATTAAATCCCTGGAATTTATCGTAGACAAGAAGGAAGTGACCTTTGAGAAAAAAGATGATTCCTGGGTGAAAAAGGATGAGACTGCTTTTCCTGTAAATCAGACAACTCTGGATTCTGCAGCTTCCGCCATCGAAAAGGTGGAAGCGGACAGAGTCCTGGAGGATGTGGAGGATCTTACGGAATACGGACTGGATTCTCCATCGAACACAGTAACCGTTGATACCGCTGATGGGACAACGAAGCTCAACATCGGAGATGAGAATACGTCTACGAATCAGTATTACATTTCCAAGGATGATGATGACAGCACGGTATATGTAGTGGCAGCGGACACAGTGTCTCCGTTTATGGATTCCCTTTACGATTATGCACAGGGAGAAGATTTCCCAACAATTGATTCTTCCACAGTGAAAAAGGTCCAGGTCAGCGGGAATAAAGATTCCTATGTCCTGGAAGAAAATTCCGACGGAGCTACCTGGAATGTTTCCAGTGACGGAAGCAGCGATAAAGAGTCTGCCGATACAACGGCAGCAGGAAATGTAACCTCCGGACTTGGAAGCTTTGCATTTGACCAGTTTGTAAACTACAATGCAGAGGATCTTTCCCAGTATGGCCTTGATAAGCCCTATGCGACGATTACAGTGGATTATCAGGAAGAGGTGAAGAATGACGGCACAGACAGTACAGAATCCGGAGAAAACGATTCTACGGCCTCTGAGAGCGATTCTGAGAGCAGCGACACTACTGACACGGACAGCAGCTCAGAAGATGCAGACAGCAAGACAACCACAGTGGATAAACAGCTTGTCATTTACGTTGGTGATGAGGCAGGAGATGGCAGCAGATATGTAACGGTAGATAACAAACAGATCTATACAATGTCAACGGATACACTGAGTGCAGTTATTGACAAGACGCCGTCAGATCTCTGGTCACTGATCGTCAATTATCTGTCTGTAAAAAATCTGGATCAGCTCCAGGTTACTTACGGTGAAACAACAAGTACTGTAAATGTTTCACGTGAAACATCCACAGATGATGACGGAAACGAAAAAGAAACAACAACCTATCAGCTGGATGGTAAGGAAATAGAAAGTACAACCTTTACCACCTTCTACAACAAGCTGATAAACATGGCAGGACAGAAGAGACTGACAGACGCTTATACACCGGCTGCAGATCCGGAGATGACCGCTGTATTCACAGACTCTGACAAGAACCAGACAACCGTTACCTTCTACACATATGACACAAACTATTATGCAGCTGTCGTTGGAGACAAGGTATTTCTTGTAAACAAAATGACAGTAAAAGAAATGTTCAATGCATATGAAACCATGGTAAACGGTGAAACAGAGACAGAAGTCACAGCAACACCAACAGCTGAGGCGGAAAAATAAAATATTAAGAAAATAAATAAAAACACCTCGGAGATCCGCAAACAATAAGGTGATCTCCGAATATCCGTTTGATGATCAGATATTCGGAGACACCACATAGATTAGGATTTTCCGGGGTGTTTTTATGTCGCTATTATTTTACGGTCCTTACAGATGAATAAGGTCCGTATATTTTTTTACCGTTTGTGATGCGGTATGCACGGATACAGTATTTGGTTGCGGTGCCTGGCTTTTTATCGGTGTAGGTTGTATTTTTTGTATTGCCGATAGCTTTCCAGGTTTTACCATGAAGACGGTAAATGGTGTAGCATAGGTGATGATTCCGTCTGTTTTTGCGGTCAGTGGATTAGATGCATACCAGGTTGCCTTTCCATTGAAAACCGCAGGCTTGCAGTCAGAAAGAGCTCCGGTTTGTGAGTAGATCTGAGAAGTCATATTGCCGCTTCTTCTGAATCTGACAGGAGTGTTTCTGAACTGAAATCTGCTGCATAGGTCAGGCACGGTGTACTGGCGATCATGGCAGCGGAGATCATAAGGGATAGCAGTTGGGTTGTTCTCTTTTTCATAGATTTCCTTCTTATGTATGCGTGAATTTTTGGCTGCAGGTAAGTCTCTTATGTATGCGTGAATTTTTATGTTGCAGGTAAGTCTCTTATGTATGCGTAGATTTTATGTTGCAGATAAGTCTCTGTAATTGTCGCAGCTTGCTTTGCGTAACTGTGCAGGGATTTACCTGATCAGATCTAAGCAAATGAGGATGCTTTTATCCGCTTGATTTTCTGTAGCTGCTATAATTGTAGCGTAGAGAATTGGTGGAGACAACATAAAAAAACTGTACAGAAGCTCAGATGAGATTCTGTACAGTTTTAATTTTTCTATATCTAACAGAAGGTTCGGGGGAGCTTCTGTCAGTAACTAAGTATTATGCAAGACCTCTTTCTTCCAGCCAGTCGAAGAGAACAACTTTTTCTGCTTTCTTTCTCTTGGTCATGTGATTGAACTGAAGGATCGTCAGGATCGTGAAGATCACTAACAGTGCAACCATTACAATAATGGAAGTGGTAATGCTCCGGCCACCGCTGATCGTTGCACGGAATGCATCGACCGTATAAGTAAACGGAACGTATGCATGGATCTTTGCAACGAATGAAGGTGAAACCTCAACCGGATAAGTTCCGGCAGATCCTGCAAGCTGAACGACCATGAATACCAGCATCAGGAAGCTTCCTACTTTACCAAGAGTAATGTTGAAGAAGTACATGATAGAGGTAAAGGTCATTGATGTCAGGCAGGCGAAGAGTACGGTTTTGCCCATCTCTGCAGGTGTGAATCCGTTAAATGCACGTAACAGCAGGATCAGGCAGATTCCCTGAAGGATCGCTACCGGATAAAGGACGGAAGCCTTGCTTGCCCACCATGCGAAACCGGATTTCAGTTTGCCCTTATACTGAGCCAGAGGATACATCAGGCAGAATGCCAGTGCGCCGACCCAGAGGCCAACAGACATCATGTAAGGTGCCATTGCGTGTCCGTTATTCGGGACATCGGTAAGTTTTGTTTCATCGCTTACAACAGGAGTTGCGAACATTTTGATCGTTTCATCACTTGCTGAATTGTCTTTTACAGTGGTAGCTCCATCGCTGAGGCTTGTGGTCAGTGTCTTGGAACCGTCCTTCAGTTCTTTCATACCGCTTCCAAGCTTCTTGGAGCCATCATACAGCTGAGAGGAACCGCTCTGAATCTGGGCAGCGCCATCTGCAAGCTGTTTTGCACCATTGTTAAGTGTTCTGTTGTTGCTTACAAGCTTCTCGGTACCGCTGAGAAGTGTTGAGGTACCGTTTGCTAATGTCTTAGTTCCGTTTGCAAGAGTAGTAGCACCGCTGGAAAGGGTTTTGGCTCCTGTTGAGAGCTTTTTGGTACCGCCTGTAAGAGCGGAGCTGTTTTCGGAAAGCTTAGCAACACCATCGGTGTAGGTTGTGATTCCGGTTGTCAGTGTTCCGGAACCATCGGCTAATGCTTTTGTTCCATCTGCAAGAGTAGCAGCACCGCTGGAAAGAGCATTGGCTCCTGTTGCCAGTTTCTTGGTGCCGTTTGTAAGAGCAGCACTGTTTTCGGAAAGCTTAGCAATACCATCGGTGTAAGTTGTGATTCCATTTGTCAGTGCCTTAGAACCATCTGCCAGCTGACCTGCACCGGATTTGATATCCGGAAGTGCGTTAGTGATCTGCTTGCCGGCTGTTTTAAGATTCTTTGCACCGTCATTGAGCTGCTTATCATAAGATGTCAGTTGGTCAAATCCATCGTTCAGAGCTTTGATTCCTGTTGCTGCAGCCGGGAAGGCTTCGACTGTGCCGTCTTCCAGAGACTGAAGTCCTGCGGAAACGTTCTTGGTTCCTGTGTTTACAGCCTGTGCACCCTGATACAGCTGGGTAACACCTGCAGAAAGCTGAGCGATCAGATCTGTAGGAAGCTGACTTGTAGCTGCAGATAACTGCTCTGCACCTGCGCTCATGGTTGTTGCACCTGCACTCATCTGGTTTGCACCATCTGTCATGGTTGTTGCACCCTCAGAAAGTGTGCCGGCACCCTGAGTCAGTCCTCCGGAGATCTGAGTCAGTCCGGAAGCTGCTTCGTTAAGCTTGGAAGCAACAGTATTCAGGTTTTCCTGAGTAGAAGAGAGCTGACCGGATACACCAGCTGCAAGCTGTGAAACCTGATCAGAATAGCTGCTCATGTAAGAACCGTCCACGCCAGTCATTCCACCGGCTACGCTGTTTAAAGCGTTGATCACATCATTCAGAGCTGCTGCGGAAATGGTTCCGTCCTCAGAAGCGGTTGCCTGAATCGCCTGAAGCTGTGCTGCTAAATCGGTCATTGTCTGTCCGGCAGTACCAATCTTGGTATTTGCATCAGTAAGTGCTTCCGTTGTCTGCTGTCCGTATCCTGTAAGGATGCTGCTGACCTGATCACCTACCTGTGAGAACTGTGTGCCTGCATTCTGGAGAGCAGGGATCAGACTGTCTGTGATACTGCTGCTGGTCTGACTTGTGATGCCTGCGGCCTGAGTGATATATCCGGCTGCGTTGTTGATTCCGTCTGCGGCATTGTTCATACCAGCTGCAGCACTGTTCATACCAGCTGCGGCTGTGTCCATACCATTCTTTGCGGACGTAAGGCCGTCTGCAAGCTTGTTGATGGATTCCTGTGTTGTTCCCTCTTTCAGAGCAGAAACCTTATCGTTCAGGGCTTTCAGTCCGTTTTCCAGCTGCTGTGTTCCGGATATCAGTGACTGTGAGTCATCGGTTCCTTTGGTAACACCGGTATTCAGCTGAGAGATACCATTGGAAACTGTTGTGAGTCCGTCTTCAAGTTTTGCAAGCTCTTTGGCACCGGCTGCGAGTTTGCCAGCACCAGCCACATAGGTGGTAGTTCCATCTGCAAGAGTGTCAGCACCAGCTACATACTGTGTTGCTCCGTCGGAAAGAGTATCAATACCTGCACTTAATGCATTTGCACCGGATTCCAAGCTGCTTGCGCCGGATTTCAGTGTATCAGAATTTTTATTAAGTTCATCCACACCAGCGGTGTACTGCTGAACACCTTTATCCAGAGTATCCACGCCGGTTGTCAGCTCAGGAACCTTTTCTGTCAGAGCTGCAACGCCGCTGTTCAGCTGGTTTGCACCGGATTCCAGGCTGCTTGCGCCGGATTTCAGTGCATCAGAATTTTTATTAAGCTCATCCACACCAGCGGTGTATTGCTGAACACCTTTATCCAGAGTATCCACACCGGTTGTCAGCTCAGGAACCTTTTCTGTGAGAGTTGCAACGCCGCTGTTCAGCTGATCTGCACCATCGTCCAGGCTCTTTGCACCATCGTTAACCTTTGCAACACCATCGGTGTAGGTCTTAAGACCTTCGGTGAGACTGTCAGCACCGCTTACGAAAGTAAGAGTACTGGTGGAAAGCTTCTTAAGGTTTTTGGTAATTGTTTTGTTACCATCAGCTGCTGTATTCAGTCCGTCTTCGATCTTTCCGGATCCGTCTGCAGCTTCCTGCATTCCGTCACCTGCTTCTGAGATAGAATCAAAAACGGTTTCTGTATAGGTTTCCGTAACCTTGGAAGCAATGTTATCACGAAGCTTCAGCATTGCTGTTTCACTGAGCTTGGAGGCGATATAGTTGGTTCCAGGGTTTGTCTCATAGGATAGCTCCATTTGCTTTGGATCGTTGTCCATTACAGTGGCTGCGTTTGCGGAGAAATTTTCCGGGATTTTGATAACCATGTAATAGGTTCCATTGGCCAGACCGTCCTCTGCTGTCTTGCTGTCTACAATGTTAAATGCCATTGAGTCGTTGTCTTTCAGCTCATCCGTCATGTCCTTACCTATGCTTAAGGTCTTGCCATTATACTCGACAGGTTTGTCTTCGTTTACCACGGCCACTGGCAGGCTGTCTACGTTTCCGTAAGGATCCCACATGGATTTCAGAAACAGACCTGCATAGATGATCGGGATTACGATAATGGCGATTACGACGATAAGCATGAGCTTGTTACGAAGTAAGCTTTTCCATTCGTTTTTGATCATATTACCTATCCCTTTCTTATTAAATTGTATTATCAAACATAGTTGATTAATCAAACTTTATTCCAGTAATGGCGACGAGATCTATTAATCATATTAAAATCTATTAATAGCTTTATATTCCATTATCAAACAAAGTGTTGATTTTCTTTACGTGATGTATTATACTAAACACATACCACAGATACAACCATTAAATCTTTACTGAATGTATATTAATAGACGGAAATAATGGAAGTGTCTATTACAAATAAAAAACTGCATAATAGACAAAAAGTACGTTATTTCCTTTGAATTTATGTGCAGTTGGTAATATTAAATGCAGACAGGATTCCTATGTTTCAACACAAATATGCAGCAGATATCTGGTATCGTGTAGGTCGGCGTCGTTAACAATTTTGATCTTGTCAATTCTTAACAACAGCAGATATCTGGTATCATGCAGATCGGCGTAGAGAAAGCGAATGCTTTTATTCGTTTGAAGGATGCATTATGCATTGTATGACAGTTGCAGAGTATCGTAAGTAACAGGTGATTGAGGCGGAGGAAACGTGCTTGCTTTTTTGAATTGCAGGGGGAATTAAGATGGCGGAAAAAGTTGACAGAAGAGTACGTAAGACCAAGGCACAGTTGCGAGCGGGGCTTGCCCGTCTTATGCAGAAGAAGAGCATTAAGGAAATTACGGTAAAGGAACTGGTGGAAGAAGTTGATATCAACCGCTCCACATTTTATCTTCACTATACAGATATCTATCAGATGCTGGAATCCATAGAGGCTGAATTGATGGAGGAAATCACGCGTCTGGTGGCAGACTATCCTCTGGATCCTCTTAATAATAAGGAGAGCTCGTATCCTTTTATTGAGCAGATATTTACGATCCTGGATCATAATAAGGATATTTGTATCGCACTTCTTGGAAAGAATGGAGATATGGCTTTTGTGAATCGTATAGAAAAACTGATCGCAGATACAGTGCTGCATCGCTTGTCAATTCGTCTGCCGAAAGACAACCGTGATATTGAGTATGCGTATGCGTTTTGTCTGAATGGATGCGTGGGAATGATCAAGACATGGCTGTCTTCTGAGAATCAGGAGAGTACACAGCATATGGCAGAGCTGACACATAAGCTGATCGATAATACAACACACATGTATCTGGAGCAGGCACTTAGATAAGAGAAATGTCCGGATGCATGCTGTGAGTCTGGTAAAAAATAAAGAGTATTGTTTCACGTTTGTTTGAGGGAAAACTTATGTTTCACGTGAAACAGTACTCTTTTTTTATTGGCTTTTTGTTGGTTTATAGCATTTCCACAAATTACTGCATGAAGCTCAATGGCTCCGAATATGAACAATGTACTTTTAATGCGTTGATTTCCAAAATTACTATAGATAAATTTTGATGCCGGATCATAAGTTGTTTTTACAGGAAAATAGCTACCTGTTCCAGGAAATGTTCCGGATCTTCCAGATGAGGAAGATGTCTGGTTTCCGGGATCACAGCGGTTTCAATGGAAGAATTCAGCTTCTGATATTCCTCTGCAATAAGAGAAGCGGAAGCTTCTTTTTCTCCGGAAATAATATAGATGCATGCATCGGAAGCTTCTACGGCATTATTAATGCTGATATTCAGGTATTTGCCAATGTAGCTGGAATACAGATATTTGGCGTTGGAACCGCCCTTGTGAGCGGATTCATAATAGGTGTCTACCAGTGTATCTGTTACATGGAAGGGATTGTAGAACAGCTTTTCCATAAACAGACTGCTGATGGATTCGCGGGAAGCTACCATATGATAGATCAGAGTTCCGAAAATCGGAAGCTCGATAAAATACTTAAAGAGCTTGTTGTCTTTACAAGGTGCCTGCTTCAGGGAACTGAAGCTTGGTGGATTGACCAGCATGATCTTGCGGAAATGGTCGGAATTGTTACGGTAAGCCATGATCGCAAAAGAACCTGAGAAACCACTGGCAATAACATCGGTTTCCTCATGAATCACATTCTTGACAAAATCACAGAGTAACTGAGCAAATACAAAATTGGTATAAGTAATATCCGGTTTTTCGGAACGTCCACATCCAAGAAGATCAATGGTGTAAACTGTATGTTCGGTTGCGAGCTGCTTCTCTATGGAATTCCATTCATAACCGGAAGCACCTGGCATGATATCATGAATAAGAAGAATAGGGGTGCCATGTCCCTGTTTTGTATAAAAAATCTTTCCAAAACGCCAGTCATAGGTTTTGCTGTGTGGCTGTTCCAGCATATCTTTAAGCTGAGATGTGGCATCTATGAAACGGTTAGCAATATGAATAACACCTGCGGCAGTTCCGACTAAAGCTGCAAGAGTAAGTAGTCTGTGTCCATTTTTCTTCATTAAAAAGCCTCCTGGAATTCGTAAAAATAATCAGGACAGATGTAACGTAATTCAGGTATCTGATCTGATTTTTTCTGAATATTTCTTTGCTTTATTATACGACAGGAACGAAAAATTTACAATGCTTTTGTGGGAACCCTAACCTTGTTATTGTATGTTGACGCTACTGTCCATTCTGTTCTTGGTGATGATCGCTAAGTCGCTGTTTGTTCTGCTTTCAGTAACGCGCTTCGCAATGCAAAGAATTTATGTTGATCGCATAAATTGGTGCGGTATGGCTTCGGGCTTTCTGCGGTCTTCGTTTATAAAAAAACTTACGGAATATTGTCAGTGAACAGTAGCATCGCCAATACGCTTCATGATACATAGAAATCAGATTTCGAACCGAATCAAGTAAATCCCCTGCTTTAATGAAGAGCAATAAGCAGGGGACTTACTTGTATCAGGAGAAGGAAAAGCTCCTTCTGATAAAATGCGAAGCAGTTATTTGGTTATGAGCAGCAAGTAGCGAAGAGGATGCTTTTATCCGCTGGAATGCTTTTATACTTCAGTAAAATACCAAGTGTTTCACGTGAAACATTGGACTTGTTATCCGACAGAGCTGATGCTATACAGGATTGCCGAGGATGATGTTGATAAGGGTTTTGTTCAGCATCAGTGTGCGGTTCCATGGATTGAGAATTACTCCCTCAACAGACGGCTCTTGCAATGCAGAAGCAAAAATCTTATCAATATCTGCGGTAAATGTGGACATGATCTTATCACTGCCTTTTAACTCTTCGTCAAAGCTGGTAAATGCAGCCCACCATTGCTTTCCATCGTTGGTTTTGATCGCATGAAGAGAAATTTTTCCATCACCTTTTGGAGGTTCTACAGCAATGATCAGCTGTGCCTGCTCCTGCATTCTGTGACGGATCACGGTGAGAGTATGAGCAAGCATTTCTTCGGTTGCTTCTTTTTGGAGTGCTGCAATGGCAGTTTCGATCTTTTTATTGCCATTTAAAGTCTTGTCTAATTGTTCTTTATAGAAATCGTTGCGATTATTTGTGGTGTTCATGTATAAAATATTCCTTTCGATCAGATGATAAATGACTAGTACATTGTTTTCGAAATAACTATACCAATTACTTGTTGGTGAATCCGACTGCACAGATCTAAAAGCCTCAGCATAGCCAGCTACGCTTGCATTTTTATACCTGCACACTCGAATCAACATCCCACGCGATTAGTATAGTTATTTACGAAACAATGTATTAGCCGCAAACTGCAAGGAGTTTGCGAATGCTTTCTTTATGGATTATAGCATTTCAGGGGAAAATGAGGCAAGACAAGAGAAGAAGTGTTTTTTACTGAATCAAATAAGTCCCCTGCTTCAATTACGAAAAAGTAAAAAGTAATAAGTAATAAGCAGTGGGTGGCGTGTATTAGGAAGAATGCAACGGCGTTTAGAAGCAGGGAAAGGAATAGTGGGCATGTCTAAAAACAAGGTACTGCACTAATTCATGTGGCCACTGTTATGGGTACATTGTAAGCAGGTCCTGATAAATTGCAAAGTAGCTATTGGGTGTAGAACTGCGTAGCGAATACGGGTATTTTTATTCGTTTGATCCCAAATTGGATAGATATGTTTGCACACTTGAAGGTGAGTTGCCAGATACTGTCATCAGTATTCCCCATGATTTCGGTCAGATGCTTTTGTGAACTGGATGGGGAATTAACAAGTTAAGTGAATGTAGTAAAAATGTGTAGTTATATGAAAAAATGGAGGGTAAGGCGGAAAATATGGGGGATTTTATAGAAAAACGATATAAGAGTAAGGATGAAATAAAGAGAAATAAGAGATTATTTCTGCGAAGAGAACACTATGATAATGATAATAACACAAACGTTAAGTACGATAAAAAGGACTTTATAAAAGAAAATACTGGCAAATAAATAGAAATAATAGGATATTTACGAATGAAAAAGCATTAAAGTACAAATTATAGTACTTTAAATAAAAAAAAAGTACGATAAAACGTACTTTACGTGTATGCACATATAAAAAAGCCTAAAAATGCAAAATGTGCACCTGCACACATGCGGCAAAAAGATAAAATATAGATCCGTTCCTACTCTAAACATGTAAAATTTTGATTGATTGAATAAAAGAAAGCAGCAGCTTCGATAAAAAAAATAAACTGTGGGTGGGAAAATACTTGTACTCTTCCTGATAAACTGTAAAACAGCTATTTTGTGTAAAACTATGATCGAATACAAAAATTTTTGTCCGCATGACTGGGATAAAGGGAAGACAGGGAAGTCTTTTACGGCTTGATTTAGAAGAAAAAAGCCTATTAAGTGAAATTTATTTTATGCCAGTTCTATGCCGGAACCTTATTCAGATACATTTTATATTGGATATTACAAAATGAAACTATGCTTGAAAAAGCCTTTAGTTAACATGTACATAACGAATATATAACAGGATTGGAAGAAAAATGAAATAAATACGCAAATCTTTCGTAAACATAATAAAATAAACAAAAATCGAAAATTCCAGTTTCATAATATTATATTTTTTTCACGAGAGATACATGTATTTCACACTATAAAAACACTCCGGGAAAAGAAGTTTCCATTTACTATATATAGATGCTTTTGGGGAATATAAAGATAACAGCCACATTATTTTGTGGATGGAGTTTCTTGTATTTTTTACATGCTTTCGTGATACAGATAATGCCAGAGAGAATATATCGGAGTATTTTTTTGATATTTCTCATTGATTTTATAATGTGTTCGTAACTGTTCAGTACCCTTGCAGTTACAAGTCAAACCGTGTCCTGGATCGATTTCGTTGATGGCATTTTTAACCGGATCGAGGAAGTCACTTGATTCAATTATGAATATTGGTTTGATAATCCATCTTCGGATGTTTCACGTGAAACATCCGAAGACAGATTAAGAATAAAGAGTTATAACCCCATCTTTGACAATTGCAGAAAAAAAAACAGCTGTAGTTCGTGCTTATGTGTTTTATGGTAGGTTTAATATAGATTTTAATCGAATCAAGTAATTCACCTGCTTCAATTGTGAACTACAATAAGCAGCGGTTGGTGACTTGCTTGTATCAGGAAGAGTACAAGCAAGTTTTAATAAACTGCGGAGCAGTTATTCGGTGTAAAGCTGCGTAGCAACTGCGGATGCTTTTGTTTGTATGACTCGAATCATGAGGTCCCACTGCTTTTGGCTTCAATTGCAAGAAACGATAAGCTGTGGTTGAAGAACTGCTTCTTATCAGGGAAGAGTAGCTTGTAGTCCTTTTGGGTAAATCGCGAAGCAGTTATTCAGTGTAGAACTGCGAATGCGGTTACAGATACTTTTGTTCGCTTGATAATAATAATAATAATGTTTTTAGTGTTCAGATAAAATTTGAAAATGCTATAAATGCTGTAAAAGAAAGGGATTTTGATGCCTATGTAGCAGTGTGCAAGGTTCCATAAAAGATAAATATATCTATACCGAGAAAATCGAATTATTTTCGAGATTACGATAAATCAGAACAATTTCAGCAAAATATCTATAAATGGGAACTTCATTTCTGGTACGTTTTTATGGCGTAAAATATATAGTCTGATTGGTAACAAATAAAACTGTAAGTTTATGCGGAGTTGATGGACTTTATAATCGATGTACTGTTACTGTCAAACTCCTGTTTAGGTCAGAATGAGTTTGGGTATACTACACAATAAATAAAATAATTCAAAACCTATTTTCTATTGTTTCACGTGAAACATTATGTGGCAGTTTAAAAATAAAAGTGTTATAATGATATCCAATGAGTAAAAATCCCTTAAAAAAATAAAAAGGAGGGGTACAATGGGACGAATCATTGCAGTTGCCAATCAGAAAGGCGGGGTTGGAAAATCAACGACAGCCATCAATCTATCGGCCTGCCTTGCTGAAAAAGGGAAAAAGGTTCTTGCCATCGACATTGATCCACAGGGAAATACGACCAGTGGACTTGGCGCAGACAAGAATGCAGTAGAAAACACCCTTTATGAGCTGCTGCTTGGAGAAGCAGAGACCAAGGATACCATTATAAAGAACGTTGTAGATAATGTTGACCTGATACCATCGAATATGAATCTTTCCGGTGCAGAAATTGAACTGGTTGATCTTGAGGATAAAGAATTTATTCTGAAAAAGATCACGGATAAACTTCGTCGGAAATATGATTACATAATCATGGATTGTCCGCCGTCACTGAGTATGCTTACAATTAATGCTTTGACAGCCGCAACCTCCGTTCTGGTGCCGATTCAGTGTGAGTATTATGCATTGGAAGGTTTGTCACAGTTGATACATACCATCGAACTGGTAAGAGACCGATTGAATAAGAGACTGAAGATCGAAGGCGTGGTCTTTACTATGTATGATGCCAGAACAAATCTGTCACTTCAGGTTGTAGAAAATGTAAAAGAAAACCTGGACCAGAATATATACAAAACGATCATACCGAGAAATGTACGACTTGCAGAGGCACCAAGCTATGGAAAACCGATCAATCTGTACGATTCACGATCTACAGGAGCAGAGAGTTATCGCCTCCTGGCAGAAGAAGTTATAGGCAGGGAGGGCGAGTGATGGCTGGAAGAAGAACAGGAGGCCTTGGAAAGGGTCTTGACGCACTGATCCCGAACAAAGCAGGCGGTCCGTCAAAGGAACCTGCAAAAAAGACAAGATCTGCAGTTGTAAAAAAAGACAAACCAACTGAAAAAGATAATCCGGCCGCAGAACGACTTGTGAAAATTTCCAGCGTAGAACCAAATCTGAATCAGCCCAGAAGACATTTTGATGAGGATGCGCTGTTGGAACTTTCGGAATCCATTAAACAGTACGGTGTTCTTCAGCCGTTGTTGGTATCCGATAAGAAGGATTATTTTGAGATCATTGCAGGCGAACGCCGCTGGAGAGCTGCCAAGATGGCAGGGCTCAAGGAAGTTCCTGTTGTTGTAAAAGAGTTTACAGACCAGGAAATCGTAGAAATTTCCCTGATCGAGAACATTCAGCGGGAAGACCTGAATCCTATAGAGGAAGCGATGGCATACAAACGTCTGATGGAAGAGTTTCACCTGAAACAGGATGAAATCGCAGACAGAGTTGCCAAAAGCAGAACTGCAGTAACTAATTCCATGCGTCTTCTGAAGCTTTCTTCAAAAGTTCAGGAAATGGTAATTGCAGATATGATCTCAGCTGGTCATGCGAGAGCACTTCTGGGAATTTCTGATGAAGCTCTTCAGGAAACAACAGCCATGAAGGTTTTTGATGAAAAACTCAGTGTTCGTGAAACGGAAAAACTTGTAAAGAATCTGGTTTCTCCTGCGAAAAAAGTAAAAACAGAGAAAAACACAGCAGAAGATGCCATTTATGAGAGCCTGGAAGAAAAAATGAAAGGTATCATGGGAACAAAGGTATCCATTCAGCGAAAGAAAAACAACAAAGGTAAAATTGAAATTGAATATTATTCCAGAGATGAACTGGAGAGGATCATTGATCTGTTCGAATCTATCAGATAGGAGGCAGAATGAGCGGGATTTTTGAAAGCATGGGAATTGATTCCGGGATTGTGATCATTGTTTTGCTGATCCTTACCATCATTCTTCTGATCAATGTGGTGAGTAGCAATATGCGTCTCAGCCGTTTGGAACGGAAGTACAAGATGTTTATGAGAGGCGGAGATGCACAGTCACTGGAAAAAGTTTTTGTAAGAAAATTTGCACAGATCGATCGGCTGTATGAAGCAAAGGAAGATCATGATCATGACATCAGCTTTATCAAAAAAAATATGAATGTAATGTTCAGCAAATATGGCGTTGAAAAGTATGATGCATTTGATGATGTAGGTGGAAAACTCAGCTTTGCACTGGCGCTTCTTGATAAAAACAATACGGGTCTGATCTTGAATGCGGTTCACAGCCGCGATAACTGTTTCCTTTATTTAAAGGAGATCGTAAAAGGTGAGTCCTATGTTGTACTTAGTCAGGAAGAAGTGGAAGCTTTGAGAAAAGCAGTAAACTTTGGCCTTGGTGAGATTGAGAAGGAATAAAAAACTGCAAAGAGTAAGAATATTTTTAATACAGGAGGAATATCATGTTAGACATTAAGTTTGTGAGAG
>ERZ773103.2113-NODE-2113-length-19223-cov-5.180927_pt1 | contig 19223 bp, 12 predicted proteins | sample MGYA00511118_ERZ773103 | MGnify/ENA primary metagenome ERZ773103 (study PRJEB29015, sample SAMEA2737821) | human gut metagenome | biome: human gut; feature: human-associated habitat; material: faeces | place: China | collected 2012 ... | reverse complement strand
GGCTACGAGCAAGGCCTCGAGCCGAGAACAGCGTCGTTCGACATCAAGCCGGGCGACCGATTTCTTCTCTGCACGGATGGCGTTTGGGAAACATATGCCGATGACGAGATCGCAGAGAAGCTAGCCACCTCTTTCAACGCCCCCATCGCCGCAGATCGCCTCGTCAGCCAGGCGGCGAGAACCGGACACGACAACGCCTCTGCGATCGTCGTGTTCGCAACCGACGAGGAGCAGATGCCCTTTGTTGGAGACGCTCTTGACAGCGCCAAAGCAGGCACGCCAACGATACCGCGAGATGACAATCGCCGAGGCATCGCCGAATCATGCGATGTCGCGCAAGCCCCCGCAGAGACAACCATTGAAATCCTATAGCGACCGAGGAGAGAGACATGGCTAGCTTCATCGGCGATGACGAAACGGTGTGGAACGAGGGAAGGATCAAGGGGTTCGAGAACGGCTCCTCGGGAACCTACGGCTTCCTCAGCGCCGTCACCTGGAGTTCCCGAACCCTCATCGCAAAGGGCATCAAAACCGAAGTTTTCGGAGCAAAAGTGGCGGAAGCGATCAGGGATCGGGAATTTAAGCGCCTCGAGCTCGCGAACGGCCTCGCGGGTTGCGCGCCGGAAGTGCGCGGCAAAGGGGAGCTCGTGCTTGAGTCAGGAGACCGGTACCCCGCCCTCCTGATGAATCACATTCCGGGCAGGAGCCTCAGCAAAGCGCTTGACATCTTGGCAGGAGCCGAAGGGAGAGGGCTGAGCGCGCAGGCTTGCATCATGTTCGCTAGACAGCTCTTGGTGCCTTTCCTCGCGATGGAGCGCGCCGGCTTCATCCACGGAGACCTGCATCCGGGCAACTTCCGCGTGGAGCTCGACGAAGCCAAACCCGCACTGGAAAGCTCCAAGATAAGGCTCGTCGACTTCGGCAACGCCCGCCACGAATTGAGGCTCACCCCCACTCCGGCGTACCAACGAGGGGCCCCAGGCAGCTTCGCATTCGAAAGCCCGGAGAGTTTTAGCTGCGAGCTCTATAAGCACTTCGATGATTGCCGCTCTAGGTCGAGCTCGAACATGTGGGCATTCGGGGCGCTGCTGTACTACGCGCGCACGAGGGGTATCCCCCACCAAGCGGCAGCCGAAAGGTACGGGACGGTTTGGAACAAGTCGGATGCGAACGAGGAAGAACGGCGGCGCGCGCTCAAGGAATTCATCGAGGGGAAGCTCACCCCCCTCGTAATCGAGCGCGCTGGCGTTGACAACCTTGAGGACTTCCGTCTGCTCGTCAAGCTCATCCGGATGACGATGGAGGGAAACCCCCGCGTCAGGTGGACGGCCGAGCAGTGCCAAAAGGCGATTCAGGAGCACCTCGAAAAGAAGGAGGAGCCTAAGCTCGAGACAAACACCGCAGACACAACCCCGCATGCAGGAGAAACCCTCGTTCAGGCCCCGATCCTACGTGAGCGCAGTACGAATACTATTGACTTACTTTCGTATTACGCAGCCTTTCTCTTTGCACATCTTGGCCTCGGATCAGCCGAACTGCGATTGGGCCTCCATTACTGGAGTGGGCGAGGCGTGGAGCGGGACGAAGCCCGGGCGGCCGATTGGTGGCGCAAGGCGGCGGAGCGGGGAGAAGCGGTAGCGCAAAACAATCTTGGTTGGTGTTATCAGAAAGGGTACGGCGTGGAGCAAGACTACGCCCAGGCAGTCGAATGGTACCGCAAGGCGGCGGAGCAGGGGAACGCGAAGGCGATCGACGCTCTCAGTGCGCTCAGCGCCGTCAAGTGATTATCACGACATTGCACCGCACACTGCCCGCATGCCCAGCGAGCGCCTCAAGCGAATCGGCATGCACAAGATATACGTTTGACGGGGCATAGCATTACTCGCGAGCCCCGTCAAACGTGTACTCGCACTACTCCGAGTACACTAGGAACGCCATGCCTTCAATCGAATCCGGGTAAAAGCAAGCCTCTTTATCATCGTACCTGGGCGCAAGCGCGATGATGTCGCCTACTTCAACATATGCTTCGGCGGATCCTCCGCCCATCCCTGGGCCGTTCATCACAACAGGTGCCTTCCCTGCATCTCGATACACGATCATCGTTCCGTTCGTGGATCCCCGATCCTCCACCTTCCATGCTCCGTTGCCGACATAGGAGATATCAGCATGGTGGCGAGACACAGCCAGGCTGACTCCATCGAAATACGGCGACGTGTCGGGAATAGGCACGGAACGGTTATCGCTCGGCACCGCCCTTCCTATCTTCACCGATTCCGAATCGATAGCAAATTGATACCTCCTGGCTCCGACAAGATCATAATCGCAAAGCGAGTGAGGCTTGAAACGAACCTCATGCAAAATAAGACTCCTTATTGGTTCGGGCGATGCGTCCGACGCTAAATAGCGCTGAGACAATCCCGGCGTGTCGCCCGGTAAAAGAGACTCGTTTCTAACCGGAAAATACTGGGCATAGAGGCCAGGTCCGACAAGCGCGCACAGTAAAAAATACACCATCGTTCGTTTTCTGAGACCGATTCTGTCCGAACTGCCACTATCGAGGAATCGCGACGCTTCCTCCGAAAAAAGCTGGATATTCGCGTCGGAAAGCCCTTCCTCTTTAAAAATCTTGACCATGGCTTTCACGAGTTCACGATTGAACACACCTTTGAATAACGAATACGCACCATAGATATCATACTTGTTATCTGCAACTTCGTAATCGAGTTTGTACACGGTAGCAAACGCCTCGCTGGTGCCAACCACCTCTTCGAGTTTCTCGACGATGCCTCCAACATCCTCGGCTTTTATATCCCAGCCTTTACAGAACAAAGCTAGTTGGTCGCGACGAGACACCTGCTTGGCCTTGCTTACCCTCTGGTCGTCACGCACCACAGAAGGAAACAGGGGGTGCCAATACTCAAACACCGTGTTCGCGTCTTTGCTGCCCAACTCGAATTCAAAACCAGTGGGCGATTTATCGTTCTCGCGGTAGCCGTCAACGACCCTCTTCCCCCGTTTTCTGATTTCTTCGATAATGAGATTGAGCGGCGTATTCATGGAAACCGTACCTTTCCGTCAAGCATGATCAGAGCTAGCCGATAATCAAACATACGAAAACCTTATCATACTTATATTACTGTTTTTCACCAACCGTCACCGACTCACGTGGCCAAAAGGCATGGCGCCGACCCGCTCCCGCCCGCGTCGGCGCGCCCGATCCACGCCCGCCCCTCTCCCATGCGCCCGCCTGTTGCGCTGCCGCAGGCGCCTTTGGGCGGTTTTTCGCGCCGCAGACGGCCGATATTTGTTTCCATGGGGTAAATTACCTGGTGCACAGTGCTTTATTGCACTAGAGTATGTTGATACGCTTTTTTGCTAGCATGCGCGAAAGCGTCAGCAAAGTCGCACGACTCGCTGGAGGGCCCCGTTCGACGCGGGGTGCGAGGGAAGGAGAACGACAAATGGAAGAAAGCAAGAACACGTTCAGCAGACGCCAGTTCGTCGAGCTGCTCGGCGTGTCTGCCGCAGGTTTCGGCCTGGTGAGCATGGCGGGCTGCAGCGGCGGCGACACGAGCGCGCCGGCTGCGAGCGGCGGCGACACGACGGGCGGCGGCGCGGCCGACGCCATCACGTACAGCCTCACGGCCGATCCGCGCGCGCTCGACCCGGCGTACTTCGACGACGGCGAGTCTGCAGTGGTCGCCTGCAACATCCACGAGGGCCTGTACCAGTACGGCGCCAAGGATGCGAAGGTCGCCCCGTGCCTGGCAGTCGATCTGCCCGAGATCTCGGACGACGGCAAGGTGTACACCATCAAGCTGCGCGAAGGCGTCAAGTTCCACGACGGCGCCGAGTTCAACGCGGAAGCCGTGAAGAAGTCCATCGAGCGCCAGCTCGAGCCCAACCGCAACTCCGACATGCCCTACGCGTCGTTCGTGTTCGGCGAGAAGGAGGCGGGCAACGGCGTCGAAACCGTCGAGGCCGTCGATCCCACCACCGTGAAGATCACCCTGCGCGCCGCGTCCACCCCGTTCCTGAAGAACCTGGCCATGGCGCTGGCCTCCCCCATCGTGTCCCCTGCGGCAATCGATGCCGCCACCCCCGGCCAGCCCATCGCCGAGCCCAAGGGCACGGGTCCCTACAAGTTCGTCGACTGGACGAAGGGCGCTTCGGTCACCCTCGTGGCTAACGACGAGTACTGGGGAGAAGCCCCGAAGGTCAAGAACCTCGTGTTCAAGATCATCGCCGAGGGCAACACGCGCCTGACCTCGCTCATGAACGGCGAGTGCGACATCATCTCGAGCGTCGACCCCTCGTCGGCCGACCAGGTGACCAGCAACGGCTTCGAGCTGTTCTCCGAGGACGGCATGACCATCAACTACATGGCGTTCAACACCGAGACCGGCCAGTGCACCGATCAGGAAGTGCGCAAGGCCGTCGCCCAGGCCATCAACGTCGAAGAGATGGTGCAGGCCATCTACGGCGATTACGCCACCGTTGCCAACTCGGTCATGCCCACCTGGATGGCTCCGTACGCCAAGGACGTCAAGCAGACGGCGTACGACCCCGAGGCCGCCAAGAAGACCCTGGCCGACAAGGGCATCACCTCGCTGCAGTGCATCACGTACACCACCGCGCGCCCCTACAACCAGAAGGGCGGCAGCCAGCTGGCCAACATGATCCAAGGTTACCTGTCCGAGGTAGGCGTCGACGTGAGCATCACCGAGTACGACTGGACCACCTACAAGACCAAGGTGCAGACCGATCCCTACGACATCTGCTTCTACGGCTGGACGGGCGACAACGGCGATCCGGACAACTTCATGAACCTCTTGGCCGACACGAACTGGTCCATGAACGTGGCGCACTTCCAGGACGACGAGTACAAGGCCCTCATCGCTCAGGGCGTCGACACGCCCGACGGCGATGAACGCGACGCCATCTACCTCAAGTGCGAGGAGATGGTTGCCGAGAAGCAGCCGTGGGTGCTGATCTCCCACTCCAAGAACCTGCTGGGCATCAACCCGAAGGTCAAGGACTTCTACTACCATCCGACGGGCGTCGCCTTCTTCAAGGGCGTGTCCAAGGAAGCGTAAGCCTCTCGCTTCGCGCGGACGGGGCCGCTCGGCGTCGAGCGGCCCCTTTTTTGGGTTCTATTACCGCTCGGCATGGCGTTCTTGCCGTCAAACGAGAGCAAGTGCGCTACACTGTCATGCGATCTTTTTCGATCCACGACTGCACGTTCGGGCGAAACCGGACGCGCGCTCGAAGCCGAAGGCACTGCCTCCGGCTTCATTCCTGTTCGCTCGGCGCCGACACGCCGCCCGGACGGATCCCGGTAAAGAAAGGAGCAGCAGTTGCTCAAATACATCCTCAAACGAATCCTCATGGTGATTCCCGTTTTGCTGGGTGTGACAGTCATCATCTTTCTCATCACACGCGTGTTGGCCCCGGACCCGGCTCCGGTGGTTCTGGGCGAGCACGCAACGACCGAGGCGATGGCGGCATGGCGCGCCGACAACGGGCTGGACGATCCCATCTGGCTGCAGTACATCAACTTCATCGTCGGCGCGCTCCAAGGCAATCTGGGCACGTCGTACTACACCCACCAGCCGGTCACGGCCGAGATCGCGGCGCGTTTCCCCGCCACCGCCGAGCTGGCCATCTGCGCCATCATCGTGGCGTCGATCGTCGGCGTGGCCTTGGGCGTGCTGGCGGCAGTGAAGAAGAACAAGGCGGCCGACAACGTGAGCATGCTCATCGCGCTCGTCGGCGTATCGATGCCCATCTTCTGGTCGGGCATCCTGCTTATCCTGCTGTTCTCGGGCATCCTGCACTGGCTGCCGTCGAGCGGCCGCGTGTCGCCCCTCCTGCAACCGTCGGGAGGAACCGGATTCTTCATTCTCGACACCATCATGCAGGGCAACTGGGCCGGCCTCGCCGACGTGCTGGTGCACCTCATCCTGCCCACGTTGGCGCTGTCGCTGTACTCCATGGCCATCATCACGCGCATGACGCGCTCCAGCATGCTGGAGACGCTGAACGCCGACTACATCCGCACCGCGCGCGCCAAAGGCCTGTCGAAGGGCTCCGTCAACATCAAGCACGCGCTGCGCAACGCCATGCTGCCCGTGTCCACGGTCATCGGCCTGCAGTTCGGAAGCCTCTTGGGCGGCGCGCTGCTCACCGAGACGGTGTTCGCATGGCCCGGCATCGGCAAGTTCGCCGTCGACTGCGTGCTGAAGAGCGACTTCCCCGTCGTCCAGGGCATCGTGCTTCTGGTGGCGGTCATCTTCGTCATCATGAACCTCGTCGTCGACATCGTGTACGCCTACCTCGATCCCCGCATCAAGTACGGCGCGAAGGAAGAGGGGTGATCCGCATGGCGAAGAACAAGCTGCTCGCCACGGAGCCGGCCGGCGATGCCGCGCTGCTGAACGGCCAACCGGTCAAGGAGAAGCACGAGAGCATCTGGAAAGACGTGTTCGCGGGCATCGTGTCCAACAAGGCGTCGCTCGTCAGCGGCATCTTCATCCTGATCCTGGCCGCCATCGCCATCGTCACGAAGCTGGCGCCCGGCATCCTGCCCTACGACCCGTACGCGCAGAACCTCGGCGAATCGCTGCTGGGGCCCTCGGCGCAGCACTGGTTCGGCACCGACATCCAGGGCCGCGACATCTTCTGCCGCGTGCTCGTGGGCACGCAGATCACGCTGACCGTGGGCCTGGCCGCCGTGGCCATCTCGCTCACCGTGGGCGTCATCCTGGGCTCCATCGCCGGCTACAAGGGCGGCAAGTGGGACACCGTCATCATGCGCATCATGGACATGATGCTGGCCATCCCCTCCATCCTTCTGGCCATCGCCATCATGGCGGCGCTCGGGCCCGGCATCGAGAAGGCGGTCGTGGCCATCGGCCTGGTCGCCATTCCCGAGTACGCCCGCATCGTGCGCTCGGAGATCCTCTCCATCAAGGAGAACGACTACGTGGCCGCCGCGCGCGTCATCGGCGATTCCAACTTCAAGATCGTGTTCAAGCACGTGCTTCCCAACGTGCTGCCGTCCATCATCGTCCGCGCCACGCTGGGCATCTCCACGGCCATCCTCGACGCAGCCGCCCTCGGCTTCCTCGGCTTGGGCGTGCAGCCGCCTGCCGCCGAATGGGGCGACATGCTGGGCCGCGGACGCAACGAGCTGTTCCGCGCGCCTTGGCTCATGATATTCCCCGGCCTGGCCATCACGCTGACCGTGCTCGCGTTCAACCTCCTGGGCGACGGCGTGCGCGACGGTCTCGACCCCAAAGCAAGGAAGAGGTGATCCCGTGCTTCTTTCGGTGAAGAACCTCTCAACGGAGTTCCCCGTCAAGAAGGGCATCGTCCGCGCCGTCGAAGACGTGAGCTTCGACGTGGACCAAGGCGAGATCCTGGCGATCGTGGGCGAGTCGGGTTCCGGCAAGTCCGTGACCAGCCTGTCCATCATGGGTCTTTTGGCCGAGCCGGGACACGTGGCCGGCGGCTCCCTGGAATTCGAGGGCAAGGACCTCGCAACCCTGTCCGAGAAGCAGTACCGCGAACTGCGCGGCAACGACATGGCGATGATCTTCCAGGAGCCCATGACCTCGCTCAACCCGGTGTACCGCGTGGGCAACCAGATCGTGGAGGCCATCCGCACCCACGAGAAAGTGTCGAAGGCCGAGGCGAAGGACCGCGCCGTCGACCTGTTGCGCAAGGTGGGCATCCCCAGCCCCGAGGCACGCATCAACGACTACCCGCACCAGATGTCGGGCGGCATGCGCCAGCGCGTGATGATCGCCATGGCGCTGGCCTGCAACCCGAAGCTGCTCATAGCCGACGAGCCGACGACGGCCCTCGACGTGACCATCCAGGCGCAGATCCTCGATCTGCTGCGCCGCCTGCGCGACGACACCGGCATGGCCGTGCTGCTGATCACGCACGATCTGGGCGTGGTGTCGGAGACGGCCGACCGCGTGGTGGTCATGTACTGCGGCCAGGTGGTGGAGGAAGCCGAGGTCCGCACGCTGTTCGACCACCCGATGCACCCCTACACGCTGGGTCTGCTGAAGTCCATCCCCCGCCTGGAGGACGACGACTCGAAGCGCCTGTACATGATCAAGGGCATGGTGCCGAACCCGCTGGAGATGCCGCCGGGCTGCCACTTCTCGGACCGCTGCGACTCCTGCATGGACGTCTGCCGCACGAAGGTGCCCGAGCTTGTGGACGTCGACGGCCATAAGGTGCGCTGCTTCCTGTACGAGAGCGCCGACGGCGAAGTGAAGAGCGAGGAAGCCATCGCCCGAGCCGAGGCCGAGGCGCTGGCCGACGTCGAAGCGGCGCGCGAGGTGGAGACCGCCGAGGCGCTGTTGGCTGCCGAAGATCTGCGCGAGGCGGAGATCGAGGAGATCGAGAAGGAAGAGGAGGCGAGCCGATGAGCGAGAACACCGCGAGCAACGCGACCGCGTCCGCGCAAGCGGGCGCGGTCGAGCAGGACATCCTGCTCGACGTCCAGCACCTCACGAAGCGTTTCGCCGCAGACACGAACTTCTTCGGCAAGGCGACCTCCTACGTGCAGGCCGTGGACGACGTGAGCTTCCAAATCCGCAAGGGAGAGGCGTTCGGCCTGGTGGGCGAATCGGGCTGCGGCAAAACCACCGTAGGCAAGATGCTGGTGAACCTGCTGAAGCCCACGTCGGGCAAAATCGTCTTCGACGGCAAAGAGCTGACGGCGATGAAGCCGGCCGAGCGCAAGCAGTACTGCAAAGACATCCAGCTGATCTTCCAGGATCCCTACGCGTCGCTCAACCCGCGCATGCGCATCGGCGACATCATCGCCGAGCCCATCATCACGAACAACATCCTGCCGAAAGACCAGGTGGAGGATCGCGTGAACGAGCTGTTAGAGCGCGTGGGCCTGGCGAACTACATGCGCAACCGCTATCCCCACGAGTTCTCGGGCGGCCAGCGCCAGCGCGTGGGCATCGCGCGCGCCCTAGCCGTGAACCCGAAGCTCATCGTGTGCGACGAGCCCGTGTCGGCGCTGGACGTGTCCATCCAGGCGCAGGTGCTGAACCTGCTGGACGAGCTGAAAGAGCAGTTCGGCCTGACGTACCTGTTCATCGCGCACGGCCTGAACGTGGTGAAGCACGTGTCCGACCGCGTGGGCGTCATGTACCTGGGCAAGATGATGGAGATCGCCCCCAAGAACGCGCTGTACGCCGACCCGCTGTCGCCGTACACGCAGGCGCTGCTGTCGGCCATCCCGTCGGTCGACCCCGCCGCCAAGAAGGAGCGCATCATCCTGGAAGGCGACGTGCCCTCGCCCATCGACCCGCCGCCGGGCTGCCGCTTCGCCAGCCGCTGCTTCGCGAAGGTGAACGGCTGCGACGAGATCATGCCTCCTTTGGTCGAGGTGAAGCCCGATCATTGCGTGGCCTGCCACCGCTACGACAAAGGCGGCCCCGGGACGGCCGTGATCTGACAACGAGAACCTCGCCGCCCCCGCGCGATCGAACCGCCTCCCATTTCTCGGACATGAGAAATGGGAGGCTTTTTCATGTCCGGGCGCTTTTTTGCGAAAGCACGTCAAGAGCGCGTCAACAGCTGGCGAAGGCCGGGGGTCACGGGGAACTCAAAGGCGCGCTTCGTGCGGACGCACTTCAAAAACCCAAGGTCGACGAGACCGTACAGGTCGGCACGCGCCGTGGCGTAAGCGACCTTGTGGGTTTTCTGATGCGACTCGATGCGAAACACCGCCTCAGGATTGCTGAGGGCCATCTGCAGCACGGAGCGCTGCCGATGATTGACGTCTACGTCGTTTCGCAGCGCGCGCACGAACGCCTCATCACGTTTGAGCATGCGTTTGAGCTCCGCTTCGACCTCGTCCAGCTTCTTGCGCACCAAACCCGTCGCCACGTCGATGTGGATGGTGTAGTCGACCTCGCCGTCAACGAGGACGGCGGCGTCTTTCACCAGCGACATGACGGCGGGCGGGCGAAGGATGCCGCTTTCCCAGGCGCCCATAGGCTTCACGATGGGCACGTACGCCAACACGGGCCGTTCCGTCTTCCTGAACAACAGCTTCATCATGAGCGAGCACACGGCGCCGTTCCAATCCGGCAGCGGGTGCACGCTCATGAACAGGTGGCGGACGCCCAAGGCCAGCAACAGCGGATGCTCGGCATACGTTTCGCTGTTCTCCTCGATGATCTTCGACACGAGCGCGAGCGCCGCAGAGCGATCGAGCGGCTTGCGCTTCCACAAGCGGGAACCCTGTCGCGACGAACGGGTGACCTGGCGCTCCACGCCGCGCGAAACCCGTTCGTACACCTCGAGGACGATCTCGGGCGTGCAAGGCCTTCCGGCAAGCTCCTCAAGATGCCAGGCGGTTCGATGCCAGTTCAAAAGGAGGCGCTCTTCCGAGGTTTCCGGGTCGCGCTCGGAAAGCAGCACCTCGCGCGCCTTCTCGTAACCGATGGACAAACCGTCCTCTTTCAGCGTCGCAACGGCCTCGTCCACGTGCGCCTCTACCAGAAAGTACGTGGCGTTGCGCGAACGCACGGCCAAATCGAGCCACGACCCTGCATGGCAGCGCTTGTCGATATCGTCGAGGTTCGCCACGATCGAGCGCGTGGGATAGTACCAACCGCGCCGCCCTTCCCCATCGCGAAACGGCAGTTCGACGGCCGTCTGGCGCCGCAGCGCGTTGAGGATGTCCCACGCCTGCTCGCGCGAGACGCCCTCCGGCATGGCAAGCATTTCGAACTCTTCGCGCGTCAGCGGACGCTCGTCCGCCAACACGCGCAGGCCGCAGAACACCGGATCCTTCAAAAGCGAGATCATCTGCCGCACCGTCGCATCGGACATGGCGGCCGTCTTCGTCTCCACCAGATCGCCCCTCCTCGATTTGATAGATTTTGATAGTTCATGATACGTGCTTCTCGTTCGAATGCCAACAAGGGAACGGACAACGGTGGCAAGAGGTTTGAACTGGTATTTCTTCGGGGATTCCCCGCTTTTCGCACTTCGGGAAAGCCTCAGATAACTATCAATTTTCCAGATATTGACAGTTAAATCGATGGCCGCGTACCCTTTTCGCCAGGCGCAAGCCGAAAGGGAGGAACAATCGACAACATCATGAAAGGGAGTGGGATCATGAGCGATGGAAAGCGCATGACGCGAAGGGGATTCGTAGGAGCGGCGCTCGCCGGCACTATGGGCGTTGCGGCGTCCTCGTTCTTGGCCGGATGCAGCGCACCGACGTCCTCGAGCGATTCGCAGGAGTGGGATCAGGAAGCCGATGTCGTGGTGGTGGGAGCAGGCGGGGCCGGACTCGCGGCCGCCATCGAAGCCGCGAACGCGGGTGCGAGCGTGCTGCTGCTCGAGAAGGCCAGCGCCGTCGGAGGCGACTCCGCGCTGAGCGACGGCATCTTGGGCGGCTGGGGCACCAAACTGGCGAAAGAGCAGGGCATCGACGCCGACGCCGACGACGTGTACCGCTGGTTCACGCGTCATCCCGAATGGTACGGACCGAAGGATCCCGCCATCGCGCGCGTGCTGGCCGACAAGAGCGGAGAGACGATCGATTGGCTGCAGGAGATGGGCGTGCCTTTCCTGAAGGAAGTAGGGCCGCTGTTCGGGTACACCGAACTGCCGGTCATCCACCATGTCGATGGCAAGGGCGCCGAGATGGTGCGCGTGCTCGCCGAGACGGCCGAAAAAGCCGGCGTGGGCACGCTCACCGACACCTCGGCAACGAAGCTGGTCGCCGACGCCGACGGACGCGTCATCGGCGTGGAGGCGGTTCAGAAGAAGAACCCCGTGCGCATCAAGGCGAACAAAGGCGTGGTCATGGCAACGGGCAGCTTCGCCGGAAGCACGGCCATGATCGGCCAGATGAACGCCGAATGCGCCAACCTGCTGCCGGGCTCGAACCCCGGAGCCACGGGCGACGGCCTGGTCATGGCCATGGAGCTGGGCGCCTACACCACACGCGTCTCGGACATGCCGCTGATGAGCTCGTTGGCAGGCCTTGAATCGGGCAGCATCGTCAACATCAACTACGGGATGCGCCTGCCGGGGCTCTGGCTCGATGCCGAAGGCCAGCGCTTCTTCGACGAATCGACCCCCTACGAAAACCCCAACGGGCACCGCGCCATCGTGCGCAAGCAGAACGAGCAGGGATCGCCGGTCATCGCGTTGCTGGGAACCACGCCCGAGCTGGACGCCATGCAGGCTACGTACCCGCTGAAATGGGCCACCGCCGACACCGTAGAGGAAGTCGCCGGCATGGTAGGCCTCGACGGCGCGAAGGCGAAGGCCACCGTCGAGCGCTATAACGGCTTCTGCGAAGCGGGCAAGGACGAGGACTGCGGAACTCCCGCCGACAAGATGGTGCCCATGACCGGCCCCTTCTACGCAGCCCCTATCGCCGTGAGCACCTCGGTCACCGTCGGCGGCTTCAAGACGAACGAGCAGGCTCAGGCCCTCAGGCTCGCCTTGGCTTCCAGCGGCTCGCTGACCGAACCGATCCCCGGCCTGTACGCCGCCGGCGTGGTATGCGAGTGGAACTGCGCCGCCGGAGCCACGGTGCTCAGCGCGATGACGCTCGGCCGCATCGCGGGTCGAAGCGCCGCTGCGGAGGCCTCCGCAGCCTAGCGGCATCGGACAATCGCCCCCTCCCCTTCGAGAGGCCTGCCCGCTTGGGCGGGCCTCTCGCCCCGCATGAGCGCCTTGGGCTTAACCGGTGTGCAACGATTCTCCGGATCGTCAGCGAACCCTGACGACGATGCGACCTGTTCGCGCTATCATAGACGTCGACACACGAACTCGCGCTCGACGGCCGATTATCGGTATCGAGCTCATCCGGAAAGGCGGCATTGCATGGACCTTGCTCCCGAGCAGAAGCTGCACGGATTCACCGTGCGCACGCGCGAAGAACTTCCCGAGATCGACGGCACGGCGTACGTGCTCGACCACGACAAGAGCGGCGCGCAGCTGCTGTACCTGCGAAACGACGACAACAACAAGGCGTTCTCCATCGCGTTCAAGACGCCGCCCGCCGACGACACGGGCGTGTTCCACATCCTGGAGCACTCGGTGCTGTGCGGCTCGGACAAGTTTCCCGTCAAGGAGCCGTTCGTCGACCTGCTGAAAAGCTCGATGCAGACGTTTCTGAACGCCATGACCTTCCCCGACAAGACGATGTATCCGGTGGCCAGCACGAACGACCAGGACTTGCTGAACCTCGCCGACGTGTACCTCGACGCGGTGCTGCACCCGGCCATCTACCGTAAACGCGCCATCTTCGAACAGGAGGGCTGGCACTACGAGCTGGGCGGCGACACGGAAGCCGAAGCGGGCGACTCCGTTGCAGGCGACACCGTGGCCGCCACGGAAGCCGCCGACGGGTCTGCGCGCCTCGTGCTGAACGGCGTGGTGTACAACGAGATGAAGGGCGCGCTGTCCGATCCGAATTCGGTGCTGTACGACGAGCTGCAGGCGGCGCTGTTCCCCGACACGGCCTACCGCTTCGAGTCGGGCGGCACGCCGCGCGCCATCCCCGACCTCACCTACGAGCAGTTCCTGGAGGAGCACCGCCGCCACTACCGCCTGGACAACAGCTACCTCACGTTGTACGGCGATCTCGACCTGGACGGCATGCTGGCCTTCCTCAACGAACGCTACCTGTCCCCCGTCGCCGACGAGCAGGCGGCCGCGACGGGCATCGGCGCCGAGGGCGCGCCTCTCGGCCCCCACGAGCTGCGCGAGCAGGCGCCCGTACGCGCGCTGGGCGTGAAGAGGAACATGGCTACCGCGCCCGAGAACGCGTGCGCCGGGCTGGGCTACGTCATCGGCAACGCGTGCGAGCGCACGCGCATGACGGCCGTGGACATCCTCATCGACGCCATCGCAGGCTCGAACGAGGCGCCGCTCAAGCGCGCCCTGCTGGACGCGGGGCTGGCGGCCGACGCTACGGCGTTCTTCGCCGACTCGCTGCTGCAGCCGTTCGCCGTCATCCAGCTGCGCGGGCTGGAGGAAGGCGCAGCCGAGCGTTTCCGCCCGGTCGTGGAGGAAACGCTGCGCAAGCTGGCCGACGGAGGGCTCGACCGCACGCTCGTGGAGGCGTCGCTGTCGCGCGCCGAGTTCGTCATGCGCGAGCGCGAGTACGGCATGCCCGACGGCGTAGCGCTGGCGATGAGCTCGCTGGCGGGCTGGCTGTACGACGACGATGCGGCCACGTCCTACCTCAAGTACGAGGACGACTTCGCGTTTCTGCGCAAAGCGCTGGACGAGGGGTATTTCGAGCGGCTGATCCGCGAGGTGTTCCTGGACAGCGACCATATGGCCGAGGTGGAGATCGTGCCGGTCGACGGCGACGAGGACGCCTACGAGGAGGAGCGCCTGGCCGCCGTCGAAGCCGCCATGACTCCCGAGGACTACGTTCGCGTGGCCGACGAGGAGGCCGCGCTGCGCCGCTTGCAGGAGGAGCCCGACTCGCCCGAAGCTTTGGCCGTGCTGCCGCGCCTGTCGGTAGCCGACATAAAGGACGCTCCCGAGGAGCCCGCGTACGGCCCGGTAGAAGACGCGTCTGTTCCTACGCTGCGCCACGACGTTCCCACGCGCGGCATCGCCTACGCCTACCGCTACTTCGACCTCGACCGCGTCGCGTTCGACGAACTTCCTTACGTGGCCGTTCTGGGCCTCGTGCTGGGCAAGCTGGGAACCGCACGACATACCGCCTCCGAGCTGGACACGCTCGTCAACGGCAAGCTGGGCAACCTCACGTTCTTCGCCGAGATTTACGAGAGCGAGACCGACCCCGCTGCCCTGGCTCCGAAGTTCGTCGTCAGCTCCAGCGCTCTGACCGAGAACGTGCGCGAGCTGGCCGAGCTGCCCCGCGAGATCATGCTGGAGACCGACTTCTCCGACACGGGCAAGATCAAGGACGTGCTGCAGCAGCGCCGCATCGGCATGGAGCAGGGCTTCGCGAACGCGGGGCACGCCAGCGCCATGGCGCACCTGGCCTCGTACTACCTGCCGGCCGGCGTGGTGCGCGAGCAGCTGGGCGGCGTCGGGTTCTACCGCTTCCTCAAGCAGCTGCTGGCCTCGTTCGACGAGCGCGCCGAAGAGGTGTCCGCGCGCCTGGCCGACCTCGCCGCGCGCCTGTTCGCCGACGACGCTCTGACGCTGAGCTTCACCGGCACGGACGGCGACTACGAGCGCTTCCTGGCCGCAGGCGCCGCGCTCGGCCGCACGCGCCCCGCTGACGGCGTGCGCTTGATCGCGCCCGACCCCGTGGCGCTCAACGAGGCGTTCATCGTGCCCACCGACGTGTGCTATGCGGCCCAGGGCTTCGACCGCCGCGCCTTCGACGCGGGCTACACGGGCGCCTGGCAGGTGGCCGCGCGGGCGCTTTCCTACGACTACCTGTGGAACGAGGTGCGCGTGAAGGGCGGCGCGTACGGGGCGGGCTTCCAGACGGCGCGCACCGGCAATCTGCGCTTCTACTCGTATCGCGACCCGCACCTCGACGACACGCTGGCCCACTTCGCCAGGGCTTCCGAGTGGTTGGCCAAGTTCGACCCCGCCGCCGAGGCGATGGAAGGCTACGTGGTGAGCACCGTGGCCGGGTTCGACACCCCGCTCAAGGCGCGCGCCCTCGTGCGGCGCCAGGACGGCGACTTCTTCGGCGGACGCACGCCCGAGAGCCGTGCCGCCACGCGCGCCCAGATGATCGACGCGGACGCCGCTGCGCTGCGCGCGCTGGCCGGGCCCATCGCCGAAGCCGTCGCGATGAACGCCGTGTGCGTGTTCGGCAGCAAGGACATCATCGAGGCGTCCGATGCCGGCCTTGCGGTTATCGACCTGCTGAACGAGTAGGCCCGCGACGTAAACAGAGCGCTTCGACCGCGGCCCCGACGCAGACGCCGGGGCCGCCTCGCGCCCAGCCCCTTTCGCACGCAACCGCGACAGCGCGTCACGGCGATCACGGACCGAGGCCGGAATGGCAACAATGCATCGAATTCGGAATACGCGCGGGGGTCGAAAGCGCGAATAGCGGCCCTGCTATGGTGTCGCGCATTTTGCGACCAGGCATTCCGTCGAAAGGAACCCCTCGGGCTCTCCGCAACGCAGCCCTGAGAGTTCCGAATTCGATGCATTATCGCCACCCGAACCCCTGCCGGATGCTCGCACGCCGGCCTTTGCCTGGCAAGCCCTGAAAATCGTACTTCCGAAGCACACGTCCTCGCGCTTGAGCTAGAATAAGCGGTTGGAACCGAGTGCGTGCGAAGCGATTGGATCCGGGGGTCGTCCCGGCCGTTGACGGCCGAGGCGGACGCGCCTGTCGCCGAGCATGCGGCCGCGCTTGACCGAGCGCCGCAATAATGATAGTAATACAGTATCAAATAGACGAGAAGAATACGGAGAGCTGCTGTTATGCTGGAACTCAAGAACCTCACCTTCGAGGTGCCGCTTGCGGACGGATCGAAGGAAACGAAGCGCATCATCGACGATCTGTCGCTCACCATCCCCGACGGCCGCTTCACGGTTATCACCGGCCCGAACGGCGGGGGCAAGTCGACGCTGGCCAAGCTCATCATGGGCGTCGAGCGCGCGACGAGCGGCCAGATCCTGCTGGACGGCGAGGACATCACCGACCTGTCCATCTCCGAGCGCGCCAAGAAGGGCATCGGCTACGGTTTCCAACAGCCCGCACGCTTCAAGGGCATGAAGGTGAAGAAGCTGCTGGACATCGCGGCCGGCAAGAAGCTGCCGATGCTCGCGTGCAACGAGTACCTGGCGAAGGTGGGCCTGTGCTCGGCCAGCTACCTCACGCGCGAGGTGGACAAGAACCTGTCCGGCGGCGAGGTGAAGCGCATCGAGATCGCCACCATCCTCGCGCGCGACCCGAAGCTGGCCATCTACGACGAGCCCGAGGCGGGCATCGACCTGTGGAGCTTCGACCGCCTGACCGAGACGTTCCGCGACATCCACGAGGCGCGCGACGGCCGCTCCATCGTGATCATCTCGCACCAGGAGCGCATCATCCAGCTGGCCGACGAGATCGTGCTTCTGCGCGACGGCAAGGTTGCCGAGACGGGCACGCCCGAGGAGCTCATGCCGAAGCTGGGCTTCGTGGCGAAGGGCATCCCCGGCTGCCAGCTGAGCACCCCCACCGAGCTGCACCTCACGGAGATCGCCACCACCTGCTAACCCGCCCACGCCGCGCTGCGAATGTTTCACGTGAAACATTCGTTCGCGTTCACGCACGCGGCAGCTGCACGAAGCCGCCGCTTTGAACCCAGAAGGAGGCCATCATGGCTGTTGATCTTTCCCCCATCGACGAGAGCCTGCTCGCCGAGATCGCCAACATACACGGCATGCCGAAAGGCGCGTTTAACATCCGTAAGGACGGCGAGCTCGTCGAGCGCCACTCCTCGGCGAACATCGAGATCGCCACGAAGACGGACAACCCCGGCATCGACATCCGCATCAAGGCGGGCACGAAGGGCGAGACGGTGTACATCCCCGTCATCGTCACGCAGTCGGGCCTGAAGGACGTCGTGTACAACACGTTCTACATCGAAGACGACTGCGACGTGACCATCATCGCCGGCTGCGGCATCCACAACGAGAGCCACCAGGCCTCCGAGCATGACGGCATCCATACCTTCTACTGCGGCAAGAACAGCCGCGTGAAGTACGTGGAGAAGCACTACGGCGAGGGCGCCGGCACCGGCGAGCGCATCCTCAACCCCGTGACCAACGTGGTGATGGAGGAGAATTCCAGCTGCGAGATGGAGCTCACACAGCTGCGCGGCGTGTCGTCCACCGTGCGCGACACGAACGCCGAGCTGGGCGCGGGCGCGAAGCTGGTGCTGACCGAGAAGCTGCTGACCCACGACGACCAGGTGGCCACCTCGAACATGAAAGTGGAGCTCAAGGGCGACGATTCCAGCGTGCAGGTAATCTCGCGCTCGGTGGCGCAGGACAACTCCAAGCAGATCTTCAACCCGCTGGTCATCGGCGAGGCGCAGTGCCGCGGGCACGTGCAGTGCGACGCCATCCTCATGGGCACGGCGAAGGTGACCGCCATCCCCGGCATCGAGGCCGCCCACGAGGACGCCCTGCTGGTGCACGAGGCCGCCATCGGCAAGATCGCCGGCGACCAGATCATCAAGCTCATGACGCTCGGACTCACCGAGGAGGAGGCCGAGCAGGAAATCCTCGAGGACTTCCTGAACTAACCGCTTCGCCGCACGCACGGCATGCGAAGCGCTTTCCCGAGCGATTGGGAAAGTCTACCGAATAAAAGAAAGAGCCCGCTTATGCGGGCTCTTTCTTTCAGCTTGGGAAGCGGGTTCCTCGACGAGGGCTTACGCTGTGGGCTGCACGGCGTTCCTGCCGGCGTTGTCCTCGACGTTGCCCTCCTCGTCGTCTTCGGCAGCGGGCGCGTTCTCGCTGCCGTCGCCGCTGGTCGCCCCGTCTCCGTTGGCCTTGGACTCGTCCGTCTTCGCCGAGGAGGCGCCCGTCGTGAGCGGGAGCGACGAGGCGTCGATGTCCGTGCCCAGCCACTTCTTCTCGATGACCGACACGATGCCGCCGTCGGTGAGCGCAGCGAGCGCATCCTTGACGGCCGCCTGCAGCTCGGTGTTCGCCTCGAGCACGCCGACGCAGTAACCGCCGGGCTGCTGCATGAGCGCCACGATCTGCGCATCGTAGTCGCCGCTGTGGGCCGCGTACATGCCGATGACGGCATCGGCCGCCACGTACTGGGCGGAGCCGTCGGCAAGGGCGGCGAACGCGCTCTTCAGGTCGTTCTCGGACACGAGCGCGTCCTGGCCGAACTCGTTGGTGACCTGCCACGAGCTGGTGGAAGACACCTGGGCCGCGATCTTGGGGGACGACGCCTTGGTGGGCACCGTCGCGTTCGCCGAGGTGGAGAACAGCGCCACGCCCTTCGGCAGGTACGCCGGCGACCTCCAGAACGACACGTCGCTCTCGGAGCCGATGCCCATGGCCACGTCGACCTTGCCCTCCTTGAGCGCGGCCTCGGGATCGGTCCCCACGTCCACTATCTCCAGCTTCAAGCCCAGCTGGTCGGCCAGCGCCGCGGCTACGTCGACGTCGATGCCGACGATCTTCGACGAGGACGAGGGCGAGCCGGCCAACGGCGGCGACCCCGCGTTCACGCCGACCCGCAACGT
>ERZ773103.2109-NODE-2109-length-19251-cov-6.017920_pt1 | contig 19251 bp, 18 predicted proteins | sample MGYA00511118_ERZ773103 | MGnify/ENA primary metagenome ERZ773103 (study PRJEB29015, sample SAMEA2737821) | human gut metagenome | biome: human gut; feature: human-associated habitat; material: faeces | place: China | collected 2012 ... | reverse complement strand
ACCCAAAACTTATCAAAGACTTTGATAATGATTCTCTTCGTAAAGTGAAATCTGATAAAGCGGATTCTGTTAAGATTGCCCGATATGCTCTTGACAAATGGCAAAATCTTAAACAGTATAATGTTATGGATGAATTACGCAATCAGCTCAAAACCATGAACCGTCAGTTCGGCTTTTACATGAAACACAAGACGGCTATGAAAAATAATCTTATCGGCATCCTTGACCAAACCTATCCTGGTGTTAATACTTACTTTGACAGTCCTGCACGCAGTGACGGCAGCCAGAAATGGGTTGATTTTGCATCTACATACTGGCATGTGGACTGTGTCCGTAAAATGTCTCTGAATGCCTTTATCGACCATTATCAAAACTGGTGCAAACGTAAGAAGTACAACTTCAGCCAATCCAAAGCTGAGGAAATCTATGGAAAAGCAAAGGAACTTGTTCCTGTACTTCCTAAGGATGACATTACAAAGCTTATTATCAAGCAGGCTGTAAACCAGCTTAACAGTGCTTCTACAACCGTTGAATCACTACGCACACTTATGAATGAAACTGCATCCAAACTCCCAGAGTATCCTATTGTTATGGCGATGAAAGGGGTTGGTGCTTCGCTTGGTCCTCAATTGATGGCTGAGATTGGTGATGTTTCCCGTTTTACCCATAAAGGTGCTATTACTGCTTTTGCCGGTGTAGATCCCGGTGTTAATGAATCGGGAAGTTATGAACAAAAAAGTGTTCCAACTTCAAAACGAGGCTCATCTGATCTTAGAAAGACTTTATTTCAGGTAATGGATGTCTTAATAAAAACACACCCACAGGATGATCCTGTGTATCAGTTCATAGATAAGAAACGGGCACAAGGCAAGCCTTATTATGTCTATATGACTGCAGGTGCCAACAAGTTTCTAAGAATCTATTACGGACGAGTGAAAGAATATCTTTCATCTCTTACAGAATCCTAATCATCATTATAATTCTCAGACCAGCACTGGTGTGGTGGTCTTATTTTGATACCTACTTTTCAACCTGTATAAAATTTTCAATGTTCTTCAATTTAGCCTTGACTTTTTATTTGCAGGCTTCTTTAAATCTTCCCATGCTGCTGGGAGGATCTCTACATTATACTTCATTTGCTCGTTCTCTCAATCGTCTTCTTGCTTCTGAAACACTCATGGTTGGCTGTCCTTCGATACGCTCCTGCTCTGCTTTCAAAACTCTCTCTCTTAATTTCAGCATCTGCTCTCTTTTCTCAAATGCTTCTATATTCATAACAACCAAATCACCGTCACCATTCTTTGTAATATAAATCGGCTCATTCGTCTCTTTCGCAAGATTGGATATTCCAGCATAATCATTTCTCAACGCTGTTGATGCTTTTATAATCATCATATCACCTCCATTTATTATGATATAATTTTACTATAATTATGATAGGTTGTAAAGGCTATATATGAAACAGAATCCATATCATAATTACACAACCAACGAATCACCAGGAAATGTAATAATGCTGTTCTTCTTTTCTTGCTTGTATCTCGAATCAATAATCTCTTCTCTTGACTTTGACAGATGCACTTTTATCCCAGTATCTGTCACAATTAAAAACTCAGTATGAAACCACGGATTTTGCATTTCAAATTAATGATGAAGGAGGCTTTCTCAATGTTTGATAAGTACGATGCTATTATGAATGTTGTCCATCAAAACACTACTATATAACAAAAAATAAATCTTATATTATGAAAGGGAATGACATTTCTGTCATTCCCTCTCTTACGATTCCATTCATTCAATTTAATCGGAGCTTGTCCTTTTATTTTGTCTCCATGAATGGAGTAAAATACACGAAAATGCATAAAATTATATTAATTTTCTTCTTCCAGCGAAGCCTTCTGAAACTGCGTAAACGCCTCTAAATCCGGTGTTCCGTCCAGGTCATACGGTGTTACCTGATAAACGTAGTAATTCAGCCAGTTTGTGTAAAGATTGTTCGCCTGTGCACGCCATGTCAGAAGCGGACGATTGTCCGGATTATCATCTGGATAATAATTCTTCGGTATATCAATCGGAAGTCCTTTTGAAAGATCTCTCTTATACTCCTGATCCAGTGTCATGCGGTCATACTCCGGATGCCCCATCACAAAAATCTGACGTCCATCCTTTGCCATAGACAGAAATGCTCCTGCTTCATCAGATTCTGCCAGAATTGTAATTCTGTCATCTGCACGCAGCTTCTCAACCGGCACATCTGTATGTCTGGAATGCGGCGCATAGAACACATCATCAAATCCACGGACAAGCGGGATTCTACGGTTCAGGACACGGTGTCTGAACACTCCAAATAATTTATGGTCTAACTGTTCTTTCTGAATTCCATAATGATAATACAATCCTGCCTGAGCTCCCCAGCACAGATGGATGGTAGACATAACATGTGTCTTGGTCCACTCCATAATCTCTTCTAACTCTTTCCAGTAATCCACTTCTTCAAATGGTATTTGTTCTACCGGTGCTCCGGTAATGATAAATCCATCAAATTTCTGATCTTTTATATCTGAAAATTTCTCGTAAAATTTATTCAAATGGCTGGACGATGTATTCTTAGATTCATGACTGGATACAGCCACAAATGTTACATCAATCTGAAGCGGTGTATTGGACAAGGATCGTAAAATCTGCAGTTCTGTATCCTCCTTAAGTGGCATCAGATTCAGAAGTCCAATTTTTATCAAGCGGATATCCTGATGTGTTGCACGATGTTCATCCATCACAAATATATTTTCTTTTTCCAGTATCTCTTTTACCGGCAGGTCATTTTGTACACGAATTGGCATAATTTATGCTCCCTTCTACTTTTCTTTTATTTTTCCTCTGCTTTACTCTTAATCTCTTCTGAATGGATATACTCTCCCGAAGAATCCACATAACTCCATTCGTCATATGAATCTGACCGGACAGGCAGTTTCTTTTTCTTTAACTTATTATCCAGAATCATATCTACAATATAATAGATGACTGCAAATGTCGGGACTCCCATAACCATACCGACAAAGCCAAACAATCCGCCACCGAGCAAAATAGATGTTACGACCCAGAATGCTGACAGTCCGGTAGAGTTTCCAAGAATCTTCGGTCCCAGAATATTTCCGTCAAACTGTTGTAAAACCAGAATAAATATCAGGAAATAAACTCCTTTCATTGGATCTTCCAATGCGATCAATATCGTACTTGGAATCGCTCCGATATATGGCCCAAAAAACGGAATTACATTTGTCACTCCTACAATCACACTTACCAACATTGTATATGGCATATTCAGAATTGTCAGGCCAATAAAGCACAACAGACCGATAATTGCTGAATCCAGGATCTTGCCGATCACAAATCCTCCGAAGATCTCATTACTTTTTGTTGTAATATGAAGAACCATATTGGCACGATCTGCACGGAACAATGCATAAACCGCTTTCTTACACTGACGTGCAAATATTTCTTTACTATAAAGTATGTAAACAGATACAATTACACCAATCAGCATGTTAAAAACTTCACTGATAACATTGAAGATTCCAACTGTCAGGTTCGACATCAGACTGTTCACCTGCGTCATCAGATCAGTACGCAGCCAATTTGTCAACATTGTCGTTCCTTCTTCCAGCGCATTTTTCAAAATAGCAACTGTTGTACTGTCTTCCAGTTGGATAGAATTAATCTTATCCAATGCATCATTGACCTGTTTTGGCAATGTCAGTACCATATTACGGATACTGCTGTAGAGTTCCGGTATCAGCATATTTAATAATACCGTAATCAACACAATTAATATGATTAACGATACGAAAATACCGACACTTCTGGATACCTTTTCAGCATTCTCCGGCTTTTTCATGCGTTCCTGAAGCTTGGGAATCAAAAATGCATCTACCCTTTTTACAATCGGATTTAAGAGATATGCAATAACACACCCGTACAATACCGGTTTTAATACATCTATAATTTTAAAAATCACATCCGAAATATGTCCTAATCTTAAAAGCGCAAAATAAAACAGAATACAGGCTGCAACAATTACAAATACTGTCATTCCCCGGTTGATCTGCTGCCGTATTCTGGATGGTCTGCGTCCTCCAATCTGTGGCGCTTCCTCGTAATAGGCTTTTTCACGTTGTTTTTTTTCTTCTCGAGTTTTAATTTCTATATTCCCCATATTCTTCTCTTCTTTCCTAAGCATGTATAATTATTATACCCTCAGAAATATACCCCGTCAACTGCGAAACTTTGAAGAAATTCTAAAGAAAACATACAAAAAAGAGAGGACTTGCCTCTCTTTTTCTAATCACATATATTCATTTTTAGCTAATGACAGCCACAACTAAATGTTGCGCATTCTGTCTCCTGACATCGACGGGCATTTCCGCCTTCCACACTGATTTTTCCGGCATGACAGTGACACTGTTCATTGTACATACATTCTGTAGCCTTACAGTCAATCTCACTCTTTGGAGATGCCTCTTTCATAGTATTACTGTAACTGTTTCCATCTTTTCTCTCTTCAAAGCTGTCACAGCATGTATCCTGTGCATGTTTTGCAGAGCTTCCACCTACTTTGATACTATCAAGATCACAATAATAATTTTGGTTATGCAGACATGTCTGTACTGTACATTTTAATTCTGGCATAATGCTACCTCCTTTATTTAATAACATAGCTTATTATGCCCTCACGCCGCAAAAATATTCTTATTATTTTATTTTTCGTCTTCTTTTACAACTTCTCGTTTTACTCTGTCAGCAATCTCTTTCTGAATATCTGCAATAAATGTTTCCAGATTCTTCTGTCCTTCATCTCCTGCAAAACGGCTTCTTACTGATACGAGATCTGCCTCCTGCTCTTTTTCACCTACAACAAGCATGTATGGTATCTTCTGCATCTGAGCCTCACGAATCTTGTATCCAATCTTCTCTGCTCTGGAGTCGACCTCAGCACGAACACCTGCTGCATTTAACTCATCAAGAACTTTATTGGCGTAATCCATATATTTATCAGAGATCGGAAGTACTTTTACCTGTACCGGAGCTAACCATGTCGGGAATGCTCCTGCGAAATGTTCAATCAGGATTCCAATGAATCGCTCAATAGAACCGAATGCTACACGGTGAATCATGATCGGACGATGTTTCTCTCCGTCAGCTCCTGTGTACTCAAGTTCAAATCTCTGTGGGAGCTGCATATCTAACTGAATTGTTCCACACTGCCATGTTCTGCCAATAGAGTCTGTCAGATGGAAGTCAATCTTCGGTCCGTAAAATGCTCCGTCGCCTTCATTGACTACATAATCAAGTCCAAGGTCATTTAACGCACCACGAAGTCCTTCTGTAGCAAGCTCCCAGTCTTCATCCGTTCCCATACTGTTTTCCGGACGTGTAGAAAGTTCTACATGATATTTAAATCCGAACAGGCTGTATACTTCGTCGATCAATTTTGCAACGCCTTTGATCTCCTCGCGGATCTGCTCCGGCATCATAAAGATATGTGCGTCGTCCTGTGTAAAGCAGCGTACACGCATCAGACCATGAAGCTGACCGGATTTCTCATGGCGGTGAACCAATCCCAGCTCGCCCATACGAAGCGGCAGATCACGGTAAGAACGTGGTTCAGACTGGTATACAAGGATACCACCTGGACAGTTCATCGGTTTGATCGCGAAATCTTCTTCATCGATCACTGTTGTGTACATATTTTCTTTATAATGATCCCAGTGTCCGGATGTCTCCCAGAGATGTCTGCTCAGCATGATCGGAGTTGCGATCTCCACATATCCCGCTTTGTTATGGATCTCTCTCCAATAATCGAGAAGTGTATTTTTCAATACCATACCTTTCGGGAGGAAGAATGGGAATCCCGGTCCCTCGTCCCGCACCATAAACAGACCAAGCTCTTTTCCGAGTCTTCTGTGATCACGCTTCTTTGCCTCTTCCAGCATTGTAAGGTATTCATCCAGTTCTGCTTTTTTCGGAAATGCGGTTCCGTAAATACGCTGCAGCATTTTGTTCTTCTCGCTTCCGCGCCAATAAGCGCCCGCAAGACTTGTCAGTTTAAATGCTTTCACCGGTTTTGTTGTCATCAGATGCGGTCCTGCACAGAGATCGGTAAATTCTCCCTGTGAATAGAAGCTGATCACTGCATCTTCCGGCAGATCCTCGATCAACTCTACCTTATATGGTTCTTCTTTTTCCTGAAAATATGCGATTGCTTCTGCACGCGGTTTTGTAAACTGTTCGATCGGGAGCGCTTCTTTTACGATTTTTTTCATTTCTGCTTCGATCTTTTCCAGATCCTCCTGTGTAAGCGGAGTCTCACGGTCAATATCATAGTAAAATCCATCTGCTACGGATGGTCCGATCGCCAGTTTTGCATCCGGATACAGACGCTTGATCGCCTGCGCCATAATATGTGACGCAGTATGGCGGAACGCTCCCTTTCCATTTTCATCCTGGAATGTCAGAATGCTCAGTTCACAGTCTTCCTCCACAACGGTTCTTAAATCTACAACTTCACCGTTGACTTCTCCGGCTGTCGCCATTCTTGCCAGACCCTCGCTGATATCAGCTGCAATGTCAATAACACGCATGCTTTCCGCATATTCTTTACTTGATCCATCTTTTAATGTAATCTTCATCTGCTTTCTCTTCCTTTCTTCCTTTCTTCTTTTTTCGTTGAAGGATCGCACCCTATACAAAAAAATCCCTTTCTGTATCTTCATACAGAAAGGGACGAGTATCTCGCGGTTCCACCCTAACTTGCTCTGCACTCCTTTTTCGGATATACAAAGCCGCTCATTTATGATGATAACGGAATCACCGGGCTGGTTTACAGCCACTCCGAGGTGGTCTTCAAATGTTTCCCCGGCAGGAAGCTTTCAGCTGATGATTCCCTCTCTGTCGCCGCTTTCACACTCTACTCTTCTCTTCAACGTGTTCTCAATCTTGTTTCATTATAACATTGACTTTACTTTTGTCAAGAGAACTGCTGCAAATTCTCTCACCAGATAATTCAGCTTCAAGACCGGATCGGATATCGCTGCGATCCCGTTCAAATCCCTATATCCAATCTGCCGTCCGATCAGCAGTGCGCGGTACAGATGAAAATCATTCGTCACAACCGCAGTCTTCTGCTCCAGACTCCCGATCAGTCCGGCGCTGAATTTCAAATTCTCCCATGTTGTCTCTGACTGCTCTTCTTTTAGGATCCGCTTTTCGGCAATACCCAGACTTTTCAGATATTCCGCCATCGCAAATGCCTCCGTCACAGCCTCATCTTTTCCCTGACCTCCCGACACGATCGCGATCGCTTCCGGATGTTCTGTCAAATACTCGTATGCACGGTCAAGTCTTTGCTTCAAGGATTTCGTGATCTGACTGCCGCGCACCTGCGCTCCCAATATGATCACATAAGCCGCTTCCCCCGAAAAGTCACGTGCTTTCTTTGCAGTGCATAAGATCAGAGATTCTATCCATGCAAAAAGCCCCCATCCGGCAAGCGTCAATACGCCGATCCCGATATGCACACTCTCCGGAAACTTCGGATATGCAAAAAACAAACTGAGATGAACGCCGCCGGACAAAAGCCAGAATCCGGCAAATGTGGAATTCCATCTGCCCGTATGATTCCGGATCAGGAAATAATAGCCGACACTGCCGATCCCGACAACAAGAAAATAAATCCACATATAAACGACCTGTTATGCGTTACGTCCACAGCATTTTTTATATTTCTTACCGCTTCCGCACGGACACGGATCGTTTCTTCCGATCTTCTTGTCTTTGCGGATCGTACCGGACTGTTTCTGCTCGCGGTAAAGACGCTTTTTCGTGTTCTCGTCAAAAATCTCATCCCACTGCGGAAGTTCATACAGCCAGTCTGCTTTTGCATCCACCATGTTTTTGTAAAGACGCTCTTTATCAAATGCCAGACTTACCACGGTATCTTCTGTCATCGTCTCGATCGGATTGGCAATTTTCAGACTGTCATTGATGCCGTCCAAAAATCCTACCATCGTCAATACGTCCTGATTATATTTTTCAGCAAGCTCTTTTACCGTACCTTTCACTTCGGTATCCGGGTCTTTTAAAAGCTCCTCATAAATTCCTTTTTCAATCGTGAAATACTTGCTCCAGAATGTCTCCAGTTGATTTTTTGTCAACTCTCTGTCATATGCGGTGTCTCTCCACTGATCCAATAAACTTTTATCACTCATTGTATCCAACTCCTTTATCTTTATCAAAATTCAAGTCTCACTTGCTTGTTCATTATATACTATCTGCCGTTTGTATACAAGTAAAAAGAAAGACCTTACGACACATTTCTGATACTTTTCTGATACATTTTCCCTCTTTGCGCCGATTTTCATTGAATTTTTAATCCGCATTATGTATAATGCTTGACAAATGACCAAAGAAAGGAACATGACTATGAAAAAGACAAAACGGATCCTTGCACTCGTGCTTGTCGTACTGCTCGTTTTACTCTATCTGAGCACGCTGGTTTTTGCACTGCTGGATGCCCCTGTATTTACTTCTCTGTTGAAAGCTTCCATCGCAGCAACGATTTTGCTCCCGGTCCTTTTATATGGATTTCTCCTCTTCCACCGTCTATCCCAAAAAGGACAGGATAAAAATGAGCCGGAGGATCCATCTAAAAAAGCTTGATCTGCACACGCCGCTACATATACATCAACTGCGCCAGTTCGATGACCGTATCTTCTGTCATCTCCTCCGGACGCAGTTTTTTTGTCCGTTTTTGCTGTGCTGTCAACGCTTGTCTTTTTTCCAGATATTCTTCCATCGAAAGCACTTCCGTTCCACTCTCTTTTCTGTTCTGATTCATGCAAAAGCACCTCCCTCACCCAAATTTCAGCCTTATTATTCTATTCAGCCCCCTGCCAAAATATGCCTGTTTTATTTTCACTTTTTTATCTTACCCAAAGCGCTAGCAACAAAAAAGCCAGAAACAAGATCCTGAAATCTCATTCCTGACTTTCTTCATTTGATTGCTTTATTTCTGACGGTAAATAATATCGTCGCGTCCCGGTCCGTTACTGATCATTGTAATCGGATATCCGATCTGTTCTTCCACAAATTCAATATATTTCCGGCAGTTCTCCGGCAGTTCTTCATATGTCTTGATTCCGCGGATATCACAATTCCATCCCGGAAGCACTTTCAGAACAGGTTTTGCTTTCTCAAGCAAATGTGTTACCGGGAATTCTGTTGTCACTTCGCCATCGATCTCATAACCTACACATACCGGAATCTCTTCCAGATATCCAAGTACGTCCAGTACCGTAAATGCAACGTCTGTTGTTCCCTGCATACGGCAGCCGTATTTGGATGCTACACAGTCAAACCATCCCATTCTTCTCGGACGTCCGGTTGTCGCGCCGTACTCGCCACCGTCTCCGCCGCGTCTTCTCAGCTCGTCTGCTTCTTCCCCAAAAATCTCGCTGACAAATGCTCCGGCTCCTACTGCACTGGAGTATGCTTTGCACACGGTGATGATCTGTTTGATCTCATACGGCGGGATTCCCGCTCCGATCGCTCCGTATGCCGCCAAAGTAGAAGAAGACGTTACCATCGGATAAATTCCGTGATCCGGGTCTTTCAGAGATCCGAGCTGTCCTTCTAAGAGGATATTCTTTCCTTCTTTGATCGCATTGTGTAGGAACAGAGACACATCACATACGAATGGTGCAACCATCTCTTTATATTCCTGCAGCTCTTTATATAAATCATCCGGATTCAGAAGTGGTTTGTGGTACAGATGTTCCAAAATGACATTTTTCTGTTCTGCCACACGGACAACCTTTTCTTTCAAAAGATCATCGTCGAACAGTTCGCTGACCTGAAATCCGATCTTCGCATATTTATCGGAATAGAACGGTGCGATTCCGGACTTGGTAGAACCGAATGACTTTCCGCCCAATCTCTCCTCCTCGTATGCATCGAATAATTTGTGATAAGACATCACGATCTGCGCACGGTCAGACACGAGAATCTTCGGTGTCGGAACTCCTTTCTCCACAACAGACTGTACCTCTGCAAACAGGCGCGGAATGTCGAGTGCAACACCATTTCCAATGATACTTGTCGTGTGATCATAAAACACACCGGACGGAAGTGTATGCAGTGCAAACTTTCCATAATCATTCACGATCGTATGTCCCGCATTCGCTCCGCCCTGGAAACGGACGATAATATCTGCCTCTTTTCCAAGCATATCGGTAATCTTACCCTTACCCTCGTCGCCCCAGTTCGCTCCAACTACTGCTTTTACCATTTCAAATCCTCCTGCGTATTTCCGCTTTTTAATCCTTATTAGCAGTTCTAATAATCTTTGAAACCGCATTTAGCATTATACTATATTTTCCCTGCTATGTACAACCATTTTCCATATTTTTTCACGGATTTTCCAATTTTCTCTCCGATTTCCGCTGCTTTTTTTACCGCACTCACATCAGCGGCGCGATCAGTCGAAGAACTCTTCCACATATTTTCATAACGATCCCGGTCTTTTTGATATCGCTCATGGAAATGCGATGGCATTTTTTCAGCGTATTCTGAAAATCACGTTCTACATCACGCACAGCCGGATTATTGTACATAAATACACCGCATTCAAAGTGCAGATACAGACTTCGATAATCCAGATTGATCGTTCCGACAACCGCCGTATCATCGTCTGACACAAACGATTTTGCATGCACAAATCCGGGCGTGAACTCAAAAATCTGCACGCCTGCACGAAGCAGATCCTTATAAAATGTCTTTGCCACTGCAAATGCATACCATTTATCCGGGATATGCGGCATGATGATCTTTACATCGATCCCGCTTTTCGCCGCGCGGGTCAGAGTATCTACCATCTCACTGTCCAGGATCAGATACGGAGTCATAATATGTACATATTTTTTCGCATGATTTAAAATATGAAAATACACTTCTTTTCCAACGTCTTCATGATCATACGGACTGTCCCCGTATGGGATCACGAATCCAAGTTCCCGATGCAGCGTATCTGATTTCGGCGTCTGGTAATTCTCATAATTTTCCGACTTATATTCCGTCACATTCCACATCTGCAAAAATAACATCGTCAGACTCTGAACAGCCTCTCCCTCCAGCATCACTGCCGTATCTTTCCAGTATCCAAACCGTTCTTTCCGGTTGATATATTCGTCTGCCAGATTGATGCCGCCTGTAAATCCGACCTTTCCATCTACGACACAGATTTTCCTGTGATCCCGATTGTTCTGCGTTGTGGAAAGGATCGGGCGGATCGGGCGGAACATCTTGCATTTGATCCCAAATTTACGGATCTGCTCCGGATAATTATACGGAAGATTGGAAATACTGCACATGCCGTCGTACATAAACCGGACTTCCACTCCCGCTTTCGCCTTTTCTTTCAGTATATCCAGGATCGTATCCCACATGTATCCCTCAGATACAATAAAGTATTCCAGAAAAATATATTTTTCCGCACGCTTCAGCTGGTGGATCATCTCCGCAAATTTTTCCTGTCCGATACTGAAATATGTTACTTTTGTATTCCTGTATGTCGGAAACTGCAGTTGATGATTCATATAATAAGCCAGAGCGGCATTTGCCGGTTTGCTCACGCGGAGGTCTTCCACCACTTCCGCTTTCTGCGTCAAATACGGTGAAGTATCCAGCTTTGTTTTTACAAGCCGCTCCCCCACATATTTTGTTCCGATCTCCAGTTTTACATATACATAGAACAAGCAGCCGAATACAGGCAGGATCAAGATCAGCAGGATCCAGGTCCGGCTGTATTCCGGTGTCCCCTGTTCGTTCGTAATATAAATGATCACAAATACCTGCACCGCCATTGTGATCCAATAGACATAAGTCAGGTAGTCGTTTAAAATTGTATACATTAATACAAGTGCGCCGATCTGCAGCAGGATCAACATAACAATCAGCGCTGTTCTGCTGAACACAATACTTAAAATTCCTTTTTTTGCTTTTTTTGCCGCTTTATGTTCCATGACGATCTCTATCCTCCAATCATATACACGCTACACAGTGTAACACACTTCCATTTTTTCGACAATAGCTCATCCAAAACGAGCAGCCTCACAGGAAGTCTTTTGACAACTTTTGCCGGAATCTTCTTCCGAAAAAACATTGTATTTCTTTGAAAAAAATATTATAATAGTAGATAATTTCAATTTGCAAAAAAGAAGGGAGAACCTCATTATGAAAAAATTTTTAAAATGGCTTGCAGCGATTCTCGCCGTTGGCAGTGTTGTTGGAATTGTGATCGCTTATCTGTGCAAAGAAAGCAAAGACGAAGACGAGGATTTCCGTTTTAACTGTGATGACGATGATTATGACCTCGACTCCGATTTGCAGCCGGTTTCCGAACGAGGCTATGTATCTCTGAAGAAAAGCGGCGCTGAAACCGAACCTGTTGCCGCAGAAGCAGTAGACAAAGATTCTGCTGCTGAAAAGTCTGCCGCAGAAGCAGTAGACAAAGATTCTGCTGCTGAAAAGTCTGCCGAAGAAGCACTCGCAGACGATCCAAAAGAACCGGAAGAAAACGCTTCCGTTCAGCCAGAATCAGAAATCTCAGACAAATGATCATTTCACCTATACAAAAATCGGGTGGATTCCTAAATCAAAAGGATTCCACCCGGTTTTTATCTTTAAAAATCTGCTGACAAAACAAATTTCTCACACTGTCAAAAAACAACTTTACTTCCATGCAGTTTTTAAGAGAGCCGCTGCCTCCCGGATTGCCTCCTCACTCATGTTCGCGTAACCAAGCAGGATGGTAGCCTGTCCCTCTTCGTTTTTATCCGGTTTTATACAGTACTGCGACAATCCGTAAACACGGATTCCGCTTTCTTTTGCTTTCCGGATCAGTTCTTCCTCTTTCCTGCCATCCTCAAACCGGAGCAGCAGATGCACTCCCGCGTGCTCCCCGGAAATCTGGAATGAATCCCCCATTTTTTTCAAGCATGCAAGCAAAACATCATGTCGGTTCTTATATAAAGCACGCATTTTATTCAAATGCCGTTCGTAATATCCGTCTTCAATAAATTTCTGTAAAATCAGCTGGTCAACTCGCGATACTGTGGAACTTAAAAATCCGCAATTCTCATGGTATCTTTGAAGCAGCGGCTTCGGAAGCACGAGGTAACTCATGCGGATCGCCGGCGCGATCGACTTGGAAAACGTCCCGATATAGATCACACATTCCTGATTATCATAGCCCTGCAGCGCCGGAACCGGTTTTCCTTTATAACGAAATTCACTGTCGTAATCATCTTCAATGATATAACGTGTTCTTCCCTCCAAGCCATCGTTCTTGGCCCATCGCAGAAGTTCCATGCGCCGTTTGATCGGCATCACGATCCCCAGCGGGTACTGATGGGACGGCATGACAAACGCAATATCCGCTCCGGACGCTTCCAATTGTCCGACGTTCATACCTTTCGCATCCATATTGACTGTACAGACATCATAAGAAAGCTGTTCAAAAAGACGGTAGGCCTGCACATAAGTCGGATTTTCCAACGCAACTTTATGCTCTCGCCCGATCACCATCGTCAACAGCATCAGCAGATAATCATTTCCCGCTCCGACAATGATCTGTTCCGGCGTACAATTGACGCCTCGCGCCTGATGCAGATAATTACAGATCGCACTGCGCAGTCCCTGTTCTCCCTGCGGATCCCCGAGGCGGAACAATTCCGCCCGGTCGTCCTGCAGACATTCCTTTGACAATTTTCTCCATGTATTATACGGAAAACTATTCAGATCCACACCGCTCGGTGTGAAATCATATCTGTATTCCTTCTGCAGATCTTTGCTTTTTTGTTCTGACTGCCGCACCGGAGACCGAAGCTGGTATAAGCCCTCTATCTCCGCCACAAAATATCCTCTGCACGGCTCAGCTTCCAGATATCCCTCGGAAAGGAGCTGCTCATAAGCCAGTTCCACCGTACTTCTGCTGATTTCCAGATGTTTGCTCAGCGCACGGGTAGACGGCAGTTTTTCTCCGCTTCCGATCCGTCCGTCCCGGATATCCCGGCGGATATAGCGGTAAATCTGCTCGTAAAGCGGTATTTTCGATTTTGTATCCAGACTGATCGTCAACTCATTCATCGCAATTTATTTCGGAAGACGGAATGAACTCTTCAGTGATACGATCCTGTTAAATACAAGCGCGTCCGGTGCGGAATCTTTTGCATCGATACAGAAATATCCGGTTCTCACAAACTGGAAACTGTCGTATGCTTTCGCATCGGCAAAACTCGGCTCCACATAACACTCTTTCAGCACCGTCAGAGAATTCGGGTTCAGATTCAGAGATCCGTCTTCTTTATTGTATACGCCCTTTTCTTCATCTACCAGATTCTCATAGAGACGCACTTCCGCTTTCTGTGCGTACGGAGCCGCAACCCAGTGGATCGTTCCTTTTACTTTTCTTCCGGTAAATCCGCTTCCGCTCTTTGTCTCCGGATCATACGTACAATGTACTTCCACTACATTTCCGTTCTCATCTTTTACAAAGCTCTCGCATTTTACAAAATATGCGGACATCAGACGCACTTCATTGCCCGGGAACAGACGGAAATATTTCTTCGGCGGTTCCTCCATAAAGTCGTCTCTTTCAATATAAAGTTCTCTGCAGAACGGAACTTTCCGTGTGCCGAGCGCTTCATTTTCCAGGTTGTTCGGCACGTCGAGATATTCCATCTCTCCCTCCGGATAATTGTCGATCACCAGTTTGATCGGATCCAGCACCGCCATCATACGGGATTTCTTCATCTTCAGATCTTCCCGGATGCAGTATTCAAGCATCGCATAATCCACCGAACTCTGGGCTTTCGACACGCCGCACATGTCGATGAACATCTTGATTGATTCCGGTGTGAACCCTCTTCTTCTGAGCGCCGCGATGGAAACAAGACGCGGATCGTCCCAGCCGTCCACGATCCCATCTTCCACAAGCTTCTTGATATAACGCTTTCCGGTCACAACATTGGTCAGATACAATTTCGCAAACTCGATCTGTCTCGGCGGATTTGCAAACTCACATTCCCGCACGACCCAATCGTAGAGCGGTCTGTGATCCTCAAATTCCAATGTACAGATCGAATGGGTGATTCCCTCGATCGCATCTTCGATCGGATGTGCAAAATCATACATCGGATAGATACACCATTTATCTCCGGTGTTGTGGTGTGTCATGCGGGCCACACGGTAGATCACCGGATCGCGCATATTGATGTTCGGAGAGTTCATATCGATCTTCGCACGGAGTACTTTTTCTCCGTCCTGATATTTGCCCTCGCGCATCTCCTCGAATAATTGCAGATTTTCTTCTACGCTCCGATTACGGTACGGGCTTTCTTTTCCGACTTCCGTCAATGTCCCGCGGTATGCCCGGATTTCCTCTGCCGTCAGATCACAGACATACGCCTTTCCTTTTTTGATCAGCTTCACCGCGCATTCGTACATCTGATCAAAATAATCGGATGCAAAATACAGATGATCTTTCCAGTCTGCCCCAAGCCACTGAATATCTTCCTTGATCGAATCTACAAACTCCATCTTTTCTTTTGTCGGGTTTGTATCGTCGAAACGCATATGGAATGTTCCGTTATATTTCTGCGCCAGCCCGTAATTCAAAAGAATGGACTTTGCATGTCCGATATGCAGATATCCGTTCGGCTCCGGCGGGAATCTTGTGCAGACATGATCGTACACGCCCTCTGCAAGGTCTTTGTCTATTTCCTGTTCAATAAAATTCTTTGAAACGATTTCGTTTTCCATGGTTTCCTCCTCAAATCGCAAGATTTCTGCCAATAATCTTATCATAAATTGTATACAACGGCAAGCACAATATGCTACAATATCTTTGTCACTGCGCATGGCGAAAGTGTTTCTGTATGACACATGTGCGGAAAAGTTATTTAAAGGAGTTATATAAGATTATGAAAAGAGAAAAATTTGGAAGCAGACTCGGGTTCATCCTCGTATCTGCCGGCTGCGCCATCGGTCTTGGAAATGTGTGGAAATTCCCTTACATGACCGGCATGTACGGCGGCGCGGCGTTTATTCTGATCTACCTGTTGTTTCTGGCGATTTTGGGACTGCCGATCATCGTCTGTGAATTCAGTGTCGGACGTGCCAGCCAGAAAAGTATTGCCACCTCGTATAATGCTCTGGAGCCGGTCGGTTCCAGATGGCACAATATCCGTTGGCTTGCCATCGCCGGAAATTATATTCTGGTCATGTTCTATTCCATGGTCGGCGGCTGGATGCTCTACTATTGCTTCCGTATGGCAAAGGGTGAATTTGTACAGGCGACCGCCGCACAGATCACCGAAAAATACAACGATATGCTTTTGAATCCGTGGATCCTTGTATTCTGGACGGTGCTGGTCATCCTGATCTCATTCGGCATCTGCAGCATCGGACTGCAAAAAGGTGTCGAAAAAGTCATGAAAGTTGTCATGCTCTGCCTCCTCGGGATCATGGTCGTGCTTGCCATCCGTTCCGTCACTCTGAGCGGCTCCGCTGAGGGACTTCGTTTCTATCTGATCCCGGACTTTGAGCGGATGGTCGATAACGGGATCGGTAATGTCATCTTCGGAGCTATGAGTCAGGCATTCTTCACCTTAAGTATCGGTATGGGCGGAATGGCGATCTTCGGAAGCTATCTGGACAGATCCCGTTCTCTTACCGGAGAATCTTTGAGCATCGTCCTTTTGGATACCTTTGTCGCACTGATGGCCGGACTGATCGTCATCCCGGCATGTTTCGCTTTTGGTGTAGAGCCGGCCGCCGGTCCGGGACTTGTGTTTATCACGCTGCCGAATATTTTCACACAGATGGCAGGCGGACGGATCTGGGGATCTTTATTCTTCCTCTTCCTGTTCTTCGCCGCCCTCTCCACGATCGTCGGCGTATTTGAAAATATTGTTTCTTTCGGCATGGACCTGTTTCATTTCAGCCGTAAAAAATCGGTCGCGATCAACATTGTTTTGATCACGGTGCTCAGTCTTCCGTGTATCCTCGGATTCAGTGTGCTCTCGGGCTTCCAGCCGCTCGGTGCCGGAACGAACATTATGGATCTGGAAGATTTCCTCGTATCCAACAATATTCTTCCGCTTGGATCGGTCGTATATCTGATGTTCTGTACACACAAAAACGGATGGGGATGGAATCACTTTATCAAAGAGGCGAATTCCGGAAACGGTTTGAAATTCCCACAGATCATCCGTGGTTATATGACATACGTTCTGCCGTGGATCGTCGTGATCATTTATCTGAAAGGCTACTATGATATGTTCAGCAAACAGAGCACTACGGTATTTGTCACTTGGATGATCATCGGTTTCCTGTTCCTGACATTGGTCTTAAGCGTCACACGCAGGAAAAAAACAGAAAATAAGTAAAACCGAAGTTCACTTTCAAGCACATGATAAAAATCCCTTTTCAAAAACCGGCAGGTTCTTTCTGCCGGTTTCCGAAAGGGATTTTTTATAATCTTGATTTCAAAACAGAAAGCGCCTGCACGATGATCGCCGCATGATCCACTGCGATCACCCCCGCTTCTTTTACCGAAAAAGATTCTTCTCGCACCAGCGTTCCTCTTCGCCGGTATTCTACCAAAGCGCTCGTGTCCAGACCCCGTTCCGGGTTCGTCACATGGAGGGTAAACTCGGTAACAAATTCCCCATCTCCCCGCTTTGTTCCATTCGCATCTCCGTCCGTTTGTCCGCCGCCTGTCTGCACAGATATTTCCTCCAATTCCAGATCGCACCACACAGCGTCCGCCGCATCATCGCCGGCGCGCACCTGCCGTTCCTCCCCCTGAAGCACTGCCATGTAGGCGGTTGTGATCACCCGCGTTCTCGGATCCCGATCATAATCTCCGTATGTACCAATCTGCTCCATCACAAGACCGTCTACACTGGTCTCCTCCAGAAGTTCCCGTCTCGCCGTATCGTCCAGATTTTCCCGCATCTCGATAAATCCGCCCGGAAGCGCCCAGAAACCGATACTCGGGTGATTGGAGCGCTTTACGAGCAGCACCCGCATTCCTTTCAGCTCTTTCGTCAGATGTTCCGGCGCCAAAAAGATCACCGCATCTGTCGTACAGCTCGGCGTCCGGTATTTGTACGGATCGTAATGCTCCAAAAATTCTTCCAGACTCTCTCCCGCTGCATTCTTCTCATTTGTCCCGTAAAACGGACGTAAATTTTCCAAAAATGATGGCATGGTCGTTCTCCTTTCTTCTCCCATGCCATCATTATACGCGTCTTTTATTTTACTGTAAATAAATCTGTCTTTGTTTTCTCTCTGCTGCTTTTCTGCCGCCTATCTTTTGTTTTTACTTGAGCGCATCTCCGATCGCAACATATTCTGTATATGCATACTCGTCTCCGTTCCAGCCGGTATAGCCGCTGAATCCCTCATAGAACCAGAGCACCATGTCATCGATCCGGTCTTCATCCACAACATAGATCAAAGTATAGTCTAATGTTTCCCCCGGAGCCATCGGTCGGTACAAGCCGGCTTTCATTCTCTGGGTCCCCTCTGTATTCCAGATCGCATCAAAATATTGTGCAAAATTTCCGTTCTGGTAACCGCCGTACTGAAGAGAATATCCCTCGTTAGCGCTATGATAATCCACATTTGGGATCCGGTATGTTCCGTCCTCCTGCCGTGTCAGCTCGGTCAACGTCGGCGCAAGTGATACGCCGCCGGACGCATTCCATTCACTCTGCGTATCGCCCGCATTTCTTGCCTGCATCCTCACCACTACATACTTGGAATCTACCGTGCTCACCGTTTTTTCGCTTCCCGCATCCGAAGTATAACGTTCATGCGGTTTCAGACTTCCGTCTTCATTCATCCATACAGAAATCTCATCATAGTTCACAAAATTTTCAGCCGGATACCCCTCCGTGGAGATCTGGTCTTTTACTTCCACCGACTGCACGGTATATCGGATATCGTCTTCATGGTCTTTGACCTGTTCATAGTATGGATTCTGCACTTCCTCTCCGACTCCATGCACGGCCTGTGACGGAATAGAGACGTCGCTGCCTGCCGCCTGATCTTCCAACCTTTCCTGTTCTTTTTTGATCACCTCGATCTCTTCATCCGTCGTATACGGAACGGTTTCATCCAACACCCGGA